>Ga0190359_1000407_pt1 | contig 29325 bp, 27 predicted proteins | sample 48721823_MG_FD_161269 | JGI IMG/M metagenome (GOLD analysis project Ga0190359, IMG submission 161269) | Hydrothermal vent microbial mat bacterial communities from Southern Trench, Guaymas Basin, Mexico - 4872-18-2-3_MG | ecosystem: Environmental > Aquatic > Marine > Hydrothermal vents >... | reverse complement strand
GCTACTGACATTTTTTTTGGACCATAATCTTTGGCTTTTCCTAATACTTCCTCAAATGTTTTCAACATTTTTTACAATCACCTCTCTATTAAAAATAAATCTTTAATAATTTACCAATAATAATTTGCCAATTTACCGATTCTCCGATTCACCAATTCACCAATTAAATTAATCGTTAGGTTGTAGGAGCACAAGGTGGTTTCTTTAAGATGAAATAAAATTCTTCATTAATTACTGGCATCTTTTTGCCCCTTTATATCTATTTATATTCATAGGGCTTTTCTTCTCCTATAATCTTCTTTAATATTTCTTGCAAACTCTATTTCCCAGAGTAATACTGTTTTGTTATTTTTACTACTTCTAATTTTTCATTCATAGAAAATCTTCCAATATATTTATAAAGCAATTTTCATACCAATTTTTAGAATAGGCGTAACAAAATTGTCGGGCGAACAAATTCCCTTGAATCTCTTTACCTTTGTTTATTCCTTTTCGTTTTTATACCATATCTTTCCTGATAATCTTTTTAAAATTAACTAACCTTTTAATTTTATCTTTTACCATTAGAAGTTCTTTGAAATTCTGGTGGTAAAAAAATAAAAAGATGGTCTATATTAGTTATTCAAAACCATCTTTAACTAAACCCTGGTATTTTATTTTTCATCTTTAATTGCAAGTATCTGCATTAATATTCATCATATTGCAATATTTTGCTCACAATAGAATTACTTCTGAGTTCTGAATTCTCTTATAATTATAGTTTTTAATTTTGAATTATAGCTTTATTATTTTTATTTATATTCGTATATTTTTTTAATATCATATTTTTTCATTTTATAATAAAAACTCCTAAGACTGATTCCCAATTTCTTTGCTGCCTTTGAATTATCACCGTTTGAGGATTTCAAAGCATCTATTAGGACTGCCCTTTCCGTATTATATTTTATCTCTTTAAGATTTTTTTTATCCCAATCAAAATCAAGTCGATGATAAGGCTTATAATTATTGATGGCCTTTACTTCATCTTTTTCTTTTTCATTTAACCCAACCAGGGGAGGAATATGTTTGGATGAAATCAACTCTTCACTTAATTTCATATTTATTATTGCCCTTTCAATTACATTTTCTAATTCTCTAACATTTCCCGGCCAATAGTATTCTCTTAAAAGATTAAGTGCTTTTGGTAAAATCCCTTTTACATTTCTTCCAAAATCTTGATTGTATTTTCTAACCAAATTATTTACCAAAAGCGGTATATCCTCTCTTCTTTCTCTTAAGGGAGGAATATAAATAGGAATAACATATAAGCGATAATAAAGGTCATTCCTGAATCTCCCTTCCTTTACTGCATTTTTTAAATCTATATTAGTAGCAGAGATCACCCTTACATCTACATTAATAGGGCTTCTTCCTCCCACTTTTACAATTTCTTTTTCCTGAAGAACTCTCAATAGTTTTGCTTGTAAGTTAAGGCTCATTACCCCTATTTCATCTAAAAATATACTTCCCTTATCAGCTTCTTCGAACAACCCCTTTTTACCAGTTTTTTGGGCCCCAGTAAATGAACCTCCCTCATATCCAAAAAGTTCGCTCTCTAACAGAGTATCAACCAGAGCAGAACAATTAACCCGAATAAATTGCCTGTTCTTTCTCTTACTAGCATGATGTATAGCATGAGCAAAAAGCTCCTTTCCAGTTCCGCTTTCTCCTTGGAGCAAAACTGTAGCGGGAGTTTCAGCAGCTTTTCTGGCTTGCTCTTTTGCAACAATCATAGCTCTACTCTTTCCCACAATATCTTCAAAGGTATATTTTGATTCTAAATGTCTGACTCTCTGTTTGACTCGATTCAACTCCTCCGTTAAATGCTCTATTTCAGAAACATCATGTATTACTGCTACACTTCCTTTCAGAACTCCTTCTACGATGACGGGTGCTACATTTACAATTACCTCTTTACGATTAGGCCCAACTCGCATCCTCACTCCATGAACTGGTTTCCTGGTTCTTAATACTTTCAAATGCATACTTTCATTCCCATCAGCAATATCAATAGTGGGTGATTTCCCTAATACATCTTCTTCAGTTAAACCGGTTAGCCGAGTATAGGCAGGGTTAATGATAATATGTAAACCCTTTTCATTTACTACTGAAATAGCATCATCAGTGGAATGAATTATTGCTTTTAAAGTACTCGCAACCTCTTTTTGTGTAGCAATTTCTCTCAGCCATTTATCTTTATTTGTATTAATCTTCTCTTCCATAAATAAACAACCTTATAACAATTGACCAATTGGCCGATTGCTCAATTCACCAATTGAATTCAATTTTATATTAATTATTATTGCTATCTCTACATCCTTTCCAATATTCATATTTTGTCTATTTCCTTTTTTTCTTTTTTTGTCTCTTGTAGGAGTTCGATTTATCCGAATTCTATCTTTCTAACATCATCTGGGCATGCTGAATAGTAATCTCACTCATCTGATTCCCATCTAACATGCGAGCAATCTCTTTTACTCTATCTTCCCCTTTTATTTCTTCTACTCTTATTTCAGTTTTATTTTCTCTAACATATTTTTCTATATAAAGATGTTTTTTGGCCCTACAGGCTATCTGAGGTAAGTGAGTTATGCAGATCATCTGTTTTCTTTCGGAAATATTTCTCAATTTTTGAGCAATTACTTCTCCTAATCTTGCCCCAACTCCACTATCAATTTCATCAAAAATTAAGGTGGAAACCTGATCAACTTCAGAGAGGATTGATTTTAAAGCTAACATAATTCTGGAAACTTCACCACCTGATACGATCCGGGCTAAAGGTCGTAGCTTTTCTCCTACATTGGGAGATATCATAAACTCAATAGCATCTATCCCTTTAGGTCCAATTTTATATTTTTTATTATTTATCTTTATACCTTTATCATCTTGACAATGATTGAGAAAGACTTTAAACTGGCATTTTTTCATATTCAAATCTTCTAATTCTCTAACTACTCTCTCCTCTAAATTTTCAGCTATCTTTCTCCTTCTCAAACTCAAATTATGAGAAATATCTGATACCTTATTTTCCAGAGAACTTATGTCTACTCTTAAACTTTCTATCTCGTTTGCACAATAATCAATAGCCATTAATTCCTGGTATATTTTTTGGCGATACTGTAGGATTTCCTCAATGGTCGAACCGTATTTACTCTTTAAATTGTTAATCAGATTTAATCTCTCTTCAACTTCCTTTAATCTTGAAGTATCTAATTCTATTTTATCTTTATACTTCTCGATTTCATTAACCAGGTCCTCAAGTTGATACACTATTTCCTTTAAAGCCTCTTTCATTTTTTCAATCTGTCGGTCTAAAGATGCAATTTCTCCCAAATTTTTAGATACCTCATTTAAAGAATCTCTTATTGAGGGATGTTCAACCCTGCCTTCATAAAGGATAAAATTAGCTTTTTCCATAGTTTCAACTATTTTCTCTGCATTCCTTAAGACCATTTCCTCTTCTTCTAATCTTTTATCCTCATCTTTAGTCAAAGATGCTTTATCAATCTCCTCTAACTGAAATTTCAAAAAATCTATATGTTTTAAATTTTTTTCCCTATCTTCTAATAGTTGAGATAATCTTTTTTTCTTTTCTCGCCATAATCGATAAGTATTAAATAATTCTTTTCTACATCTGGCGATTTTATCGCCTCCTAAATTATCTATTAAATCTATATGTTTAGAAGCATCTAAAAGCGATTGATGATTATGCTGACCGTGTAAATCAACCAAGAAATTTCCTATATCCTGAAGCAAAGATAAATTTACCAACCTCTGGTTTATCCAACATTTATTCCGACCTTTTTTGTTGACTTCCCTCCTGATTAACAAAGTCCCTTCATCATCAACAATTTTCAAATCGGGATTTAAATTATTTATTGCCATCTTTTCATTAGGTGTTATTAAGAATAATCCTTCTACTACCAAGCTATCTTCTCCCAACCTAATTAAATCAATAGTAGTATGACTACCCAAAATTAGATTTATTGCTTCAATAATAATAGATTTCCCTGCCCCAGTCTCTCCAGTCAAGACGTTTAATCCTTCATCAAATTCTATATTTAATTCTTTTATTAGAGCCATGTTCTTTATATTTAATTGAAATAACATTTATTTCTACATCCACCTCATATATGCCATTCTTATATCATCTTTTTTCTTTTTAGACCCGATACTGTTTTTATATTTCGTCTTCTGTCTATCAAATTCTGGTTTTCTCATTCCTAACTATACGCTATACACTAATTTAATTGCTTATTAATCTGCCCACTCCACCTCAATTTTTCCCTCAAAATAGCATAAAAACTCTTTTCTTTAAAAGTAATCAATAGAGCTTTGTAATTTGATTTCTTTACTAACAGTTCGTCTTTTGTTTTTAAAGTAAAGCCTTCCTGTCCATCTATGGTAACCATTACTTCTTCTTCGCTCGATTCTAATACAATCTTCACTTTATCATTTTCCCCTATAATTAAAGGTCGAGCAGATAGGGTATGTGGACAGATAGGAGTAAGTATCATAGAATTTATGTTGGGATTAACAATGGGACCACCAGCAGAAAGGGAGTAAGCAGTAGAACCTGTAGAAGTCGAAACAACCAATCCATCTGCTGAATAGGTAATAACATAATCGTTGTTGACGTAAGTAGCCAGGCTAATAATTCGAGCAAATGCCCCTTTGCTAATAACTACATCGTTTAAAGCAACTAACTTCTTAATCACATTATCTTTTCTTTTCACTGAACAATCTAACATCATTCTTTCATCGAGAAAATATCTTTCCCGATACAGTCTTTCTAATGATTTTTCCAGGTCTTCTATGCCTATTTGGGTAAGAAAACCTAATCCTCCTAAATTTACTCCAAAAACTGGGATATCCGCAAAGGCAGCTAATCTTGCTGCTTTAAGGAGAGTGCCATCTCCTCCCAAAGATATTACTATATCTACCTTATTTAGGAATTTTTCGAGGGGGCAATTTAAATCTTTTCTACCTACGAGTTCGCCACCTTTCCCTTCAATATATACCTTTATACTTTTAGAACCTAGCCAATTAATTATTTGGTAAGCTGTTTCTCGAGCTTTTTCTTTGTCGTAATTTACCACTAAGCCCACACTGTTTAATTTCATTTCCATCCTCCCCGAAGTAAATAATATAAAAACAAGGTAAAAATCATCCCTGCTATAAAATAAATTATTCTGTACATCCATTGGTGAAAAGCAGTCTTGAACTGAAACTTTACTTCAGAAATACTTTTATTTTTCATATTCAGTAAAAGAATACCGCTTGGTTGGAAGGCAAGATAATATTCTAACATTTGTCTCCGAGTTTCCCGATTAGTGATATAGGGAATTTTCTCACCACTTTTAACTTCTACTACGTAAACTTTTCCTTTTTTTCTTGCCAGGTAATCTATTCGTACTAAATAACGGTGAATTTTATCTCCAATAGTTATAAGGAGCGGTTTGCTTTTTTGAATATCTATAATGGTATAACCATTTTTTCTCAATATTTTTTCTGCTTCTTTTTCTGCCTGTCTGCTTTTAGAAAATCTTTGCCTTAATCTCTTCCCTCTTACCCAATTACTTATCTTGATAAATAAAAACAGGAAAATTATCCCCCCGCCAATAGTTAAAACTAAAATTAAAATTACATTCTTACCTATATTCAAAAATCTCACTCCAATAATCCCTTAATTATGCTATTTAAATTTTGTATTCACTCCTTTGCCGTCAATTTATCAGTTATTGAGAAAGTTCTTGGTGAGCTTGTTCTACTATCTCTTTGATTAAGAGAGAGAAATCATCTATTTCTTCTTTCGTGATATTTTTAGTTAAATAGATAAGATATTCTATGTTACCGGAAGCACCTTTTAAGGGAGAAAAGGTCAATCCTTGAATTTTAAAACCTAATTTTTGGGCATTATTACCTACTCTTTTTATTACCATTTGATGGACTTCTATCTTTTTTACTAATCCACCCTTTTGAACAAATTCTCGACCTGCTTCAAATTGAGGTTTAATTAAAGCTACAGCCTCTCCTTCCCCTTTAAGTAAATTATATACTGCTGGTAAAACTTTATCTAATGATATAAAAGAGACATCTATGGTAGCTAATTCAAATAGATTATCAAATTTGTCGGGTGTAAGGTATCTTATGTTGGTCCGATCCATCAACACTACTCTTTGATCTTTTTGCAATTTCCAGGCTAATTGTCCATAACCAACATCTATAGAATAGACCTTTTCAGCTCCAAACTTTAACAAGCAATCAGTAAATCCTCCAGTTGAGGCACCCACATCGATTACTTTTTTTTCTTTAACCGAAATACTAAACGTCTTTATAGCTTTTTCTAACTTTTCTCCGCCCCTGCTTACATAAACAGTCGCCTTTTTTAATAATGATATATTACTATCAACCCTTACTTTTTGTCCAGCCTTGCTGATTCTTTCTTCTTCTACCAACACTTCTCCGGCCATTATTGCTCTCCTGGCTTTTTCTCTGGTAGGATAAAATCCCCTTTTTACAAGCAGTATATCTAATCGCTCTTTTTCTATCTTTTTCAATCGATACATCCACCCCGAATTAAAAATTTAAGTAATAATATAGAAGGCCAGCCATTACCATACCTATTATACCACCTACAATAACTTCAAAAGGAGTATGTCCAATCAATTCTTTTAAACGCTTATCCCTGATTTTTCTCTCCTCGAAAAACTCCAGGATTATTTTGTTTAATACTTTAGCCTGCTCCCCGGTTTCCCTTCTTACTCCAGTTGCATCAGCCATAATGATAAAAGACATAACTATAGCCAAAGCAAATAAAGGAGAATTCCATCCTTCGCTCAAGCCGATGGTTACAGCCACACACATTGAAAGGGCAGAATGAGTACTCGGCATCCCTCCTGCCCCAATAAATCTTCTGAAATCCCATCTTTTTTCTGTAAAATAAAATATAAATAACTTCAAAATCTGGTTCAGGATATAAGTTATAAGGGCGATTATTATAATTTGATTCTTAAATATTTCAGAAAAATCAGTACTATTAATCATTACTTCCTCCGCATTAATATAAAAAGATTTTGTTTAAATTTTACGGCTTAATCCAATCTTCATCTCTGAGGAGAGGCTTACTAATATCTACATGACCTACCAAAGTCTCTCTTTCGTTTCCGTTAATTAATATTTGGACACCTTTAATGGGAGGAATTTCAGTCAAAGTGTTAACTATAGAATAGACTGTCATTAATTCGGCGCTACTGCCTCCAGGATGATTTTTACATACTTCCTCAGATAGGTCAACATAGGCAATATCATCAGCTATATAAAGTTCATTTAGTTGAGTACCTTTAGGAATAGTAGGGTAAAGATTAGAATTTTCCGGACCATTTATAATTTCAATAACAACTTGTTTAGCTAAAGAAAGAGATGTAGAAATTTTTCTTTTTTCAGGCACCAGATACATTGCCTGATAATCTGAAAAATAAAGATTAACTTCTACCATCTCTTCTATCGGCATAGGTTTAATTTCTTCTCTCTCTTCTTCTTCTTTATAAGGAATTTCCTTTGTAACCACAGGCTCTTCCTTATACCTTTCCCAAGCAGGAACAATTAATTTAGTAAATATTAAATAACTAAAAATTATCAGTGCTGTTATTACTAATAATGCAAAGATAATTTTCAGGTAATTTTTTTTCTTCTTTGATTTTCTATTTTTTGCCATAATAATTCACCTTATAGCTCATCATACCTCATCAGGAGTATTTTCTATATAGTATTTTATGGCTTCAAACAAAGCTTGAGCTGCATTTTTTCTAAAACTATCATCTTTTAATAATTTTTCCTCTTTAGGATTAGAGATAAAGGCAACCTCCACGATAACTGCAACCATATTTACCCCTTTTAATACTACAAAAGGAGCTTGTTTTACCCCTCTATCCTCTAATTTAAGGTATTTTACTAATTTTTTCTGTACAATATCTGCAAAATCCAGGCTATATTGAATATTAGCACTTTCTTCCAAATCAGCAATAATCTTAGCTAAATCTGTATCTAATTCTGGATGAGCTCTACTCGCTCTATTTTCTCTATCGGCAACATCTTTAGCTGAAGCACCTATATATTTGGAACTTAATACAAAAGTCTCTATTCCCCCAGCACTAGGACGATGATTTAATACTGAATTAGTGTGTATACTAATAAATATAAAACCATTTTTCTGATTGGCAAAATTTACTCTATCTTCTAAATAAACAAATTCATCTTTATTTCTGGTCAGATAGGCGGAAATACCTGCTTCCCTTAATTGTTTTTCTAAATAAAGAGCAATGCTTAAAGTAACTTCTTTTTCTTTTAAACGAGTCGGTCCAATTGCCCCCGGGTCACTCCCTCCATGTCCGGGGTCGATAATCACCACTCTTTTTTCACTTATTTTAGGTTCAATGCTAGGTTTTTCCTCAGACTTTGTGGGGAGAGGTTCAGAAATAGCCTTTTCTTTCTCCTCTGGTCTAAATACATCAATTACAATTCTATCAGGGTCAGTAAGACTGAAAAGGTCATATTTGAACTTTTGATAAAGGTCAAATACTACTCTGACTACTTCTTGATTATACTGGGCAGTCCTTACAGTCTTTATTACTCCATCATTTATTTCTATCTGTTTTAATGAGTCTTCCAACTTTATAATAGAGCCAATTATATCAATAAAAATTCTATCAGGGTTAGTTAATAAATTTGCTTTAAATTCGGTCTTTTCGGATAAATCAATAACTATTCTGGTCTTATCAGGATGAGAATAACTTCTAATTTTAAGTAAATAAGGTCTTATGGTATTGATTGATAGAGTCTTAGTCTGGTTATTCCATTTAATTTCTACCTGAGTAATAATTTTAATTACCTCTAAAGGAATCATTACCCGGTTATCTATAATTCGTGCAGGATTTTCCAAAGAAACTATTTTCCCATCTATCTCTAAGGAAGGGTCATCAATTACTAAACTAACAGTATGGTTATCGATATATATATTTAATAATTTTAACGCCGGAAACCAAGTTATCCTTCCCCCTAAGGCCTCTACTATATTGCGAGCGGGAACAAATATCCGGTCATTTTCAATAATTGAAGAAACAGTCGTCGCGAGAGGTTTTTGGTTTAATAATATGTTTATCTCTGAAGATTGAGTAAAGGCTGGAGGAAGAGGAATTAAAATTGTTATTCCCATTACTATTAGCAATAATAAGATTATTTTTTTCATCTAACTTAGTTATTCCTCCCGAAGTAAATATCTCAAGGCCAAAACCTTTAAAATAGCAGCTAAAGGTACAGCTACTAATACCCCTAATACTCCTAATAATTGACCACAAATTAAAATAAACAAAATTACCGTTAAAGGATGTAAGCCTAATTCTCTGCCCAGAATATTAGGATTAAGAAGCATCGCTTCAATTTGATTAACTATTACAAACAATATTACAATCGTTAATAACACCCACCAGGAACTACCTAGAGCAAAGATTAGAGCCAAAACGACACCTACTATAGGACCTAAATAGGGGATAAAATTAAATACTCCACTGGTTATCCCAATAATTAAAGCAAATTTTAAATTTAAGAAATACAAACCTATGCCAATTAGAGCTCCCACAATAAAGCAGACTATTATTCTACCGCGTATAAATCCACTAACAATTCGGTCTATCTCTTCCAGTATTTCTTTAAACTCTTTTCTCTTATCTTTGGACACAAAAATATATAAATTTTCCTTAAATATATTCATATCTCTCAACATATAAAATAAAATCAAAGGAACAATTATTATACCAAAGGTAATACTAGAGATTATATTGGACAAATAAATTATAATAGTTCGAGAAAAATTTAATATATCTTTCTGGAGTTCAGATAAATTTTCTTTAAGTAAGGTTTCTACGTCCTCGGGGTTTATAAATTTAGAAAGTTGAGGTTCTAAAGAGAAAATTAGAGTTTGAAATTCATCGATAAAATTAGGAATTTCTTTATATAGAATATTGAGTTGATTAACTACACTAGGGATAAGGAAAAATATAATTAGAACTAACAGTGCAATTATTATCCCAATAATAATCGTAACAGCCAATGCCTTTGGAACTTTTTTATTAACGAGATATCTATAAAAAGGATCAAAAAAATAAGCTAACATCAAAGCAATACTAAAATATATAAATAGCCACTTAAGTTTACTTAATACATAAAATAGAATCGCCAGGCTGAAGGAAATATTGATAATAAAATTTAATTTTTTATCTTTTACAAATTCCATAACTTATTTTTCACCTAAAAATATTTTTCTACTTATTTATTTATAACAGATTAACTTAGATTATTCAATTTTTTCTATCTTATATCGCTCCCTACGGGATATGATTTATCAAAGTACAGCTAAATATATTACATAATATATACTACATAAACTTCCAATTATCCTTCTTTTTTAATCTAATAATCAAAAAATCCGAAAATAATTTTTCGGATTTTTTATCTCCTATGGCTTTCATTTTTCTCTTTTTATTTGTTAAATATTATTCCCTAAGGGCTATCCAACTGGGGTTTCTAAATTTTGTTGGCTTTCCGTATTTTATCCCAAGTATCTCGTAAAGATACAATTCGGTTAAATACTAACTTATCTGACGTTGAATCGGGATCTACACAAAAGTAACCTTTTCGCAAAAACTGGTATTTACTTCCGGGTACAGCCCCTGCCAAACTGGGTTCTACCAGGCAATCAGTTAATATTTCTAAAGAGTTTGGATTAAGCTGATTTATAAAATCTTCCTTTTCTCCCTGTCTTTCTACTTTCTCATCCTGATCCAGTAAAAGATAGTCATATAAGCGCACTTCTGTTTTTAAAGCATGGTAAGCAGAAACCCAATGTAAAGTCCCCTTTACTTTGCGTTTAGCACCCGCTTTACCACTTTTGCTTTCGGGATCATATGTACAGTGGACTTCTTTAATCTCCCCCGTCTTTTCGTCTTTAATAAATTCTTCACATCTGATGATATAGGCATTTTTTAGCCTGACCTCATAATTTGGAGCCAAACGAAAATATTTTTTAGGAGGGTTTTCGCAAAAGTCCTCACGTTCGATATAAAGAATTTTGGAAAACGGTATCTTGCGTGTCCCGGCAGCGGGATCCTCAGGATTATTTTCTGATTCCAGCTCTTCCACCATATTCTCAGGGTAATTATCAATAATCAGCTTTAAAGGATGCAGTACCCCCATAACCCGAGGTGCTCGCAAATTGAGATCCTCGCGGATACAATGTTCCAAAAATCGTATATCTACTACGCTATTACCCTTAGATACTCCGATTCTATCACAAAAATTTCGGATAGCTTCTGGTGTATAACCTCTTCGACGCAGCCCCGATATGGTCGGCAAACGAGGATCATCCCAACCAGCCACATAACCTTCTTCCACCAGTTTGCGAAGCTTCCGTTTACTCATTACTGTATTAGTTAAGTTAAGACGGGCAAACTCAATCTGCTGAGGTGGGTCTGGCAAATTTAAAGTATTAAGAACCCAGTCATACAATGGACGATGGTCTTCAAACTCCAGGGTACAGATGGAATGAGTAATTCCTTCGAAATAATCTTCAAGGGGATGAGCATAGTCATACATAGGATAAATACACCATCTATCCCCTGTCCGGGGGTGAGTGGCTCTTAAAATACGATAGAGAACAGGATCTCTCATATTCAGATTGGGTGAAGACATATCAATTTTAGCTCGTAATACTCGTGAACCGTCAGGGAATTCACCAGCTCGCATACGTCGAAATAAATCCAGATTCTCTTCCACAGAACGATTGCGATAGGGGCTTTCTTTTCCTGGCTCCTTGAAACCTCCGCGATACTCCTTAATTTCTTCAGGACTCAGGTCACACACATAAGCTTTACCTAGTTTAATTAGACGTATGGCATAATCATACATTTTCTCAAAATAGTCAGAAGCATAAAAAAGCCTATCGTCCCAATCAAATCCCAGCCATCGTACATCATCAATTATGGAATCAATATATTCCTTATCTTCTTTGTTGGGATTTGTATCATCAAAGCGAAGATTACATAAGCCTCCATTTTTTGCAGCCAAACCAAAATTCAAGCAGATAGATTTAGCATGACCGATATGCAGGTATCCATTAGGTTCTGGGGGGAATCGGAGATGAACTCTGCCATTATATTTATTTGCCTTTTTGTCTTCATCAATGATCTCCTGTATAAAATTGACTGCTGCTTTAGAATCTATTGAATCCATAAACTAGCCCCCTTGCTTTATTTTATAATCCTCTTTTACAAATAGCCCTTTAGCAAAAGCCAAAGGGCTATTATCTATCTGTAATATGGTGGAGGCGGCGAGATTCGAACTCGCGTCCAAAGATATTTCGGTAAAAACCGCTACGAGCGTAGTCTATGATTTTATTCTCGCTCAATTTACCTCCCATAGACAGGATGTAAATCGAGCCAGCCCTTAACTTTCTCTCTTACCTTTCAGGGCAATAAGGTAAAAGATAGTCTACTTTATGTTACACCCATAAAAGTTTCGTAGACAAAAGACCTTTATGGATGCGCAAGCCAATTAGGCTGCGAGTGCTAATTCTCTATTGTTAGCGTTTATTGTTTTTCCATAGTTTTACGAGGACATGGAACCTCGGCTCGCTGTTTTTACCTCTCCTATCTCTGTCGAAACCTATCGCCCCCATTTTTTATTCTTTATTTCTTTTTCCATTTCTCGCTGAGCATCTTTTTCAGCTAGTGCCCTGCGTTTATCATATAATTTCTTTCCTTTAGCTAAAGCTAATTCAATTTTGGCATAGCCCCTTTTAAAATAAATTCGTAAAGGTACCAAGGTTAAACCTTTCTCCTGAACTTGTCCCTTTAAACGATAAATTTCCCGCTTATGAAGGAGTAATTTACGTTTCCTTTTGGGATCTACGTTAAATATATTCCCAAAAGCATAAGGAGAAATATGCATATTCATCAAGTAAAGTTCGTTATTTTCAAATTGAGCGAAACTTTCCCGAAGGCTAACTTTCCCTTCTCTTAAAGATTTTACTTCTGTTCCTTTTAGAGCCAGCCCAGCTTCATAGGTATCTAATATACTATAATCATGATAGGCTTTTCTATTCACAGCTACATTTTTTACTTCATCTTTGTTGCTAGAACTCATAATTTTTCCTCATTTTCTTTTTGAATTATAACATAAATGAGGAATTTTCTCAATAACTTCTCTTAATCTCCTAGCTTTTTGAAATTCTTCCTTTAGACTTTCGGGACTATTAATTAATCTATCTTCTATCAAATTAAGGTATTCTTTGAAATTTTTAATTATTTCCAAAATGGTATCCTTATTGGTATCACAGATATCTCCCCAAATTTTATAGGGGCTTTGGGCAATTCGAGTCATATCCTTAAACCCACCCCCAATAACTCTAAAATAGTTATTATTACCTTCTTTTTTAACTAATTTATCCACCATATTAATTAAGGAAATAGCTATAATTTGAGGCAAATGACTTATTGCCCCAACAATTCTGTCGTGTTCTAAGGGATCTAATATTAATATATCTGCATTTATCAACTTAATCAATGAGAATATTTCTTTTATAGCCATTAAGGTACTTTTTTTAGTGGGTGTTAAGATATAGGTTTTTCCTTGGAAGAGGTGAGAATCTGCTGAGTCTATGCCAAATTTTTCTGAACCAGCCATAGGGTGTCCGCCGATATAATAAATATCTGGCGATAATACCTGCTCAGCTGTTTCAGCAATCTTGACCTTGGTGCTCCCAGTGTCGGTGACCAGGCACCCTTTTTTAAGAAAAAGAGCGATTTTAGGTAATAAATCTAAAATTATTTTTACAGGAGTAGCCATAATCACTATATCTGCTTCTTTCACCCCTTCTTCAAGATTAATTGTCCCTATATCAATCGCCCCTCGGACTACAGCCTTTTCTATTACTTCTTTTTTATCTACTCCTATAATTTTAAATTTTGCTTTATTTTCTTTTAAAGCCAACCCGATAGAACCACCGATTAGTCCAACACCAATTATAGTTATTTTTTTAAAGTCACTTTCCTCTTTCATTTTATTTTTCTCCTTTGTGGTAATTAATTACCCAGTTTGCCAATTCACCCTAGTATTTCCCTTTGGAAGAAATAAAAAAGACAAGAATGATAGAATTGGATTTATTTTATTTAAGCTCCTCTGGTTTTTTCTCTAACAAATCTTTAAGAACATGGATAGCGAGAATATAACTTTGGTAGCCAAATCCGGCAATTTGTCCTATACAGGCAGGAGCAGTTACTGAATTCTCCCGAAAATCTTCCCGGGAAAATATATTAGAAAGATGAACTTCAACTACTGGGATAGGGCAATCTCTTATAGCATCAGCAATAGCATAACTGTAGTGGGTATAAGCTGCCGGATTGATAATTAAGCCTTTAACCAGTGAAGAAAATTGTTGAATAAATTCTATAATCTCTCCTTCGAAATTGGATTGTCTTATAATCAGTTCAATACCTTCTCTCTCGGCAAATGTTTTAAGCTTATGATTTATTTCTTCCAAAGTTATATTTCCATAAATCTTTTTATCCCTTTTCCCCAGCATATTTAAATTCGGTCCATTAATTATTCCTATCTTTATCATAATTCGCCCTCCTTTTTAAATTCTTTTAAGGCTTTTATTATTTCTTCTTTGGTTATATTATCAACCAGACTAACTTTCCCCAGGGCTTCTGGTAAAATAAAAGTTATTTTGCCCTGGTAGTTTTTCTTATCTAAAGTTAATGTTCCCCAAAACTGGTTGTAGTCTATATTTTTAATATATTTAAATATAGATTCCTGCTTTTGAGGAAATGGGCTAAAAGATGGCGGGGAAGACAAAGAAGGGGATAGGAATGATAGGATATCCTTAATTTGTTTTTCAAATTCCTCTGAGCATATTCCTCTATTCCGAGCTATTTTAGTTTCAACCAACATGCCCAAAGCTACTGCTTCTCCATGACTTAGATCTTGATATCCTACTCCCACCTCCAGGGCATGGCCAATACTATGTCCAAAATTTAGTATTTTACGTAATCCAGTTTCCCAGGGGTCTTCCAAAACTACATCTACTTTAAAACTAACAGATTTTTTTATTAATTCACATAAAATATTAATATCCTTATTCATTAATTGATAAATATTCCTCTCCAACCATTTAAAGAAAACTGGAGATTTGATTACAGCTATCTTTACCGCCTCTACTATTCCATTTTTTATATCCTTATCTAATAAAGTAAACAATACCTCAGGATCAATAAAAACTGCCTTCGGTTGATAAAAACTTCCCACTATATTTTTTGCTAAAGAATGATCAACTGCAACTTTACCCCCAATACTACTATCTATCTGAGCTAAAAGAGTTGTAGGAATATGTACTAAAGGTAATCCTCTCATATAGGTGGCAGCGACAAACCCAGTTAAATCCCCTATAACCCCCCCACCTAAGGCTATAAGCCCGGTAGACCGGTCTGCCTTTCTTCTCAATAATTCATCATACAAATAATTTGCAGTTGATAGAGATTTATATTTTTCCCCATCGGAAACTTCTATAAAATCAGTACTAAACTTAGCGTACTTCAGAACAGATAATAACTTATTTCCATATAAACTATTCACTAAGGCGTTAGTAATCACAATGACCCTTTTGCTTTTTATTATTTTAGATAGATGTTCGTCTAGATTACTCAAAATACCTTTTTCGATAAAAATATCATATTCTTCATCTTTGACAATTTTTATCTTTATTTCCCTCATCTATTTAAACCCTTACCTTTCAAAAGCTCTATTATTCTCTCTACAACCTCCTTAATACTCAGGTCAGAAGTATCAATCTTCAGCTTAATATTATCATATATCTTCTTTCTCACCTTTAAAAGTTGGTTAATGCTTTCCAATACATTTTCTTCTCTTAAGAGAGGTCGATTATTCTTACTTTTTATCCGGTTATAGATGGTTATGGGGTCGGCATAAAGGCAAATTATTTCTCCTTTCTGGCTCAGTATTTTAGCATTATCCGAAGAAAGTAATGTTCCCCCGCCAGTTGCAATGACCATATTTTCTCGTTGGGATAGTTCTTTTACTAATTTATTTTCTTGTTGTCGAAAATAATCTTCCCCATATCTAGCAAAAATATCTGCTATGCTCATACCTTTATTTTCTTCTATAACTTGATCCATATCTACAAATTCCATTTTCAACTTTCGGGCTAATTGTTTAGCTACTGTGCTCTTGCCAGTTCCCATAAAACCAGCAATAACAATATTCTTTCTCATATCCTTTTGAGCCCCTTCTTATAATTTTTATAATTTTCTTTAATTTCCATTAAAGAATCACCACCAAATTTCTCCAAAAAAGCTACTGCCATTTCCCAGGCAGCTACCGCCTCTCCTACTACACTTGCTGCTGGAACTACACATATATCAGACCTTTGGTAGATTGCTCTGGTCTCTTTTTTAGTGGCAAAATCAATAGAACGGAGAGGATTAATTAAAGTTGGTATAGGCTTAAGGTAAGCCCTAATAATTATAGCTTCTCCATTAGTTACTCCACCCTCTATGCCGCCAGCTCGATTAGTCTCTCGGTAATATCTTAAAGAATTCATTTCTAATTTTTGATGCGCCAAGATTTCGTCATGGATGGCTGAACCTTTTTTCTTTGAAGACTCTATTCCTTCACCTATTTCTACCGCCTTAACTCCTGGAATACTCATAAATGCTGAAGCCAAACGAGCATCCAAACGCCTATCCCACTGGACATAACTTCCTAAACCTATGGGAACACCAGTAATTACCACCTCGAATACTCCACCTAAAGTATCTCCTTTCTCCCAAGCTCTATCAATTTCCCTACACATTCCAATTGATGCTATTCCATCTATACAATATACTGGGGACTTAGTAATCTTATCTCTTACTTTTTGATTAAAAGAAGTGATTCTCTTAGCTTCAATCTGACCAATTCTTAATACATAACTGTAAATATCTATATTGAACTCTTCTAAAAGAGTACTGGCCACTGAACCTATAGCCACTCTCATAGCAGTCTGCCGAGCACTTGCTCTTTCTAAAACTCTTCTCAAATCTCTAAATCCGTATTTTATGGCTCCAGCAAAATCTGCATGGCCTGGTCTAGGAATAGTCAGTGGAGGACATTCTTTTTCTTGCCAATTTTCCCAATCTTTATTTTTTATCAGCAAACCAAGTGGACTTCCTATTGTCTTTCCTTTTATTAAACCAGACAATATTTCAACTCTATCTTGTTCAATCTTCATCCTCTCTCCTCTACCATATCCTCCCTGACGTCGCTCAAGGTCTCGATTGATCTTCTCTTCACTTAAGGAAAGTTCAGCTGGTAATCCTTCTATTATACCTATTAGTCCTTTCCCGTGAGATTCTCCTGCATCCAAAAATCTTAGCATTTTTCTTTATCCTTTCTTAAATAGTCGTTACCATTTAGCAAAACTCATGCCTTGATCCCTCCTTCTACAAGAAGGAGGGATTGAATTAGGGTTATACAATAACTAAACATTATTCATTAACTGCCTATTTTATGCAACTTATCTAAATACCTCTAATAGTTCTTTCCCCTCTGGTTTAAGTCCAGTCCAGAGATAAAAACTTTCTATAGCCTGATAAAATAACATCGGTAAACCATTAATTATTTTTGCTCCCGCCTCCTCTGCTTGTTTTAGAAAAAGAGTCTTCGCTGGATGATAGATAAGGTCATAGACTAATAGATTGGGATGAAATAATTTCTCGTCAGGCAAAGGAGTATTATTAACTTGTGGGGGCATTCCAATAGAAGTAGTATTAACTAAAAGATGAGCCTTGTTTATTTTATCTTTTAAACTTTCTTTCTCCAAAGGGAATATATAAATACTGCTTTCCGGAAAGAAAGAAGAAAAATCCTGTTTAATCTTTCCAGCTTTTTCTAAAGTCCGATTAAAGATATATACTTCTTCTATCCCTTCTTCTAAAATAGAATAAATTACTGCACGAGCAGCTCCTCCTCCCCCTAAAATAGCAGCTTTCTTCCGTTTTACCGTAAATTCGCCCACTTCCTGTAGACTTCTTTTAAAGCCAACTACATCAGTATTATACCCGTTAAGAACTCCTTCATTGTTGACAATAGTGTTTACTGCACCTATCCTTCGAGCAGATTCCTCCACTTCATCTAAAAATCCAATTACCTTTTCTTTGTAAGGAAAAGTAATATTTACTCCTTTTATATTCAAAGCCTTTATCCCTTCAATAGCATTATTCAGATCTGCTTTTTTTACCTGAAAGGGAAGATAACAAAAGTTTAAAGAATATTTAACTATTATTCGGTTATGAATATAAGGAGAAAGACTATTTTTTATATTTTCACCAACTAATCCAATTATTTTGGTCTTCCCATTTATCCCTTTTTTCATTTACGCCTACACCTCCGCCTTAATCATACCCCATCGAGAGGAAGGGGGAAAAATTACAAATATTATTTATCAATTTTTTGTGGGAGCAAATTTATTGCCCCCAAAAGGGCTTAATGAATCAAATCTCTATATTTGCGTAGACAGGAATAATATGCATACCTTAATGCATATTGCCCATAAATATGGATAAAGCAAAAAAGTTATAAGTCTGAATTCTTCCTTTAAAAATTAATTAATTTTTGTAGAGTTTTTTTAAAACCAGGGAAAGATATATCTATGCATTCTGAATTTTTAATAATAGTTTTGCCCTCCGCCAATAAAGCCGCTACCGCTAAAGACATAGCAATCCGATGATCATTATAGCTATCACAGACCGCACCATGTAATTTAGAAGGACCCCTTACAATAAAACCATCATCTTTTTCCTTAATGTCTGTTCCCATTTTTTTTAATTCACTAACAATCGCTTTTATTCGATCACTCTCTTTTACCCTCAGTTCCTTTGCTCCACTTACCACCGTTTCACCCTGAGCTTGAGTCGCCAATACAGCAATAAGGGGTAATTCATCAATCAGAAAAGGTACATTTTCCTTAGTAACTTCTAACCCTTTTAATTCTGAATATTCTATTTTTAAATCAACTCTTGCCTCATTTGATTTTATCTGATGATTTAAGATATCGATTTTTGCCCCCATTTTGTTCAGTATTTTGACTATACCGATTCTGGTAGGATTAAAACCTACTTGCTTAATTATAACCTGAGAATCTTTTAACATGCTTGCTGCTATTATGAAATAAGCAGCAGAAGAAATATCTCCAGGTACAAATATGTCAGTGCCTTTTAATTCCTTTCCACCTCTTATTTTAATTTTAGGAGGACAAATCTTTATATCTGCCTGCATAATCTTTAACATTCTCTCAGTATGATCCCTGGTAGGCAATGGTTCTTTAATTACTATCTCGCCGTTAGTGTAAAGGCCGGCCAACAGGAGAGCTGATTTCACCTGAGCGCTAGCCACTGGTAAAGTATAGCAAAGGGGCTTAATCCTGTTTCCTTTTATACTTAAGGGGGTTAGTTCACCATCCTCTCTCCCCCATATATTTGCTCCCATTAATCTAAGGGGCTGGACTACTCTTTTCATAGGTCTTTTTCTGATTGAATCATCACCATTTAAAACAGAATAAAATTTTTGACCACTAAGCAAGCCAGCTAAGAGGCGAATAGTTGTCCCTGAATTTCCCACTTCAAGTACATCTTTCGGTTCTTCTAATCCATATAATCCTTTACCTTTTATCTTAAGAAAATTATTACTAACCTTCTTTATTTCTACCCCTAATGCTCGCATACATTCTAAAGTTCTGAGACAATCCAAGGAGTCTAAAAAATTATATATTCGAGTCTCTCCTTGGGCAATTGACCCTAAAATTAGAGAGCGATGAGAGATAGATTTATCTCCTGGAACAGATATATCTCCTTTTAAGTTTTTGACTTTTCCTAAAACAAGTTCCACTAATTTTTCATCCCTTCTAATTCATATTCGGTAGGTAGAGCAAATTCTCGACCTACTGTCTGAATTATTGGTCTGAGTTCTTTTATTAATTGAGCAAAAGTATCAAATCTTAAGGTTTGAGCACCATCACTACGCGAGCTTTTAGGGTCAGGATGGACTTCAATGAGTAAACCATCTGCTCCGGCCGCTATTGCTGCTTTAGCCATCGGACTTACCAATCTCCACTTTCCAGTAGCATGGCTGGGATCTACTATTACTGGCAAATGACTTAATTCTTTTAAAGCAGGAACTGCGCTTAAATCTAAAGTATTGCGAGTATAATTTTCAAAAGTACGTATTCCTCGTTCACACAATATTACTTCATAATTTCCTTGAGATAAAATATATTCTGCAGATAATAACAATTCTTCTATGGTAGCTGACATTCCTCTTTTAAGCAGTATCGGTTTTTTAAGTTTACCCAATTCTTTTAATAATACAAAATTTTGCATATTACGAGCACCTATTTGAAATATATCAGTATATTCGGCAATTAAATCGATCTGGTTAACTGACATCACTTCAGTAACTATGGCCAAACCGGTCTCCTTAGCTGCCTGAGCCAACAATTTTAAACCTTTTTCCCCTAATCCTTGGAAACTGTAAGGAGAAGTTCGTGGTTTAAAAGCCCCTCCTCGTAATATTTTTGCTCCTAAAGCTTTAACATGATGGGCGGTTTCAAATATCTGCTTTTCGTCTTCAACGACACAAGGTCCAGCCATAATCACAATTTCTTTTCCACCAATAGTCACTCCTTTTACTTTAATAATGGTATCAAAGTCCTTAAATTCTCTACAAGCTAATTTATAAGGTTTCAGGATGCGTACAATCTCTTCGACCCCTTTAAAGGCATAAAAAGGCACGGAAGCTAAATTTTCGACATCTCCGATTACTCCTAAAACAATTCGTCTCTCTCCCCGAATGATGTGCACCTTATGACCCATTTCGTGCAGTTTCTCAATTACTTTTTCTACGTCTGAATCTTCAGTTTTACCATTCATTACAATAATCATTTGAATTTATCCTCCTTTTTATCTGAATCTTCTTTAATTAAATCTCTCCTTAATATATTTGCTCCTTTTAAATAGCAATGTTTTATTTCTTGCTGGCTTTTTTGACAATTTACTTGAATTAATATTCGAATGCATCGAGGTAAACTACCGGGAACGTTTATCTCTTGCATATCAAAAAGAGGAACTTTGTTCCAGCCCAATTCCCTTGCTGCTTGAGCAGGGAAGGCAGCATTCAAATCTGGAGTGACACTAAAAAAAATACTGGTTATGTCTTCAATTTTAAAATCATTTTCTTTTTTTAGGGTAATTAGTAGCTCCTTAGTTTTTCCAATAATTTCTTCCCTGGTATTGCTATCTACGGTGATAGCCCCCCTTATTCCTCTTACTAACATATTTTCACCTCATTTATATTATTTTTCATAGTAGCTTTTCGTGGTTGATAGTAGACAGTTTTGTCACAATTTGAGATTGCTATACCCTGATAGATCAGATATCCTGGCATATTTGTTATAAGCCAATCTTTGTTCAAACTTTTACCTGTAAAAATGGGTAAAAAAATTTACTTTAGAGCATCAGATTTTATAAAATTCAGATAGTCTAAAATAAAAAAAGGTCATAGGAATTAAAAAACCTATGACCTTTATATATATAAATATATAAAGATGTCATAGGCATAGATCCGATGTCTATGCCTATGACATCTTGTTTTAATCTTCTATGATGTTAAGGCATAAACATCGGTAGCATAAAGTAATAATAAAAATTAAAGGAATTTATTAATTTACCAAATTCTTCTTTTGTAGCCACCTTGTTTACTCCTTAATGTTTTTTAGAATATTAGCATACCTTTCTACTTCTGTCAAATATTTTTTACTTAGGTAAAGAAGCTTTTCTTAACCGCTCCATTATTGCTAAACCCAGGTCATGTTCTTCTAATCCTTCAGCAATAATAATCTCAAACCCCTCTTTATCAAAACTCCTTAAAACTGAAAAGAGATTTGCTGCACATTCTTTTAATTCGCTACCTTTGCCTATAACTTTAACCTCAAATCCATCATATTTATCCTGGTTTTCTTCTTTGGCCATTATTCCCACTTTATGCCCTTGCGCTTTATACTTAGAAACCAATCTGCGAACTTCTTCTACCTGAGTGTCGCCTCTCTTTTCTACTAAAATCAACCTTGCCTGGGGGGAATAATGACTGTTTAACATACCCGGTGAACGGAAACCTCTTTCTAATTTTTTGCTTATCTTTACCTTTCTAATCACTTTCGTTAATTGTTCCACTGATATCCCTCCTGCCCGTAGCACTCGTGTGGGCGCAACAGTTATATCCAATACAGTAGATTCCACCCCTACTTTTGTCTTACCTCCATCGATAATCATCTCTATCTTACCACCTAAGTCATCTTCCACATGCTGAGCATTGGTGGGACTGGTTCTTCCAAATATATTGGCACTGGGAGCTACGATAGGAGTTTGAGCTTCCCTTATTAAACTTAAGGCAATATTATTAGCAGGCATTCTAATGGCAACTGTATCCAAACCAGCGGTTATAATATCTAAAATTATCTCTGATTTTTTAAGAACTAAGGTAAGAGGACCAGGCCAAAATATTTTTGCTAATTGTAAAGCTACTGGGGGAACATATTTTGATAGTCTGTATAATTCTTCTACTCTGGCAATATGAACAATTAGCGGGTCACTAAAGGGTCTCCCCTTAACCTTGAATATTTTAGTAACTGCTTCCTTGTTGTAGACATCTGCCCCCAAACCATAAACCGTTTCGGTCGGAAAGGCTACCAAGTTACCTTGCTTTATCTCCTTTGCCGCTATTTTTATCTTATTTAAATCTATTTTTCCAGGATTTATTTTTAAAATTTTAGTATTCATTTTATAATTTTTAATATACTATATCTTAATATTCCAATAGGAACTTCAATCTCGACCTTATCACCCTCCTGATGGCCCAAAAAGGCCTGTCCTAGTGGAGAATTTATAGATATCTTATGTTGAGTAAAATCTATTTGGTCATCGGGGACAAAAATATACTCTACCTCTTCTTGTGAATCTAAATTTTTTAGTTTTAAGGTTGTTCCAATACCAATCCCTTCTGAACAACACTCTTTATCTACTACTTTAGCATTGCTTAATCTTTGTTTTAATCTGACAATATTTATCTCGTTCATACGCTGAGCTTCTAAGGCAATGTTATATTCTGCATTCTCGGATATATCTCCGTATTCTAAAGCCCTCTTAATATCCTTTTGTATCTCTTTTCTTTTAACTACTTCTAAATACCTAATTTTTTCTTTTAATTTCCTTAGCCCTTCTTTGGTTAAAATTACTTCTCCATTGTTTGTATTATGCATCTCTACCTCTTTTTTATACTTAACTTTTCTAATTAATTTACTTTATGTTCTATAATATCTTTTGTTATTTTTTTGTTTTATACGATACCATTCCTGGTTCTGTCAAATTTATCAGAATCCATTTCTTGTTCAAACTTATGTCCACAAAACAGGGATAAGAATCTATTATGAAATATCGGATTTTCCTGGAATTCCGATGCATTAAAGTATTATTAAAAAAGCAGGTATTTCCTGCTTATTTTAAACTCTTTTAAACCTGTATTATTGTTTTTAAAAAACATTGGTGGCGCAAGGGGGAATTGAACCCCCGTTTGCTGATTGAGAGCCAGCTGAATTAACCACTATTCGATTGCGCCACAACTAATGGAAATGGCTGAGGGAGGTGGGCTCGAACCACCGCTCCCAGATCCAGAGTCTGGTGTCCTACCACTAGACGATCCCTCAACTTAATAATGATATTTCCTCTATTATTTTATAATAAATCTTACAATTTGAAAAGTATAATTAACTATTTTTTTAATTCTTTTATTTTTTCGACAGCTTTTCCTAAACGTTCAATTGTTTTCTCTTGGCCTAAAACTGCCATCAATGCAAACAAACCAGGACCTACCTTTTTACCACTCAGGGCAACACGAGTAGGATGAATAATTTGCCCACCTTTTATTTGTAAAGAAGAGGCAACTTCTCTTACTGTATTTTCAATGTTTTCTTCATTCCAGGATTTGAGAGAAGAAAGTTTAAATTTTAAGGTTTGTAGAATTTTTGGAACTTCTTCTTTATTCAATACATTTTTAAAAGCCTCTGGTTCAATATTCACTTTTTCCATAAAGAAATAATCTGCAAAATCAATAAACTGAGAAAAATTTCTGAATCTCCCCTGCATTAATCTTACAATTTCTTTCAGCCATTTAAGTTTATCAGGAGAAAGATCTTCTCTTTTAATGCAATTAGCCTCCTCAAGAAAGGGAATCAGCCTTTCAGTTAACGAATCGATTGACATCCTTTTTAAATATTCGTTATTAAACCAATTCAATTTTTCCATACTGAAAACTGCAGCATGTTTAGAGATTTTATCCAAAGTAAATTCCTTAATTAACTCTCCCTTCGAGAAAATTTCCCTTTCATCACCCGGAGACCAACCTAAATGAGCAATGTAATTTACTACTGCTTCCGGAAGATAACCCATCTTTTTATATTCCATAACTGATGTAGCCCCATGCCGTTTACTCAACCTAGTATGGTCAGGTCCCATAATCATAGGAATATGAGCAAATTTTGGTATGTCAAATCCTAAAGCTTCATAAATTAATATCTGCTTAGGGGTATTAGAAATATGATCGTCTCCTCGCATTACATGAGTAATTTTCATTAAAGCGTCATCTATAACCACCGCATAATTATAAGTAGGAATTCCATCTGATTTTATAATTACAAAGTCACTTAACAGGTCACCGTCAAAAATTACTTTACCCCTTAACAGGTCATTAAAAATAATTTCCTTAGCAGGGATTTTAAGTCTTATTGCCGGTTTTCTACCTTCCGCTTCATATCTTTTCTTTTCCTCTTCGGTAAGATTCAAACAATGTCTATCATATTTAGGGTTTTTACCTTCTCTTACTTGTTTTTTTCTGCTTTCAGCCAGCTCTTCTCTGGTACAATAACAATAGTAAGCTTTTTGGTTTTTCAATAATTGCTCAGCATATTCCTGATAAAGGTTTAATCGCTGCATTTGAAAGTAAGGACCATATTTTCCGCCTTTTCCAGGTCCTTCATCCCAATCTAAACCTAGCCATTTCATTCCTTCTAATATTACATTTACTGCTTCTTCCGTAGATCTTACCTGGTCAGTATCTTCGATGCGTAAAATAAAACTTCCCTTATAGTGTCTGGCATAAAGCCAATTAAATAGAGCTGTCCTCGCCCCACCTATATGTAAATAACCAGTTGGACTGGGTGCAAATCTGAGTCGAATTTCTTTGTTTTTCATTTTTCCTCCATCCTTGATTAGTCATTTAAGTTACCGCTTTGCTTATTTCTTTTCGACTTTACCCTTAACTTTTCCTTAAGTATTGCAAGCTGGTTAAAATTTATTCTTTATTTATAAACTCATTTAATAGTAACGGAATTTTTTAGAATTCCGATAGCATAAGATTATTATAATATAAAAATTATATTAACACAATTGAAATTTTCCTATTTAACTAACTGTGATGCCGGTACTATTTCTATCCCAGTTTTAATTAACTCAGGAACCATTCTTTTCAAGACATAAAAAGTATTTATACGGCTGTGGCCAATAGCAATAGCTTCGCCATCTTTTAAGGCAATCTCTCGAGCTTCTGATATCTGTTTTTTAATATATTCCATATCATTCTTATTGTCTAGAAAGACCGACCTTACTGCTGTTTTAACCCCCATTTCTTGGGCAAGTTTGTAGGCAATAGAATTCTTACTGGTCATACTATCTATAAAAAATAAATTATATCTTCTAATCTCTTCTAGAATTATCTTCATTATTTCTCTATTTTCGGTAATTTTTGACCCCATATGGTTGTTTACACCAATAACATAAGGAAAATCAAATATACTACTTCTAACAGTCTGCCTGATTTCTTCTTCAGACATATATGATTTAATTGCCCCTGGTCCAGGATCAATATTTGAATTATTAGGCTCCATTGGTAAATGTAACATAATTTCTTGATTATTTTTATTGCCTTCTTCGGCAATATATTTAGAATTCTGGAGAAAAGGTAATATAGATAAGGTTACAGGGAAATCCAATTCTATTATTTTCTGGGCAATTTCTTTTTCATACCCTAAGTCGTCTATTATAAAGGAGATTTTAGGAACAAAATTCACTTCCTCTTCAGAGGATACTAAATCATCGATTATAGAATCAACGTATTTCTCACTGTCATATATAGGAATGATTTCCTCAGATTCGTCTGTTTTTAATTTAGTTTCATCATTATTCATCGAAATAGTAGTTTGATTATTATAAGGAATGTTCTCCTGCTTAAAAGACTTTGTCAATAGACTAGATACCCCAAAACCTATTCCTAAAATAATTAATAAAGTTATAATATTTATAGTTAATCTATGATATTGTTTCAAAGTAAAAATTCCTCTCTATTTACTTAGATAGTTAGCTGGTTCGCTGGTTAATTAGTCTTGTATATTAAATTCGGGTTTTCAGTTGACAGTTTTTAGTTTTCGCTATGCAGCTAATTCTTAATACTAATTAATTCCTCTTCTAATAACTGTATCGCCTTATTTAATTGTACATCTTCTTCTCCTTCTTCAGCTGCTTCTACTAAGATATCTGGTTCAATTCCGATATTGTTTATGATTCTTCCACTTGGGGTATAATATTCAGAAGTAGTAATAACTACTCCCGAACCATCAGACAAGCTAAAGACTTGTTGAACCAATCCTTTGCCAAATGTTTTTTGTCCTAATAAAACTCCTCTTCCCGAATCTTGAATTGCTCCCGCTACAATTTCAGAGGCACTGGCACTCCCCTCATTAACTAGCACAATTAAGGGCCATTGAGGATATTTATTTCCTTTTGATTGCCTAGAAATTTGAATTCCGTTTCTATCTTTAATATAAACAATTGGCCCTTCATTTACAAATTTACTGGCTACCTCAATTGCACTATCTAATAATCCTCCCGGATTATTACGTAAATCGAGGATAATCCCCCGAATGTTATCATCTTTTGCAAAGTTATCTAAAACTTCTTTTAACTCTGGTTCAGTATTTACATTGAAAGTAGTAATTCTTATGTAACCAATATTATTATCTTTCCCTAATACATCCTTTTTTACCGCTTTAACTTCGATAATATCCCTGATTATGGTAAATTTCAAAATTTCTTCTACATTTTCTCTACGGATTCCCAAGACCACTTGAGTTCCTTTTTCTCCCCTTAAAACATTAACTGCTTCCTCTAATTCAATCCCCTCGGTAGATTTCCCATCTATTTCTACTATTTTATCTCCAGCCTTTATCCCTGCCCTATAGGCTGGTGTATCTTCAATGGGAGAAATTACGGTTAATTGATCATCTTTTATTGAAATTATTATACCCAAACCCCCAAAATGTCCTAAAAACATATCTTCTTGTTCCCTTTTTAAGGCCTGAGGGTCCATATATCGAGTATATGGGTCATCCAGAGCTTTAAGCATACCTTTGATAGCTCCCTGAGTTATTTTATCTAAGTTTATATCTTTCTCTATATATTCACTTCTTACCAGGTCTAAAGCCTCAAAAAACGGTCCTAAACTACTGAATAATGATTCCTCATCATTCTTGCCATTCGCGCTTGTCTTATAAAACAGAAAACTTCCCACTATAGAAATTATTACTAAAATTATAATTAAAGTAATTTTTATTTTTTTCTTTGCCAAATTTAGTCACCACCAATTCATAAAAATATTATCTTTACAACCAATTCATAGGATCTGTAGGTTTACCCTCTACTCTAACCTCAAAATGCAATCTGGGAGAAGAAACTCCCCCACTGTCTCCTACTTGACCTATAATCTGACCTTTATTAACTTTATCTCCAATTTCAACCAAAATTTTAGAAAGATGGGCATATAAAGTAGTAGTTCTACCTCCATGATCAATTATTATTATTTGGCCATACCCTTTTATGTTTCCAGTATAAATTACTTCTCCAGAACCAGCAGAGCGAACCACTTCTCCCATAGGAGCACTAACATCTATCCCCGAATTAAAGGTATAAGTATTAAAATCTGGATTCACCTGTTTTCCAAAATTAGAAATTAATTTACCTTGAACCGGCAAGGTAAAAATCCCCTTCTTGGGTTTTAGAATAATTCCGGGACCTTGCTTTTCTTTTTCTTGAAAATTCTCCTTCTGTTTCTGATGAATTCTCTGAATTATATTCCTTATTTCCAGAGAAGATTTTTTCAACTCCTCTAAAGACTTTAAATAAGCAGTTTTTTGAGAGCTTATTTTTTTAATTATAGATTTTTTTGCCTTAATTGAAAATTCAATATTTTCTTTCTCTTTTTTCACCTCTTTCTTGAGTAATCTTAATATTTCTTCTCTATTTTCCAGGTCCGTTTTTTTATCTTCCGTCCTTTTAATTTGTTGTAGAAGATCATTTATAACCTGATTATCTTGAGATAAAATATCTCTAAAATATCTATAACGAGTAATAAATTCAGAAAAAGTTTCACTACTTAGCAAAATTGCCAGATATCCAGTTCGATTACGCTTATATATTTCTCTTAACTTAATTTCCAAAATCCTGGTTTTCTCTTTTAGTTTTTCCTTTTCCAAAATAAATTCATCTTCTATTTTATTTAACTCTTTTGAAGTAAGTTCTATATCTTTCTCAATGGTTTCTAGCTCTTTTTCTGTTTCCAGTAAGGATTTTTCTATTTTATTAATAGCATCTAAGTACCCACTTTCCTCTTTTTGTAAACTATTAATCTCATTTTTAACGCTTTTAATTTGTTCTTCTATCTTTTTCAACCTTTCTTGTTCCTGTTTTATCCTTTGATCATAATCCTCGTTATTACCATAAGCATATAGAACAAGAATTAGAATAATAAACAAAGCCACTGATATTCTGAAAAATATTTTTATAATCTTTATAAAATTTAACACTATACTACTCACTTATATATTTCCCCACCGAAAACATGCTTCCTAAAAAACCTACTAAACTCCCTAATGCTATAAGTACCAAACCTATAAACACCAACTCTTTTTTGTCCCAAATTACTGGCAAAAAGGGGGTGGTTTGATGTATCTTTTCTATAACCACAAAATATATTTTATACAAAATTAATATCGACAAAATAGCCGATATAATACCCTGCAAA
>Ga0190359_1000406_pt1 | contig 29372 bp, 27 predicted proteins | sample 48721823_MG_FD_161269 | JGI IMG/M metagenome (GOLD analysis project Ga0190359, IMG submission 161269) | Hydrothermal vent microbial mat bacterial communities from Southern Trench, Guaymas Basin, Mexico - 4872-18-2-3_MG | ecosystem: Environmental > Aquatic > Marine > Hydrothermal vents >... | reverse complement strand
ACACGCCTGGCTGACCGGCATGGGCGCTTCCCATCTTTCAAGAAACAGATTCTTTGCCGCAAAGCAGTGATTCTTCGTGGCACAACCAACTAGGTGTTTTAGAAGGGGGCCTTCCCCATGTCGGCTTTGGTACTTCTGGATGGCAGGAATCAATTCTTTGTCATCAAAGTAGCGGGGATCCCATGCTTTGTTATATTCAATCCTAAAGCCTGCCACCCAGTACTTATCATCCTTGAATCCAACCGCAGTGTAAGCCCACATGGGTAGGCAGTAACCTTTTTCGCTGTAATCAACAGCAGGCAGATGAGTACGGACAAAGCCTGGCTCGAGAAAGGCTGCAACACCATAACACTTCGTTACCTCACCTCCTACCTCAATTTCACGAATCGATTTTATTTCCCCAGTTACCGGATCAAGCCCCATTGGAGCACAATTCGGGAGATAAAAAAGCTTGCTGTATTCCGGCATGGGGATCAAATCATCTTCTTTAACGATTTCAGGAGATTCTCCCAAAAATCCGATCATCCTGTAAAAGGGGTGCTCGTATACCCGGCCCTTGCTGTCTGCATAAAGCATAAAGGGAAGATCCTTTAGATTTCTGCCCACCATTTGAGTTGTTCTCCCTTTCAAGCAAAGACACCCTTTTTAACAATTTATCAACTTTGAAGTCAAAGTCTAACTTAGCAATTGCCGTACAATAGATAACTGGTATATTATAAAAACTTAAGTGTTCATATTCACCATGGTTTTCAAGGGCAAAATAAAATAAAAACAATTTCTGAGCTTTTATCATGATAGCCCCATCCCAGAGTGTAAAACAAAAACCAAAACAGTTCCGCCTTGTGAAATATTTTGCTGTTGCCAGCTTTATTGTTCTGGTAATTTTCAGCTTTCCTTTTTCCGTGGTTATCTCTCAAAAAGCAAAAGAGGCTTTGCTGGAAAGCTATGAAAATTCCGCCCTCCTGGTTGGTGAAAACTTGAACCAGCAGGTTTTTAGAGATTTTGTCCTGCCCGTTACCAGGCAGTACGGGGTGATCAGGCTGAGGGACAAGGAACAGCAGGATTTGATGGACCGGGTTGTCCGGAACGCCATCCACGGGTTTAAAGTGGATCTTGTAAACATACACTCTATTAACCAGGGCGTGATCGCATACAGCACTGATCCCTCCCTTATAGGACACAAGACAAGGCAAACGATTGGGTACAAGAAGGCTGTCATGGGGGAGAGCTTTTCATCAATCACCTCGAGCAGGTACGACCTTCTGGGGCTCGGGATAGAGATTCTGGGCAGCCAAAAAAAGATAAGAAGCTATATCCCTTTTATGGCAATACACCCCTTCACCGGGGAGCGCTATGTGGCGGGAATCTTCGAATTGATACAGGACGTGAGCCAGGAGTATCATTCCATCGTCAGGTTCCAATATCTTATATTTGGACTCTCAATTCTAATAATGGGGCTCATTTTCCTGGCCTTGCTCTTGATAGTGCATAAGGCGGAGAGAATCATTGAGCAGCGGATGAAGGAGCAGCAGGAACTTGAAGCACAGCTCCACCAGGCAGAACGCCTGGCAGCGCTGGGGGAGATGGTGGCCGGCGTTTCCCATGAGATAAAGAATCCTCTCGGCATTATTCGTAGCACAGCAGAACTTCTTAGTACCATGCCAGGGGCGACTGATACACAAAAGAAACTTTCAGAGGTAATTAATGAGGAATCAAATCGTCTCAACAGAATCGTGACAGAGTTTCTTGATTTTGCAAGGCCTCAGGTCCCCAGACCTGCTCCTTGTGATCTTGGAGAAATCATTAAGAAGAATCTATTATTCCTGGGGCCCGAGCTGAAAAAAAGGGATGTGAAAATTCAGCATAACCTGGATGAAAAGGCGCTTGGGCTTATGGCTGATGAGGAACTTCTTTACAGGGCTCTCTTAAACCTGCTTATAAACGCGATTCAGTCCATTGACGGCAGCGGAACCATCGACATTCGGGTAGAACAGCAAAAAGATCGCTATTTGCTGCAGATCCAGGACACCGGCTCGGGCATAAGTCCGGAGAACTTGAAAAGGGTTTTTGATCCATTTTTTACTACTAAAGAAAAAGGAACAGGCCTTGGCCTGGCCATTGTTCGAAAGATCATTGAAAACCACAACGGTAACATTTCAGTGGAGAGCAGGGAAGGGCAAGGAACTAATGTCAAGATTTGGCTACCTAGCACAATGTGAGCCTAGTGAGGTCTGTGTCTCATGGAAACGATCCTGATAGTTGATGATGAAAAAAACTACCTCGTGGTGCTGGAAGCGCTCTTGGGCCCTGAAGGGTATGAAATCCTTACAGCGGACAATGCGCGGAGTGCGCTTCGCTTGATTGAGGACTCAGATTTGGACCTAGTCATTACGGATATGAAGATGCCGGGGATGAGCGGCATGGAGCTGCTGGAAGCCTCCAAAAGGATAAAACCCGATCTGCCTGTTATCATGATGACGGCATACGGCACAATCGAGATGGCGGTTGAGGCCATGAAAAAACAGGCATACGATTATGTTACCAAGCCGTTTCGAAACGAGGAACTCAAGCTTACGGTGAAGAAGGCCCTTGAAAACTACCGCCTCATAAAAGAGAACCGGCTGCTGACCGAGGCTCTTTCTGAACGCTACAGGTATGGAAATATCATAGGTAAGAGCAAGCCTATGCTGGAAATATACGAACTGATAAAGAAAGTGGGGCCGTCCAAGGCCTCAGTTCTCATCACGGGGCCTTCAGGCACTGGCAAAGAGCTCATAGCAAGGGCGATTCATTATGAAGACAGAGCAAGGATGGAGCGGCCTTTTATCTCTGTCAACTGTGGTGCGCTTACTGAGACCCTTCTTGAAAGCGAGCTTTTCGGCCACGAGAAAGGGGCATTTACAGGAGCAGTTGCCATGAAAAAGGGGCGCTTTGAGCTCGCAGACAAGGGAACCCTCTTCTTGGATGAGGTAGGTGAGATGCCCCCTTCTCTTCAGGTAAAACTGCTCAGAGTTCTTCAGGAAATGGCTTTTGAAAGGGTAGGAGGAACAAAAACGATCAGAGTGGATGTGAGGGTTTTGTCAGCCTCAAACCGGAACCTGAAAGAAGATGTTGCTGCAGGGCGTTTCAGGGAAGATCTATATTACAGGCTCAACGTGATTCATGTTGAGGTCCCTCCGCTCAGGGAGCGAAAAGAGGATATTCGCCTTCTCGCGAAACACTTCATTGAGAAATACGGGGAGGATGAAGGCAAAGAAAAGATTGAGCTCGCCCCTGAAACTTGGCAGGCTCTCTACTCTTATAGCTGGCCGGGAAATGTTAGAGAGCTTGAAAACGTAATTGAAAGGGCGGTTGTTCTGAGCTCCGGCGGCCCAATACAACTCAAAGACCTGCCCCCTGAATTCTCCAACACTCCGGAGGAGCTAAACGTTGAGGGTTTTATTCCACCTGATGCCCCACTTCACCCAACACTTGAAATAATTGAAGAAAAGCTAATCCGGCGCGCTCTTAAACAGTGCAATAATGTCCAGGCTCATGCAGCAGAGATGCTTGGAATAACTAAGAGCTTGATGCAGCACAAGATGAAAAAATATAAGCTGTGCTGAGCATTTGAGGTCCAGCAACTTTGCTTGGTGGTCAAATTTTTTGGACTCCGGATCTCTCTGTAAATTCAGATGCTTAGATGAGGCAATTTCGCAGCAGGCAATTTGAGGTACAAAATTTTGTACTCGGCCCCAAAAACCATGACAATCAGAGAGGGAGAATACCAAGAGAATATAGCATTAAGAACAGTACCTTACGCGCTTTCTACAAGAGATGTTCACTTTTGGCAAGGATTTTGCTTACTAGAAAAGGCAAAAGCTAAATCAACTCTTTCCTCCTAAAGAAAAAACCAACCCATGCTCCCTAGGTTGGTTTTTTTATTAATATCCAAGTCTTCTGAGTGCTTTTGCATCTCTGGTCCAGTTTTTCTCGACCCTGACCAGAAGATCCAAATAAACACGTGCTCCAAATATCTTCTCCATTTCAAGCCTCGCCGCCTGGCCAATGTCCCTTATCATCCTGCCTCCCCGCCCTATCAAGATCTTTTTCTGTGATTCAGATTCCACGTGAATTTTCGCTGAAATACGCAAAAAATTTTTTTCAGGCACCTCTTCCATAAGTTCAACGTTTACTGCACAAGCATAAGGCAGTTCCTTCTTGGTCAGCAGGTATATTTTCTCCCTTATTATCTCTGATACCAGAAAAGACTCGGGTTGATCTGTTTTCATCTCAGGCGGAAAAAATGCGGGGCCAGGCTTGAGAAGTGCTTTCAATTCTTCCAGAAGCACTTCCACCCCTTCTCCTCTCAGGGCTGATATCGGGATAATGGTCTTGAATGGATAGCGGTCTTTGTAGGTTTCTATAACGGGTAAAATACTCTTTCTTTGTTTCAGATCAATCTTATTTACGACCAGGACAGCAGGTTTTCTTACTGTCTTCAGGTTTGCCAAAATCATTGAGATTTCAGGAGGGTCCGGAGAAGGCAATTCAATCATTACCACCACTATGTCCACCTCTTTGAAAGCAGCCTTCGCTGACGTGACCATGCTTTTGTGGAGGAGACTACGAGTTTTATGAATGCCGGGCGTGTCCATAAAAACAATCTGATATTGCTCCCCATGATAAATCCCTATTATGCGATTCCTGGTGGTTTGGGGTTTAGGCGAGATTATTGCCACTTTTGTGCCAAGCACCCTGTTCAACAAGGTGGATTTTCCAACATTCGGAGGCCCTACGATAGCAACAAAGCCGGAGAGAAATGTCATTTCATTTCAACCTCGATCATTCCAGGTCGAAAAGATTTTTCTGCGCGCACGCGCACTACCTTTGCGCCGGTTTTTCGCTCAATGCGTTTCAGCCCAAGGTTTTTATATCCCCTGGCCAGAGGGATCTCCCTCGGACAGACCCTCAGCGTGATTCCCTGTGCCGCTCCTGGTGCAGGAAGGTACTTTTCAATTTTTCTGTGGTAGATCTCCGAGCGAACCAAAAAACCGAAGCATTCATGCCACGGACCGGCTATTATCTCCCCCCTATTAAGCAGGCCGGGAGAAGACATCAGTCCGATTCTTATAACGGGTATCCCCGCCTGCTCCAGCCTAAGGCAACTTTCGCTACATATTCTTACCGCATCTTGCAGACTCCAAGGTTTATACTTTTTACTTTGGTACCAGGTGGCCAAGGCCGTGCCGCGGATAACCAGGGTGGGATATAACCTAACCATGTCAGCCCTGACGGCAATTACCTTTTCTATGCCCCTCAAGAACTTTGAAGCCGTATCCCCGGGTAGCCCCGGCATCAACTGTACACCCACTTTGAATCCTCGCTGCTTCAAAAGTTGGATTGACTCTATCACCTCCCTGGAAGTGTATCCCCGCCTGGAAAGTTGCAAAACCTCGTTATCCAGGGACTGAGCGCCCAGTTCCACCGTGTCTACCCCCAGTCGCATTAACAGGTCAAGCCCCTCCTTGTCTATTGCATCAGGCCTGGTTGATACTCTTACGGACTTGAAAAGTCCACTTCTCAGGTAAGGCCTTACAGCGCCCAGCAGAGCGTACATCCGCCCTAAAGAGAGATTTGTAAAAGTACCGCCATAGAAGGCAACTTCCGGTTCCCTTTGCCTGTCATAACCAGGGGAGCGTATTGCAAGTTCCAAACGCTTTCTAATACCATCAGGGCCAATCTGCGGTGCTTGCCCCGTTATTTTTTCTTGATCACAGTATACGCACCTATAGGGGCAACCCTCGCTTGGGATGAAAATCGGCACAATCAGCGGTTTCTTCTTTCTTTGTTCAAACAAAAGAAAGCCTCCTTTGCCGCTCGCTGTTCAGCCTCCTTCTTGCTTTTGCCCTCGCCTTTTGCTACAAACTTTCCCCCAATGCGAAGTGCCACGGTGAATATCTTTTGATGTGGGGGGCCGCTTTCCCCCACCAGCTCATATTCCGGCCTGGTTTTGTATGCCTCTTGGGTAAATTCCTGGAGCAGGCTCTTGAAATCACCATCGAGGCTCCGTGAACTAAGTCCCTCTATATATGTAAGAAAAAGTTTGCGGATAATCTGCATGGCCTTCGCAAACCCACCATCCATGTATATGGCCCCGAGCAAAGCCTCCAGAGTATCAGCAAGGATTGAGGTTTTTTGCCTGCCACCCGTGTGTTCCTCTCCTTTTCCCAACAAAAGATGACTCCCTAGGTCCAGTTCAGCAGCAACCATTGATAGTCCTTTTTCGTTCACAACGGAGGCCCTAAGCTTGGATAAATCCCCCTCTTTCGCATCAGGAAAAAGCTCCATGAGAATGTGGCTTATCGCCAAATCCAGCACGGCATCCCCAAGAAATTCAAGTCGCTCGTTGTCTCTTAGCCTTGCATCTCCAACTTCATTCACATATGAGGCGTGCCTGAGGGCTTCTGCCAACAAGTCGGGGTCTTGGAATTCGTAGCCAAGCTTCCTGCAGAGCTCCACCATATTGCTTTCCCTGTTCACCTTCTCCTCCCTTCATGCGCAGGAATGGAGCCCCTTATTTAGCTCAGAAGGCGGCCCTCTAATATACGCGCCAGGGGTACCCTGCAAGTGTTTACCCCGTAGGAACGCCCCGTGCGGGAGCACGGGGATGGTAAATAAAGTTTTTTTCCGCTTTTTCGCACGGGGTTCAATGCCCCGTGCGAAATTCCACAGGGTTTACTTTTTACTATAAAAAGGCCTCGTGCCTGAAGTCAAGGAGCTCCAGCATGGGTTCGCTGTTAAAATGGCTCATATAGCTCCTGTTTCCTTAAACGGAGGGCGACTGTAACCGAGGCTGCGCTAAATGTCACTCAAGGGTGGGGCGGGTGAGACACCATGTCGTCGATGCCTCTCTAACCGAGATAGAAGCTGGGACTTTGGAGCGAGATGACCTTTTCAGACCACGTGGTTTGAAGCACAACAGGGGGCATTGGGGGATCTTCTTGAGCTCGACCAAACGGGCTTGCAGGTGCTGCACATGATGGCTTAATGGCGGATGGGGGCATGCGTTTTATGTTGATTTTTTTGTGCAGGTAAAATAATTTTGCTTTAGTGTTTGAATAAAGGCTCCTTCAGCATGCGGTTGCGTATGCAAGGAGCTGGAGCCAATTCCTTGATAGAGTGGAGCATAGCTTTCCTTGAAAGCCAGGAAGAAGAAAAAAGCTGACAGAAAAAAGGCACCTAGCTCGGTTGTACTGTCTCCGGAAGAGGAAGCAACTCTAGGCGGCTTGCTCGAAAAATCACCAGACGTCATCCTTTCTGATTTGAAGCAGAATCTCTCAAGCCCCAAGCTTGCCTGCGCACTCATAGATAATCTCCCTGCCAATGACCCGCGCGCCAGTAATATTCTTCTGGCAATAAAGGAGCTTTTTGACCAGAAAGAGGTTCGAAAGGCAATCAGGAAAGCAGCTTTTAAGCTGAAACAAAGCGGCATCTCAGTTCCTGACCTTGAGCCTGAAAAAAGCGAGGGAATTATCCTCAAGAAAGTTCAAGTCTCTCAACCCTTGGCTTACGTTGGGCCCATTGACGGCACGGGGGCACGCGCCGTGTTCATTATGGCACCTCAAATTCCAAAAGGGATGACCGTTGTCACCGCAGTGGCCAGCGATGAAAATGGAATCATGGAATTCGCAGCAAATAAGTTCAGCAGGAAACAAGCCCAAGAGGTAAAAAAATTCTTCTTTGAGAGAGTAGAGCCAATGGTCGAGACAACCCTTGCCCATGCGGCCACGGTTCTTGAAAATGCATACAGAAAAAAAGAAAGTCCATCGGATCAATCCTCGCGGGCATATCTCGAACTTAGGGCCTGGCTCCTCGAGCGCACTGAGCTCCTTGATGCCCCTCCTGTATATGAATTAATTGGTGAAGGGAATGCACCAAGTGGGGAGATCACGGTTTCGCAGGCTAGAAAGCTGCTCGAGAACGATTTGATGGCAACTTGGATCCTTGATCCTGAAGAACTAAAACCTCTGGTGGAGGAGATAATAAAAGCCGAACAAAGCCCAATCCTTGTCTCCGAATCTCAAAAACTAGATCGTATCGAGGAATTGAAGAAGGAGGCTATAGCAAACCTGTACCCGCCCAAGAGGCGTAAGCTTATGAAAAACCGCCTTGAAGAAATGGCCTACATGTTTTTCAAGCTCGAAGATGAAACTAACGCGCGTCTTTCGCTAGCGGCTGCAAGCAGCCTGGCGGAAAAACAATCTGTTTTTAGAGAAAATGTTTTTCTTATGGAAATGGTGAACCATAGCCTGGAATATTACCTCGAGGGGGCGCAGGATAAAAAGGATGAGGACGAGAACCTCCTCTCAACCCCTTCCACAGGGATTATCCTTCCCCCATAGACCTGATCCAATCATCGGGCCGTTTATCTTCCCTTCGAGCCCCATCACCATGGGTCAAAGAGCCGAGGCATCACCAAAAAAAGATATACCAACAAGACACTTAACACTTGAGCGCTGATTTATGGTATTGACAATTGTGCATTCTTCATAATATAGATGTTCGCGAAAAACGGGTGGCTCCGGGGTTGTAACATCTTCAACTTACAGAATAAATTAAGAGCAAACATGATAAAGAAAAAAGCAGCGACCCCTTGACAGTAGGACTACTCTGTCGGCAATATTGAGGTTGAATTAATGGTCTCGCAAAGATCCTTTTATCAGGCGGCGAGGCAAAAAGCTATAGGTCATCTTTCAGGTGGCCGTGGATTTTGAATACTTAACAGGAGGTAAATCAATGGCAGATTATTGTATTAACGTGTTTCTGGATGACGAACAGTTGAAAAAGGTTGAGGATGCAGGACTTGGAGAGCATGTAGAAGAAATAGGCGGCAAAAAAGCTGTTAAAGTTGCGGTTGGCCCCAAGGAACAAAAAAAGCTCCTCAAGGCGTTCCCTGATCTTGAATTCGACTCTTCGAATGCTTGTGTTCTACCCGACGATGCACAGCAGAAGTTGCTTGAAGTTATAACAACTTCAAAGACCCTTGATTGCATGAAGGTTGCAATAGTTAAGCTTTACAATCCGCTCGCCGGAAAAGCACCTCGAAGCAAAGTTTATTGATTCGTTATCCTGAGGAGGGCCCCTTTTTGCATAAAGCCTTTTTGGGGCCCTCTCGGAATGAACTTCCCCGCCGCAAGCAGCGGGGTATCAATCGGAAACCATCTTAACCGCCCCAAGGGGCGGGGAATCAAACCCTTGTCCGCCAGAGGCGGATTAATCCGCCTCTGGCGGATTGAAAACCGTGGACCAAAATCCAGACGAGACTTTCACCTTACACTTGAACTAGCTCTGAGAAGAGGGTCACAATATGCCTATTAGCATTAGCCTAAAAACCGGTTCCAGGGTCGACATGGTTGATATCACCTCCCTGGTTCAAAAAGAAGTGTCAAAAGCGGGGGCTGAGGAGGGCATGTGCTTTGTCTATGTGCCGCACACCACTGCGGGGGTGACCATAAACGAGGGGGCAGATCCGGCTGTTTGTGAAGATATCATTGCAAAATTGAAAGAACTGGTTCCCCCAAATGCCGGGTATCGGCACATGGAAGGGAATGCAGACAGCCATATCAAGGCTTCCTTAATTGGAAATTCCGTTTCCGTTATTGTGGAAAAAGGAAGGCTCGTTCTTGGAACGTGGCAGAAGATATTCTTCTGTGAATTTGACGGCCCCCGCTCCCGCAGAGTTTACGTTAACTTGGTCAAATAGGTCCAGCACCGCTCGAGCCGCCAGGATTAACTACCCCGCTGCAAGCGGACGGGGTATCAATCGGAAATTTTCTTAACGCCCCAAGGGGCGGGGAATTGAACCCTTGTCCGCCTCTGGCGGGCTCGTCCGCCCCTGGCGGATTAAAGCCGGGGGCTTCTGCAGGCGAGGTAAAGCTCGAAGGAGAACTACACGAGCTTGACTGACTGTGGATCCATTTTATTCTCAATCAGCCACTCCACAATAGCCTCGTATAAGAGCTGGTAGTAACTCTTTGAGCCTCCCAGCCCCCTCCTTCCGAAATAGTAATTTATTTCCAGAAACAGAGCCAGAGGACTGGGTTGGGCAGAGGAAAAGACAAAATCCACTGCAGCCAGATTTGCCCCTGTCCTTTTTGAAAATTGTAGTGCAGCTGCTCGGGCAATATCTTGAAGGTCCTCTCTCCAGCCCTTGTCGACTATGCACCCTCTGCCGATGGTGGTTATCATCTGGCCAGGCCTGCTCGGCCTTTTCCAGTAAGTAATAATCCTTTTCCCCACGATAACTGCCCGAAGCACGTTTCCTTCTGTTCTTATGCACTCTTGAGTGGCAAAACCTGAAAATCCTGAATTCTCCAGGTCCCTGAGGTATGCAAGAGCCGATTCAAGGCTTCTTTCATCACTGACCAGAAAAACCCCTTCAGCCTCGTGGCTTCTATCCGCCTTGACGAAAAAAGGCAATTTGTGCGGATACCCCCCCTTCTTGCCCGAAAACGACAGCTCGTAATCTCTCACTGAGTTCCATCTCATAGTCTTGGGGTGAGGGAGCCCGATTATTTCAAAGAGGAGACTCTGACCCAGTTTTCCCGGATACAGAAACCTTACATCGTAGTTAGGAAACAAGAGGGCAGCTGACTCCTTGCACGCTTTGTAGAGCTCAGGCGAGCACGTCTGGGGAAGAATGATGGCTTCAGCCCGGCGGATAAGAGGCAGGTGGCTCGGGTGTAATCCTTTATCCCCTAAAATAATCTGGCAGTGCGTCTCAAAGCATGGGTGAAACGAAAGAATCATTTCTTAGTCCATCTTTTCAAAAATATCCGCTAATCACAAAGGTTTCTCTTTGCCTTTCATTTGACTTAGTGAACTCAAGTAACTATAGTTTAACAAAACAGTAGAAGCAAATCTTCAATCGGCACCAAAGTAGGAGAAACACAATGCCTATTTTTGAGTTTAGATGCATGAAATGTGGAAATGTCTTTGAAATGCTCTTTACGAGTCCCAATCATGAGGCAGATCTGTCGTGTCCAGAATGCCATGGCACAAATCTCGAACGCGTTGTGAGCGCGACCAACTATGTGATGGGAACCGGAAAAGGGGGCAAAAAGGCAAAAATTAGCACAAAATCTTGCGGCCCAGCTAACTCGTGCATGACTCTCGATCTTCCGGGGTATACGAAATAGCAAACCAGCTCCCCTCTTTGAAGGTAATCGTGGAAGATTAGTGCATCAACAACAATAGGGTGAAAATCCAGGCATTTATGAAGCAGACAGAAACAACGCATAGCAAAGAACCTCTTCCCGCATTCCAGCCCGAACTGGATGACGAGGAAAAAAACCAAATAAGAGAAGTTTTCCTTAACGATGTAGTGCCCAAGCTTCAAAAACTGCAGGCTCGGAACGGTGTGATATGCTGCGACTTTGCTGGCACGAAATACAAGAATTGGCAGGCGCGCTTCACTTCAAGGGGCAGAGGATTTGAAATTGTTGACTTCGAATACGACGAGGATGCCCGGAGCTTAGAGCTGGACCTCTGAACTTACTGGAACAGGAGATGGAAGGGAAATTCATAGGCAGGGAAATAATCCAAAAGCCTCTTTGTCCCTTTTGCGGCAGGTTAATTGAAAAGCCCGAAGAGATCATCACCAGTTTGCCCAACGAGATGCCACTAGGAGCATGCGAATGCGGGGCAGTTTACTCCTGCGATGTGACGGGTCATAACCTCGGCACAGCCATGATAGAGGCCCTTGTTTATGCTTGCGGCGGGGACTACGATCTGGCGTGGAACCTTTTACCTGAAGATGACTATATTGAAAGCCGGCTCGAGCACTATGACTACGAAACGCACTTCATCGTTCATGCTGGAGCTTTTAGGGGGAGACGCATAGCAGGCACCCTATATTTTATCAGACTTTATGACCACGTTCGCGAAACGGCCAGGAAAAGCGTTTCAAAACATACCCGGCAACCCAGGACACCTGTTCCAGAGTCAACCGCAAGAACCACTAAAAGAAAAAAGTTCTCAAAAAGAGATGTGGAGAAATTTGTCAAAAGCTATGATCTCGGCTCGATTTTGGCCCTCGCTGAGCAGGGAACCAGGATCATACCGGACCTTAAAAGGCTTCTTTACTCTGCCGACGATCTTTTACGCTATAGGGCCGCAGAGGCACTTGGAAGAGTTTCAGCTTTGATAGCGGCGAAAAATCCAGGTGCAATCTCGAGGCTCCTTCAAGGGCTGTTTATCTCCATTACGGACACGGCTGCCTCAAGCTGGGGTGCCCTTGATGCTATTGGAGAGATCATAGGTCACTGCCCTGAGGAATTTTCACTCTCGGAGTATATTCCTCAATTGTATGCTTTGACCAGGGATAGGACTTTCCTTGTAAATATTTTGCGCGCCCTGGGAAGAATAAGTGAAAAAAAACCACAACTCATCAGGAAGGAAACATTTCAATTCTTCCCTCTCCTCTATCATTCCGACCCGGAGGTAAGAGCTTACACATTAATACTTCTGGCAAACCTGGAGGCGCGCGAAGTGAGAGAGGAGGTGGAGAGTCTTGTAAAAGACCACTCAGCCATCGTGATCTATCAAAACGGGCAACTGGAAAACACCTCAGTATCGGACCTGGCATCATATTGTTTAGAAAAGATACAGTCTAGGTCTGCGATTTGACCGCACCTCTGTGTCCTGCAATCCGCCAGAGGCGGATTAATCCGCCTCTGGCGGACAAGGCTTTGATTCCCCGCCCCTTGGGGCGGTTAAGATGGTTTCCGATTGATACCCCGCTGCTTGCGGCGGGGAAGTTCATTTAACCTCGTCGGAAGATCTCGTATACGAGCTCCTCTAGTGGCGTTCTTATTGCTTTTGAAACAGAGATAAGCAAAGAGGCTTTTTCAGGATCAGCGTCTCCCGCAGTACTCAGGAACTCTCTTGAGAGCAAGTAAAGTTCCCTGTAAGTGCCGTCAAGGTCAAATACCGGATACCGTTCGCCTGCCTTGAACCCTGACCTGCTGCAAGCCCTGACTTTGCCATGGATTCTTGTAGGGGCACCATATACGCGGCACGTTATGGGACGGTTCGTGTAAAGGATACAGTCCTCGTTATCGTCCAAGAGGGGACAACGGATTCTTTCTTTTGCCATAATTGAGGACTGGGCTTCCGGGTCGCCATTATTGATCTCCAGCTTTGTCTCGAGTCTTTTCAGACCCCTGTCAGCCTCATTGCACCTCAAAATGGCCTGTTTCCTTGTATCAGGGTCAAGCTGGTCGAAACGAGATTTTATGTAGGCCGACTCGATCAGGAACAACCCGAATACGGCCTGACAACAATCAGAGCAGTGCCTCTTGCAATTGATACACGAGCCGTAGCCTTTCTCCATTTTCGCGAAGAAAGCATCAGCCCTGTCCACCAGAAATTCATAGCTTCGGAAAAACTGAGTGGGATTCATTTCTTACGGTAAGGTTCCAGTTTTTCCAGGAATTCACGGGGAACCTGGAACCCCAGCTCCCTGGCCCTGTCCACATGCTTGATTGCCTTTTCATAGGCACCTTTTACATAATATGCATATCCAAGGTTATTATGTCCCAGGGCAAAGGTTGGAGCCAGTTCCAGAAGTTTCTTGCCGGTTTCTATGGCTTTTCCTACGTCGCCTTTTTGAAGATAGGCATTGGTTAGGTTGTTCCAGGCCTGGACAATATCCGGATTCAGCTCGATGGCTTTTTCAAGCGCTGCTATCGCCTCATCTGTCCTTGCCATCTGGAGATAGGCAAATCCGAGGTTTGCATATCCGCGAGCGTACCTGGGCTCAATTGCAACAGCGTTTCTATTAGCCTCTGCTACCTTATCAAGTTTGCCTTTCTTGAAATAAATATATCCCAGATTTACCCATCCCTCAAACATCCGACCGCTATTGGCAATTGCTTCCTCGAAAAAGGGAATCGCTTCATCGAATTTACCCTGCTCCATCAGCGCAACACCCAGATTGTACTGAGAACTAGCGCATTCAGGGTTTTCCGCAAGGATTTTTTTCTGCTCAGCAATGAATTCCTCAGAGTCCTGTGGTTCTTTCACTGGAAATCCCTTTAATAAAAGAGGTCGCTCTCCCCCTGGGAAAGCGACCTCAACACCATTTCATAAACCAAAGATCAAAATCAGGCCTAGTGGTCTTCCGTTTGACCGCGTCCCTTCAGGCCATACATGGTGGTACTGCCGGTGGAAAAAAAGACCAGTTTCTCTTCGTTGACAAGGGCAGTAGCCGCCTTTTTGATGTCCCTGGCTTTTGCTCCAGGAATAACCTTTTGCACAGCCCTCTCCATGTCCTTGAAATAAAATTTTGTTTTCTTACTTCCCTCGGCAAAGTCAAGAATTGCCTTTCGTATGTCTTCCATGGTCATGCTCCTTTACCCCGTAGGAATGCCCCATGCGGGAGCACGGGGATGGTAAATAAAGTTTTTTTCCGCTTTTTCGCACGGGGTTCAATGCCCCGTGCGAAATTCCACAGGGTTTACTTTAGCTAAATCGTACCCTAATCAATACCGCCGGCCGCCTTTGAAACTTCCCAGGCTGCGTCGGTATACTTGAACTGGCTGGAAGTCCTGTATGTGTCATATGCCAAGCGATAATCATCAATAAGATGCTCGGTAAACGGAAGGTCACACTTTTCAAAGAACTTTTCCCATCCTATTCTTTCTGCCCAGTCTCCAATTCGCTCATACTTATTGGCATCTTTGGCATAGGCCTCGAGAATCTTCTTGACTGACTCGCAAACCTCCGGATAGCGGGGAAAGTTGTTCGGCACCCATGGAACAACTACTTTGGAAAACTTGGGTTGCGACATTCGGTTTGACACCTTGCCCCCAGCCATGATTGTGACACCGTCTCCTTCTTTATCGGAAAGCGGAACAGCCATACACATGGTATAGCAATTACCGCAGAACATGCAGCGTTCCTCTTTGATTTTTACTGTCTTCTGGCCGTCCTCGGTCTTGGCCGGTGAGATTGCTCCTGTGGGACACGCCGCTATAACAAGTGGAATCTCGCATACCTTATCTATAACCTCATGGTCAATGACAGGTGGCTTTCGATGATAACCCAGAAGGGCTATGTCAGAACAATGCACGGCACCACACATATTCAGACAGCATGCCATGGATATCCTTACCTGAGCAGGAAGAGTCATGCCCTGAAAATAGTCAAAGAGCTCATCCATTACGGCCTTCACCATTGAGGAAGCATCGGTTGCAGGCGTGTGACAGTGCAAATAGCCCTGGGTGTGAACTATATTGGTGAGGCCGGCCCCAGTGCCGCCGATGGGAAACTTATAGCTCCCGGATACATGCTTTCGGCTAATAAGGTCTTTTTTCAAGGCTTCGAGCTTATCCGTGCTTGTTACCATGAACTCAATATTGTTACGGGTGGTAAAGCGCACATATCCGTCACAATATTTGTCCGCTATCTCGCAAATCTCCCTCACATGCTCTACGCTCATGAACCTGCACCCGCCACACCTGACTGTGAAAACTTTATCGCCTGTTTCTGAAACATGGACCAAAACGCCGGGCTCCAGAATTTCGTGATAAAGCCATTTTCCGTAGTTCTTTTGTATAACAGGCGGAAAATACTGCCAGAAATGCCTTGGCCCCAGGTCTGTGATCCTGTTTTCCATTGGTTTTTCGGGATTATATCGTCCTAATCTTTCTTGGGATAATGCCATGGTTATTTACCTCCTCTTCTCTGTAGCTATCTCGCGTGTCTTTTTCTGTAATCTTCAATCGTACGCTTCCATCCGCCGGGTACATCTTCCTCTTTCCAGAAAATATAAGGATTGGAGCGAGGCTCTTTCACCATCTGAGGCATGGGCGGGAGGCCGATAACGTCCAGGAATTTCGGCACGCCATAGCGCTGGATCAATTCCCCGAGTCGTTCGCGGTTCTTGCCCTCTTCCATCCACCAATCCCACACTTTGTCTATCAGCTCCTTTACGTTATCATAGGGGTGTTCAACCTTCATGAAAGGTACGGTCAGAAGGGCCATTTGCGCACCTTCCAGAATCGGTGCCTTTGCTCCAAAAAGGATGGTGACCCCCGTATCTTTTCCAGGCCTCAAGGCTTGAGGCATCACGTTGATGCAGTGCATGCACCGCGTGCACTCCTTGTCATCGATCATGAGCTTTCCGTCTTCCATCCACATGCACTGCGTGGGGCAAAGGTCAATAACTTCCTTCTGGATATCAAACTTACCCCAGTCCTTTCCAGTGTGAGCGCCTCCGTTAGGCTTGATTTCACCCCCGATGTAGGCCTTGACAGCTTTCTGGTCGATGCGGATGTTATCCCTCCATGTGCCTATGAAAGACATATCAGCACGCGCAATAGATGCCACGCAGCAATTAGGACATCCGTCAAATTTGAATTTGAACTTGTAGGGAAACGCGGGCCTGTGCAATTCATCCTGGTAATAGTGAGTCAGTTCATAGCACATATCCTGGGTGTCATAACAGGCCCACTCACATCGCGCTCTACCAACGCAGCATGAAGGGGTGCGAAGGTTAGAGCCCGAGCCCCCGAGGTCTTGTTGTAAAACATGGGTCAGCTCATAGAAGACAGGTTCCAGCTGCTCGGTAAAGGTCCCCAGAAAGATAATGTCACCAGTTGAACCGTGCATGTTCAGCAGTCCGCTGCCGCGGAATTCCCACAGGTCACAAATGCTTCTGAGATAGTCAGTGCTGTAAAACTTACTTGCCGGCTGGTTTACGCGCAGGGTGTGAAAGTGAGCAATAGAGGGGAATTTTTTGGGAAGGTCTGAATACCGCCCTATGACCCCGCCGCCGTAGCCGAAAACTCCCACTATCCCGCCGTGCTTCCAGTGCGTTTCGCCATCATCAAACGAAACCTGGAGCTGGCCGAGCAGGTCTTCGACCACATCTCTTTCAATCATCATTCGATCTTCACTAAGTTTTCTTCTGTGCAATGCTTCGCGCTTTGCATCTGCTACAAAGCTTGGCCACGGGCCTTTTTCCAGTTCTTCTACATCAGGAATATTGTGTTTAACTTTAAAGTTTTTGAGCTCTTCTTCGGTGTAGTTATTAAGCTCGTCATCTGAGTAGATCCTGAGCTCATCATATTTCAGCTCCTTTTGTGGTTCTCTCGGTTCAAAAGCCATTATTCACGCCTCCTTCTAGAAAATGAAAGTTTACCTCCGCTCTGAAAAGGGGCTTTCCCCTAAGAAAACGGTTTCCAAAATAAGGTTCTAAGATTCACCTCCTCCCTTCAACTTGCAGCTTTTCCTAAAAAAATCAGTGTGTTTATCACTATCGCCCAACTCCGCCGGGCTTCTTTTCCTATTTCAAAACCAAACAAAATGCTTTTAATCTGAATCAAGACTGAATGTCAAGAAAAAATCAAACGAGCGCCCAAATGCGAAACCTAGTGCAGCCAACTGGCCTCTTTTCGCATCAAGCCCTTTTTCCCTATTTTGTTGACAATATCAGCAATGCAATTTATAGCCCCCTATAGTCCTTCATAATAGGGATGCAGACTACACACAGCATTGCCAGAGATCAAAACGGGACTGCGCCAGAAAATTCGGCCCGTGCAACGAGGAAATGCTGTTAGGTTTTTCACTGCCCAGATATCAAGGGAACATTAATTATTGGAGCGCTATGCCAGCTAACTTGCCCAGGATGATTATTTCGGCCCTCAAAGGGGACTCCGGGAAAACGATGCTCTCAATTGGCGTGGTCTCAGCGCTCAGGGAAAAAAGCTATAAAGTCGCCACCTTCAAGAAGGGCCCGGACTTCATCGACGCGGGTTGGCTTAGTTTTGTCTCTGCTCGTCCCTGTTATAATCTGGACCCGTTCTTGATGACAAAAGAGCAAATCCTGAACTCCTTCCTTGTTAATTCGTCTACGGCAGATATTTCTTTGATCGAGGGAAACCGAGGCCTGTTTGACGGGCTGGATCTTGAAGGGCAATGCAGCACTGCGGAGCTGGCAAAAACCCTCAAGACGCCTGTATTTATCATCGTAGATGTCACGATGGTTACCAGGACCGCAGCCGCCCTCATTATGGGTTGCCAGAAATTCGACCCTGACCTTGAGATCACGGGAATCATTTTAAATCGAGTGGGAGGTTTCCGTCACCAATCCCTTATACGCAACTCCATTGAAAAGTACTGCGATGTACCTGTGGTTGGGGCGATCCCCAAGCTCAAAGGGAACATGTTTCCTGAAAGACATATGGGCCTGGTACCTCATATTGAAAGAACTTACGCTGCCAAGGCAGTTGAATGGGCAAGAAAAGTTGTGGAGGAAAATGTTGACCTTGACCGAATCCGCGAAATTGCTTGCAAGGCCAAAGCCCTCCACCAATCGCCTCAGGTAGAGTATCACGAATCACCTGTTACCTTTGGGGGCAAATCCCTACGTATTGGAATCATTAGGGATAAAGCATTCTGGTTTTACTATCCGGAAAACCTTGATCATCTCCGACACATGGGGGCAGAGCTTGTTGAAATCAACTCCATGATTGACTCTAAACTCCCCGAGCTTGACGCACTCTACATCGGTGGAGGATTCCCGGAGATGCAAGCCCACGCCCTGGCCTCGAACAGTGAGTTCCGGACATCCCTTAGGCTCGCTATTGAAAGGGGGCTGCCAGTATATGCCGAGTGCGGAGGGCTTATATACTTGGGGGAAGATCTGATAGCAGACCACAAGACGTATCCTATGGTGGGAGCTATTCCCATGAAATTCTTGATGGAGAAAAAACCTCAGGGACATGGTTACACCGTTTTGGAAGTTTGCGGGGAAAATCCTTTCTATTCGCCAGGGACTGTGCTCAAAGGCCACGAATTTCATTATTCAAAACCTTTACCAAAGGCTCATGCTAAAATACCTTCAGTTTTTAAGGTGATTCGAGGTCAAGGCCTGGACGGCTCCAGCGATGGCGTTGTTAGGAAAAATCTGCTTGCCACCTATTCCCATGTCCATGCTCGGGGAAATAAGCTGTGGGGAAAGGGGCTTTTCAGTGCCGCGATTGATTTTAGAAAACTCGGAGAGAAAAAATTTTCAGAATAATTGCAAAAAGAAGGATTGACATTGTGATAGATTTAGGATATACAAGTATATTGTATTTTGGTAAGTCCTTAAGATTATTATAAAAAGGAGGTCGTAGCATATGCCCACGGTAGAATTTGAAGGACATACTTTTAACGTCGATGAAGACGGTTTTATTGATGATTTCAATAACTGGAACGAGGCCTGGGTACGACATGTGAAGCAAACCGAGGGAATCGAGGAGCTCACTGATGAACACTGGAAGGTAATCAAAGTCCTTCAGGATTATTATAAGAAAAACGGGATTGCTCCCATGGTAAGGATTCTTTCAAAGGTGACAGGCTACAAGCTCAAGTATATTTACGAGCTGTTTCCATCCGGACCCGGTAAAGGAGCTTGCAAAATGGCTGGCCTACCCAAGCCCACCGGATGCGTGTAGTAGCTAAACCATTCTAAACGCAGCATTGGGCACACGAGGGAGAAACTCCCTTGGGTGCCTTTTTTTGTGCCAAGTATCCGACGGCTAGAGTTCACGATTTAGTCTTGAGACGGGTGAGGCTATCTCCGCGTAAAGGCGAGGGCGCCTGTGTCGGAGGAAATATTTCATCTTGTGTTTTCTAACTTCCTCAAGCTTTTCCCTCTGAAGGCTTACCGTGATCATTTGCTCATCTTTTCCACAGTAGCTTTCTACCATTTCGCCCGTAGGCGCGAGGGCGAGCGCAACACCGGGAAATGAGAATCCTTCACTGGTTTCCCCAACCTGATTACAAGCTAGAACAAAAACGGAATTATCAAAAGCGCGGCTTGGCAAGTGCCGCCTCCAGCTTTCCAGCTTTTCCTCGGGGCTACCGCGAGGTGAGGCGTGGGGAAGAAAGATGATTTCAGCGCCCTTAAGAGCCATCACAGTACTTATCTCTGGAAAATGCGATTCATAACAAAGCTGAATTCCGAAAGATACTGCATTGCTTGAAAAAATTTGAATCTTCTCACCCTCAAGGTACACCCCTTTTTCCAGAGGAGAAAGATGGGTTTTCCTGTAAAGACCTAGCAGTCCTTGAGGCCCTGCCACAATCTGACTAATGTAAGGTTTTCTTTTTGTTGAAGGTTCGATAAGACCGGCGATAACAATTATGCCTTTTTGTTTTGCCGTCTGGACGATTGTTTCAACAACTTCCTCGGTCCTTAAGCCGACATAAGCCTTTTGCGGATTGCTAAGAGTGTAACCACTCAGGGAGAGCTCGGGAAAACAAATGATCTCAACCCCCTTGTCTGAAGCCTGGGAGGTATATGATTCAACCTTGGCGAGATTTCCGGCAACTTCGCCTATCTCACTATGCATACACACCATGGCAACTTTTATGTCTCTCACGCGTGAAAGCTCCGAATCCTCTACGCCAATTGATCCTTGCCCTTCCATCCCTTATTAAGCTGTTACTCTATTAGTGCAAGGTGCTCTTTTTCGCTATAAGAATATATTTGTCAAACCTTAAGGGCTCTCCCTCGCTTGAAATATCAAATTGCTTACCCGGGTACTTGTTACTTCCGCTGAAAACAATACTAAGACCGGTTTTTTCAAGCAGGGCTTGTGCCGGAATATGATCCTTCAGCCAGAAGCTTGTGAGAATGACACAGCCATTCGGATCCAGGACTTTTGCGGTCTCAAGGAAAATCTTATGCCATATTCTTGGCCGATCAGGCGCAGTAGCAATATCAGGGTGCCTAATCAGTACAATTTGGAATTGCTGCCTCAAGAAATCGGTAAGATTTTGCGCATCCTCAGCCTTGAATTCCACAAGTTCGCCAAGGATTTTTTTCGCTTCTTCAAATGCTTCTTCGCTTTGGTCAATCCCCACGTAGTGTGGCATGCCCAGCCCATGGCCTGCAAGGTAGTAGGTGATGGCCAGATAGTTCCACTTAACATTATTACCGCAACCGATATCCAATATTCTTGGACAAGAATCCAACCTGACATCGCACTTTTGCAAATACTCCGTCAAGATCTTGAGCCATCTTATATCAGGTGTTTCCACTGCATCTGCCTGGAGTTTGCTATCGGGCGTTTCCCTCATCTCAGTTTCAAACACCCCCTTAACATGCTACTTCCTACTGTAGCCTCCCAGGTGGATAGAGTGAAGGTTTATCCGCAAGTATCGTGGTTGGTAAAAGGCCAAGGTGAAAATCCTTCTACCTTCAGCCTTAAACCTAAAAACCTGTGTATCTCCCTACAGTTTTTTCTTGGCTCTGTTCTCCGGTCTCAACGCACGAACAGCAGCGCCAGCTCTCCACATCTCCGAATTCTTAATTTCGTCGAGCTCTTCCCGCAGTCGTTCCCTGTAATCTGGGGCACTGTTGGCATCCAGCACGATTCGGGTTTCCTCTCCGCTCACCACGCTTTTATAAAGCTCATCGAAAACAGGTTTCACGGCTTCGCGGAACCGATGCCGCCAGTCAAGCGCCCCTCTCTGGGCTGTGGTGCTGCAGTTAGCATACATCCAGTCCATACCGTTTTCAGCTACCAACCTGATAAGGCTCTGGGTCAGCTCTTCCACGGTTTCGTTGAAGGCCTCACTTGGAGTGTGGCCGTGCGCGCGAAGTAGTTTATACTGGGCTTCCATGACACCAGCCAAGCATCCCATTAACACGCCTCTTTCTCCAACCAAATCGCTGTGCACTTCTTTCTCGAAGGTTGTGGGAAAAAGATACCCTGATCCTATTGCAATGCCAAGGGCCAAGGTTCGCTCAAGCGCTCTGCCTGTGGAGTCCTGGTAGACTGCGTAGCTTGAATTAATCCCGCTCCCTTCGAGGAAATTGCTCCTAACGGTGCGCCCCGACCCTTTCGGCGCTACCATGATAACATCTACGTTCTCAGGGGGAATGATTCCTGTCTGGTCACTGTAAACAATTGAAAATCCATGGGAAAAATAAAGGGCATTGCCTTCCTGAAGGCATGGCTTCACCTCCGCCCAGGTTGCCACCTGGCCCGCATCTGAAACGAGGTATTGAATGATTGTCCCCCTTTCTGCGGCTTCAGCCAGTGGGAAGAGGGTTTCCCCGGGTACAAATCCATCTTCCAGGGCTCTTTGCCAGGACGGCCCGCCTTGCCTTTGACCGATGATCACCCGTACCCCGTTATCTCTCATATTCAAAGCCTGGCCAGGGCCCTGAACACCATATCCAAGGACAGCCACCACTTCATCCTCAAGCACTTCCCGAGCCCTCTGCAAGGGAAATTCCTCTGAAGTAACCACGTCCTCCACAACTCCGCCAAAATCAATCTTTGCCATATATCCTCCTTTCCCGTTTATTTACCCCGTAGGAACGCCCCGTGCGGGAGCACGGGGATGGTAAATAAAGTTTTTTTCCGCTTTTTCGCACGGGGTTCAATGCCCCGTGCGAAATTCCACAGGGTTTACTTTTCTGAACAAAGTCCAAGCGGCCATTGAGCGCTGCTCTATTTTTTTTCGCGAGCAAGTGCCACCACCCCGGTCCTTGCGATCTCTTTTATGCCAAGAGGCTTCAAGAGCCTGAGAAAAGCGCTCAGTTTGCCTTCATCACCGGTGATCTCTATCGTGTAATATTCTGATGCAACGTCTACGACTTTCGCCCTAAAAATATCCACCATCCGTAGAATCTCAGCACGCTGGTTCACTTTTGCCCTAACCTTGATAAGTGCCGTCTCTCGCTGAACAAATTCTGTGTCCGTAAAATCCATGACTTTGATCACGTTAATCAGTTTATTCAACTGCTTCTTGATCTGCTCAAGAATAGCCATGTCACCCATGGCCACCAAGGTAATTCTTGAGACAAGCGGGTCCGTGGTCTCCGAAACGCAAAGACTGTCAATGTTAAACCCCCGCCCGCTAAAAAATCCAGCAACACGGGACAGGACCCCGGGCTTGTTGTCAACCAGTAGAGACAGTATATTTCTCTTTGTGCTCTCGTTTGCTACCATGATTTCCTCTCCTTGCTTTTACCCCGCCCGCAGAAAGCCACGGCTTTAGCCGTGGATGAATGCGGTTAAGGGCGGGCGGGATGTCGTACCACTAAGTCCCGCCGATTGCGAAGCAATTCGGCGAGACTAAGTGGTGCCACGGGCTTGCCCGTGGGGCTCCACCTCGGGCATCAGGCCAGCTCACCGCAACACCAGAAAAGGGCATCTTACCTACCGCTACGATCATACAAGTAACATCTCTGTTATAGGCGAGCCAGCCGGAACCATGGGGTAGACACACTCTTCGCGTTCAACGACAAAATCCATGATGACCGGCTTTTTTGTCGACATGCCCTTATTCAACACCTGCTCCACTTCTTCAGGCCTTGTGGCCCTAAGACCCACAGCACCGTATGCCTCAGCCAGCTTTACAAAATCAGGGGCTGCCTCCATTTCCGTGCATGCATAGCGCTTTTCATAAAACAACTGCTGCCACTGCCGCACCATTCCCATGTAGCCGTTATTAAGTACAACGATTTTTACAGGGAGATTGTATTGCACCGCAGTAGCCATTTCCTGAATGTTCATCTGGATGCTTGCATCCCCTGCGACATCAACCACCAATTTCCCCGGACACGCTATCTGAGCACCCAGAGCAGCAGGAAACCCGAACCCCATGCACCCAAGGCCCCCTGAGGTAATAAAACAATTCGGGTAATCGAATTTGTAAAACTGGGCTGCCCACATCTGATTTTGACCCACTTCCGTCGTGATGATCGCCTTGCCTTTCGTTACTTCATACAACTTCTCTATCACAAACTGGGGCTTGATCATATCTTCCTGGTGATAGGCAAGCGGCTGGGTAGCTTTCCATTTCTCTATTTGACGAAACCATGGCCTGCGGATCTTTTTGAAATCCCCAAGGTCTTCTTGCTCCAGAATCTTGTTGAGTTTTTCCAGGGTAATTTTACAGTCACCAACGATCGGAATCGCAACGGGTACATTCTTTCGAATCGATGTTGGATCAATATCAATATGGACAATTTTGGCCCCCCGAGCAAAGGTGTCCGTCCTGCCGGTGACCCGATCGTCGAAACGGGCGCCGATAGCGATGAGAAGGTCACATTCTCCTGATGCCATGTTAGCCCTGTAAGTTCCATGCATACCAATCATTCCGAGCCACAAGGGATGACTTGCCGGAAACCCTCCGAGGCCCATTAGCGTGGCTGTAACAGGAGACTGAATCTTCTTTGCGAATTTCCTGAGTGCATCCGAGGCGCCGGAGAGAATGACACCGCCTCCGGCCAAAATAACCGGGCGTGTGGACTCTCTTATAAGTTTCACAACCTTTGGCAGTTGCTTGGCATTTGGTTCATACGTTGGGTTATATGACCTGAGCCGCACTTCTTTTATGGTCTTATAAGTGGCTCTTGATTGAATCACGTCTTTGGGAAGGTCCACCAGTACCGGACCGGGGCGCCCTGATCTTGCGATGAAGAACGCTTCCCTGACGGTCTGAGAAAGCTCCCTTACGTCTTTCACAAGGTAGTTATGTTTGGTGCAGGGCCTGGTGATGCCTACAATGTCTACCTCCTGGAACGCATCATTTCCAATTAGCGAAGTCGGCACCTGGCCGGTGAGAACAACCACGGGGATCGAATCCATAAATGCCGAGGCAATGCCCGATACCGTATTGGTGGCTCCAGGCCCTGAGGTCACCAAACAGACCCCCACCTTGCCTGAAGCTCTGGCGTAGCCATCGGCTGCATGAACAGCACCCTGCTCGTGGCGGACCGTGATGTGTCCGATTTCGGTTTTGACCAGCTCGTTATAAATATCAACAGTGGCGCCACCCGGATACCCGAAAATGGTATCCACCCCTTCCTCCTGTAACGTCTTTATTAGAATTTGTGCACCTGTTAACAATTTAATGGCTATCCCTCCTTTTTAGGTTCTCTGTGGAAACGGGTCATTCCTCCATTTTTGGACAAAGTTAAAACGTTCCCTTCTCCTTTATGTATTTCACTAAGCCGCCGGAGCGCACGATCTCCATCATGAAATCCGGTATCGGTCTGGCAAAAAGCGCTTTTTCCAACGACCCTCCGGTTATCTCCCCTGAAAGCAGATCAACGCTAATACGATCACCCTCCGAGACTCTGTCCTGAACCTCTTCTGATTCCAGCAGGGGAAGCCCAATATTAAAGGCATTTCTGTAAAATATTCTCGCAAAACTTTTTGCAATAATGAGCCGAACGCCCGCCTCCTTCAGCGCCAGCGGAGCGTGCTCTCTGGATGAGCCACAACCAAAATTCCTTCCAGCCACTATAATGTCCCCTGTTTTAACGTTCCGGGTAAAATCAGGCCTGAGATAAGCAAAGCAGTGTCTGCCAAGTTCTTCCCTATCTGAAGTGTTAAGAAAACTGGCCGGAATGATCACGTCCGTGTCAATGTTATCATTGAATTTCCATACCCTGCCGTTGAGTTTCATTATTCCCCCTCTAAGTTGATTCCAGCGCTTCACGATTCACAATTTCACAGCATCTGCTCCCACCTTGGGAATCGTTCAAGTTTGGTTTAACGTTTCTAAAGTTCATCCGGAGACCCTATCCTCCCCAACACAGCAGAGGCAGCAGCGAGTGCAGGGTTTGCCAGGTAAACTTCACTATCCGGATGACCCATCCTGCCACGGAAATTCCTGTTGCTCGTGGACAGCGCCCTTTCGCCCGAGGCAAGGACACCCATGTGGCCCCCCAGACAGGGTCCGCAACATGGCGGGCCGATTACTGCGCCCGCCTCCACCAGGGTCTCGATGAGACCTTCCTGGATAGCCTTCTTATAAATATTAGATGAGCCAGGAATGATAATGAGCCTAAGCCCCTTTGCCACAGACCTGCCTTTCAGTATTTTTGCTGCGATGCGCAGATCATCAAGCCGGCCATTGGTACAGGATCCGATAAAGACCTGATCGAGCAAAATATTGTCGACCTTTGATACAGGGCAAACATTATCCGGGGAGTGAGGAAAAGCGACCTGGGGTTCAATGTTGTCCACACTGATCGTCAGCACTTGCTCAAACCCGGCACCTGAATCGCTCCTGAGCTCTTTCGGGCTTCTTCCCGTCACTTTCGAAACATAGTTTATGATCATTTCATCGACTTCAAAGATGCCGTTCTTTGCTCCACACTCCACTGCCATATTGGCCATGGTAAACCTGTGATCCATTGGTAGGTTTCTCACCACCTCACCCGAGAACTCAACTGCTTTGTAATTAGCTCCTTCCACGCCGAGCTTACCCAGCGTAAAGAGGATCAAATCCTTTCCGCCAACCCACGGTTTCAGTTTCCCCTCGTATTGTATCTTGATGGTTGAGGGAACCTTGATCCATATTTTCCCGGTCGATAAAATCACCCCGAGATCTGTGCTGCCGACACCTGAAGCAAATGCACCCAGGGCCCCATAAGTACAGGTGTGGCTGTCAGCTCCTATCACTACTTCCCCCGGCATTACGAGCCCTTTTTCAGGCATGATGACATGTTCAATCCCGCCCTCAGCTAACTCATAGTAGTGGCGTACTCTTTTCCCCATGGCAAATTCCCTCATCATTTTCGCCTGCTCGGCCGAGGCAATATCTTTGTTTGGCACAAAATGGTCTGCAACCAAAGCCACTTTTTCAGGGTCAAAGACTTCTTCTTTTCCAATTTCATTGAACACCCCTATAGCCAGCGGTGCTGTAATATCGTTTGCAAGTGCGATGTCAACATTAACCTTAATTAACTCTCCGGGAACAACCCGATCTATCCCTGCATGCGCTGCCAGTATCTTTTCCGTCATTGTCATGGGAGTGTCCATCCATTACCCTCCTCTTATTATTCACCCGTTTCACTCATCAAAGAGCCCTTGCCTGCGAAACAAGTGAGGGGTTTTTCTTAAGGTGTTCGAGCCTGTTAAGTCCGTTGACATAGGCTTTTGCGCTGGCGATGAAGATGTCAGGGTCTGCTCCCCTGCCCAGCGCAACCAGGCCGTTTTCCTGAAGCCGCACCGTAACTTCACCTTGAGCATCGGTTCCTCCACTGATGGCATTGATTGAAAACCGCACGAGCTTCGATTTGGTCCCGGCCATTTTTGCAATAGTATTAAAAGTGGCGTCAATAGGGCCCACTCCAAAGCCGGCACCCTGAACCTCTTCTCCGTCTATCCGCAGTTTGACAGTGGCCGTAGGGACCGCCACGGTACCACTCACTACGTTGAGGTAATCAAGTTCGTATTTATCCTGGCCTCGCAAAAGTTCTTCTGCTACAAGAACCTCGATATCTTCATCAACTATCTCTTTCCTTTTGTCAGCCAGCTCCTTGAACTTCTTGAAAAGCCGATCAAGCTCTTCTTGATTCAGGTCATAGCCCAGTTCGAGGATCCTCGCTTTGAATGCATGCCTTCCTGAATGTTTACCCATTACCAGCTTGTTGCTGACAAGACCTATGATTTCCGGTTTCATAATCTCGTATGTCATGGGGTTCTTAAGCACCCCATCCTGATGAATGCCCGCCTCATGGGCAAAAGCATTTGCCCCCACAATGGCCTTGTTGGGCTGCACCACAATGCCGGTTATCATGGAAACCAATCGGCTGGTTGGATAAATCTCCTCCGTGTTGATTGATGTGCTGAGATCCGTCAGGTCTTTTCTGGTGGAAAGAGCCATGACCACTTCTTCGAGTGAGGTGTTTCCAGCCCTCTCACCAATCCCGTTTATGGTAACTTCCGCCTGCCGGGCACCCGCCCTCAGGCCCGCAAGCGTGTTGGCAGTAGCAAGGCCCAGGTCGTTATGGCAGTGCACGCTCATAACAGCCTTGTCAATATTTCCAGTGTGCTGCCTTATGTAGGAAATCAGTTCACCAAACTCTTCAGGAAGTGCGTATCCAACAGTATCAGGAATATTCACCGTGCTGGCACCTGCATCAATGACGGCTTCAAGTACCTTGCTTACAAAGTCCCTATCACTTCTGGTACCGTCTTCAGTTGAAAACTCCACATCATCAGTGAATTTCTTCGCATACCTGACTCCCGCGACAGCTTCTTTTATCAGCTCTTCGCGAGTCATTTTCAGTTTGTGTTGCAGGTGGATGTCGGAAGTTGCGATAAACACATGTATTCTTGGTCGCACTGCCTCACAAACCGCAGCCCACGCTTGATCAATGTCGTCTTTAGACGTCCTGGCCAGGGCCGCTACTCGAGTCCTGTTCATTTTTTTGCTTATCATTTTCACGGATTCAAAATCGCCGGGAGACGAAGCGGGAAAGCCAGCTTCTATGACATCAACTCCCAGCTTTTCAAGCTGCATCGCCAGACGTAGCTTTTCGGCCGCATTCATGCTGGCTCCGGGGGACTGCTCTCCATCCCGCAGCGTGGTATCAAAGACAATAACCTTGTTGTCCATGGGAAAACCTCCTTTAGCGAAACCTTCTTATTATCTGCTTTTAGGAAAGATCCGATCTTTGCAGCTTCGGTATCCGCTAAGGACCCTCCGCAGATTCCGGTCATCAAAGGAACCTGCGGCTGTCTTCTCCTTTTGTTCGTGCTTGACCTCTTGCATTGCTATTTCCCATTGAGAACCCTGGATAGTTTGTACTGCACGCTGTCCACCAGCGCCTGCCAGCTTGCTTCAATAACGTTTTCAGAGACTCCGATAGTAGACCATATTTCGCTTGAGTCCCTTGATTCTATTTGAACCCTGACCTTGGCTGCCGTCCCTTTTCCGGCACCGATCACCCTGACTTTAAAGTCAACCAGACCCATCTCGTCAATCTGTGGAAAGAATTTCGTAAGTGCCTTCCTCAAGGCATTGTCCAGTGCATTAACAGGGCCGTCACCTTCTGCAGCGGTTATCTCTTGATCTTCCCCCACGGAAATCTTTATTGTGGCATGAGCAGTGCTCGGCCCTGACCTGTCTTTCTCAATCGTCACCCTGAAGGATTCAAGCTTGAATGGTTCCTCAAACTGGCCTGTCACTTTCTTGATCAGAAGCTCCAGCGAGCCTTCCGCAGCGTCGAACTGGTAGCCTTGGTCTTCCAGTTCCTTGATCTTTTGAACAATTTTCTCATTGTTGAAGCCATTTCCCCCCACCTTTATGCCCATTTCACGGGTTTTGTAGGCAATGTTGCTCTTGCCGGAAAGGTCTGATACCAGCACCCTTCTTCTGTTACCCACCAGCTCGGGGGCGATATGTTCATAAGCTGCCGGATCTTTCAATATCGCACTTACATGAACCCCGCCCTTATGTGCGAAAGCACTTTTGCCCACAAACGGGCGCTGATTCTCAGGGGGTACGTTCGCAACTTCACTTACAAAGCGGGAAAGCTCGGTTAGCCTCTTAACAGCTTCACGAGAGATGCATGCATA
>Ga0190359_1000405_pt1 | contig 29395 bp, 35 predicted proteins | sample 48721823_MG_FD_161269 | JGI IMG/M metagenome (GOLD analysis project Ga0190359, IMG submission 161269) | Hydrothermal vent microbial mat bacterial communities from Southern Trench, Guaymas Basin, Mexico - 4872-18-2-3_MG | ecosystem: Environmental > Aquatic > Marine > Hydrothermal vents >... | reverse complement strand
GTGGGGATGATACGATCCGGGTGTTTTTCACTGAGCATGGGAAAGCCGGGCAGAGCCGGGTCCGCGCCGCAGCCCTACAGGTGAGCCTGGTAGATCATCTTAAAGACATAGCATTAGGTAAAGCGGACTTAGACGTCATCATAGAACGTGCAGAGGAAGTCTTACCCGGGTTCACTAGGTTGAACCTGGAATCCGCGTTAGCTATCTCACAGAACATCAAGAACGAGAAAAGGTTCTACAGTGAGCATTGGCTAGAGGGTAGCCAGGAGTACCTGAAAGAGATAGTGTACGCCGTCGAGTATGCTCGTCGCAGCGGTATTTTAGGCGTAACCTTTGACCTAGGGCAGACTGTAGGCGATTTAGGGTACAAGTCCGCTAACCCGAGCTACCCCTACATATCCACAAGCATACATAGGCTGTTGAAACGTAAGCGTGGTATCGCTGAGTTCAACCAGCGGTGCCGAGAACATTTTGGGTTCAGCTTCAAACCCGTTGGAAACAAGCTAGAGATCACCTTAGAGAGCCGGGAGCCTATTGAATGGATTCATATACCCGGCGTAGACCCGGAGCCAGCCGAGGAGCCAGCCGAGGAAGAAACAGATGGGAATCTGTTTGAAGCCTACCCGAATCTAGAGGACCTCTATGAGAAGGCTGTTAAAGCGGTACATGAGGGAAGGGAAAATGGACCATATACGGGTGAGTTCTGGACCCAGAACCACCGGGATGGAGGTATGGATTCTCGTCGTATAACGCTTTATCTCATAAAGGGAGTGGGTGGTCGGCGTCGGGCCGCGGAGGTGGACAGGGTCTGGGATGTGACTCCGGGGGTTTTCGCTCCCTCGATAACCTATGTGTTGAGCTGTAAGTGGGGCTTGGTGACTCGTTCCCATGTGGATGATTTTCTTGAGGTCATGAGGTGGAGCAAGGGCTTCGGAGTGGATACCCCGGATGGGCGGGATATTAAGCAGGGTGTGGTGGGGGTCTTCGCGGCCGGGGCTTTCAAGCCCAGCGAGACAGTGCAGTTGAAGGACGAGACCAAGATAAGCCTGGCTCAGTATGCTGCGCGTCGTAACCTCCAGCTGATCACGGCTGCGGATTTTAACAAGATGCTCCGAGAAAAAGGCTGCCCTAAGGCTGCTACTGTGCAGAAGGTATGCCGGGCTGCCCGGGACGAATCCGAGGTGAGGGAGACGCTTGATGCTTTCTGGGGGAAGCCGGGCGAGGCTACAGCTATACTAGGCAACCTCAGGAGAGATAACGAGGACCTGTACAGGTTTGAGGAGAAGCTAGAGGGTGCAAACACGAAAGCAGAGTCAGGTAATTCATATTTCACCACTCAATAATTTTATAGATACTTTAATATGATCGTAACTGTTGATCATAAATGGTGTTACGTGTGAAAGAAAAATACACCAGAATAATTGTACTGCTGTTGGCAGCGTCATTCCTACTATCCGCGACAGTCGCTTACGCCAAGCCTAAGGACGACGAACTTAGATTGATATACGACGAAGACGATATCGGAGGCGTTCTAGCCTATGGACAGGATGATGATTATGGTGCCTACGAGGGAGTCATAAGCGTCAGAGTAAGAATGACTGATCTGTGGATCGACAACCCAGTACAAAGTCCCCCAGTAGAAAAACTTTATGTGACAATCTACAAGTGGCCGTCTGGAACTATCATCTGGGAGGGCGACTTGGAAGACGATGACAATACAGGCTGGGTATCTACCAATGGCGGAATTGGAACTACAATCAAGGTAAACGTGGATAACATTTACGGCGTCTACGATGAGGACTACCATTACTCTGGCGAAGTCCAGATGTATATCAATTAAATAGGCGATGCGATGAGTTTCATGCCCCCCTTTATTCAAAAAACACGTACGTTAGCAGTCGGTGCAGTGATTCTATTAGCAATCGTAGGCTATGTTTACACGACCAATAGAGTTGTCGGGGAAATCGAGATCGTTGAAGTCTGGTCGGGTGCCTACGGATACGAAAACCTTACCAAAATCGAGGGAAGTGTGGCTACAGAAGCCCCTCATAGCGCCCCAATAACTGAATTATTTTTCTCCAAGTATCATGAGCCAGCTGAATACTATACTACCAGGTATTTCACAGATAAGGATGTTGAGTCCTTTGAAACCTTGAAAGGAGTTGAAGTTGTTAAAGGCTTGATGTATCAGTCAGCCTGGAGCCCAGATACACCCAAATGGAGGGAACATGAAACATGGTCCAATCAAATCAAGTGGAACCGCTCTCTTGAAAGCGAGGACTCCAAAGACATCCAGTTCATGGAAAACATGGAGATCGAGGGTAGTAAGGTGAATATGAGTGGCTTGGAATATTACCTGTCCATCTCACAGACAAGATTCCCCTTCGATATCCTAGGTATTGAGACGGAAAAACTAAGGGGCGTCGACTCGTGGTTTAACAAAGTTAAAGATGGACGTCCACTAGAACCGAACGAGAAAAACGCTATTCTAATCTCAAGTCATATCGCGGAGGACGTAGGCCTTAGCGTTGGAGACGTAATCTCAGTTCCCCTTGGAGGGATTAACGAGTACTCCGAGGCAGCCGGCACAAGGGTTGACACGAGGACCTCTTACAACTTAACCGTAGTCGGTATAATCTACGGAGGAACTGACGAGGATGCCGTAGTGGATCTTGGATTCTTAATGGACGCCTTGACAAAAGGCGCAGGAGAACTGTCGGACGTTCTACCTCTTTACAGCAGATTCTTCCTGAAAACGAAATCACAAGAAATAGGCGAGAAAGTCAAAGACATGATCGAGTTGGAATACCCGGACGCTGCAATACTAATTCGAGGAAAAATGAGCCTCCAAGGTTTTTTCCGTTGATCAAGGTTTGATCTAGCGTATTTTTGTTTTACCTAATAATCCACAAAGTAATAATTATTCGTCTTCTATCCAGAGATAATCTTCTCCAAACCTCACAGTGAAAGGGGTTCCTAATCCAAAAGCATCATATAACCCATCGAGACCAGTATCAAACTCATACGCCGTCATAGCCGCCAATGTAATCTGCTCCTCATTGAATAGTATCTTGGGCTTGGAGCCGATCACCATTTCAACTGGGAACGCTTTCTCCATCTGAGTTAAATCATCATGGATTTTCTGGATGTAATATTCTTGGCTTGAGGATATGTTAATCGAGGTTTCTCTATATGAAGCCATTTTAGATGCAACTTGTTGCATTGCCTGTGCAAGGTCATCGGATGCGTGTCCCAAGGTGTCCCATTGTTCCCGGTGTTCCTTATCTAGGATTGATGATATTCTGAGATACCGTGAGGCGTCTATCATATCCCTTTGGATGACACCAGCTGCTGCTAGCTCAAGCTTGCCGGTCTCTAAGCTGTTACTTAGTATGCTGTTTGTCTCTCTGATGTGGTTTCTGGTCTGGGTTAATGTCCAGCCTAGCGCGTTCAGGTTATCATTTGATAGCGTTTGAATCGTGTAGGCGGAGTAAATATTCGAGGCTAATAAGATGATTAATGTAATGGCTAGGAGCCTGTTTACTGGTATCTTTTTATCAAGGATTTTTATCGTGGTTTCTTCGGGTCTTGCGGGTTCTTCGACTCTTTTTGTCAGTGTTAGTGTGGCGGCTCCGAAGTCGGATAGTCGATATTTTTCGTCTGTTCCTTTGGATATTAACGAGTTTAGGTTGTTTAGGTGGTAGTTTAGTAATCCGTTGTCTATCCCTAGCTCGTTTAGTAAGCCGGTGAAGGTTGTTGGCTGGTTGTCTAGTTGTCTTAGTATTCTTCTTCTTATTGGGTGTTTTAGTGCTTGGAATATTATGTTATATGTGTCTTCTTCTGAGCCCATTTTTTCTCGTAGAGGGTATATTATGTGTGTTTATGAGGGTTTTTGAGAAGATATCTTCACCAGTGAAAGGTTTGATGCGTAGAAATAGGAGAAGAAAAATTATCTAACAAAAAATTTCATCTAATTTACCTATCAAATTATCTATAAAATACAATTGGCTATTGTATCGAATTCAATATGCTTGTTACATGAAACTTGTTTCAAGTTTTATTGAATATATATAGCCCTTTTCAGATGATAGTAATTTAGATATGGCTGCACGATCAGAAACCATTTTTTTGTTCTTCATTTCGTCCATAATTATAGGCGTTTTTTGGAATATCTATAAAATCTATTCTGGGTTAAAGAATGAGATTAAACAGCTTAGAAAAGAAGTGAATGAATTAAAACAACAAAAGAAAAATAACTAATCCATCTATTGTTATGCTACGGGAAATTCAATATGCTTGTTACATGAGGCTTGACAATTGTTTGATGTAAGTGTTTTTTACTTGTTACATTGAATAATATTTAATGGAAAAGAAAGGCTTATTGACGTTTTGTATTGGTGTGATTATTAGTTATCTTGTATTTTTTTACATTGTGTATGATGCGGGTAATCAAGACTCAGCTTCATACATGTTGGTTGATAAGCAGTTCTTTTCCGAGATAAACGAGACAAGGATCGTGGAATATGATAATTTTACTGTCTCTTTTAGAGTTGTGAACTATTGGAAAGTAGCGGGTTTCATCCCGTTTTCAGGTCCGACTGCTCTTCCGTATTTGGTTAACTTTTCAATAATCAACCATGTTGATAGCGTTCAGTGGGTTGATTCTGTCTCTGATTATTATCAGGTTTATGTGTTTAATGAGACGGATGTAGTTGGGAGAACAATCATAGTAAATGATTCTAGTGTTGGTGCGATGGGTGTTTTTTTGGCTCCTTTGGGGAGGCATGAGGTTTCTTCTCTTTGGTATGGTAAAGTAGGTGGAAATCGTTTACCTGATGGTGTTTATGAGTTCAAAGTTTTGTCTGTTATCGAGGGAGAGGAGATAGTTTTAGATGGCATCGGGTTTACGGTTGAGACGAAACAAGTTAAGATTCGTAAAAACATAGTGTACTAAATTTTCGGGTAAAATAAAATAGTATAAATCCCTTTGTTATACTGCGGGAAATTCAATATACTTGTTACATGAGAAAAATACATGAATGCTATCTGACCTCTTTTTCAAAAATAAGTATGAATCCTTTCCTAAAAGGTGGACTTACCTCAGGCGGACACCCAACAGAGGTTCCCACCGTAAAAACCCTGTCTCCATCAGAAAAAACACTATACGCATAATCCTCATCCCCACACCAATCAAAAACATCACTAGCTAAGATAGAGCCATCGGAGTCTACAATAGACATCAAAGCATCAAAATAACTCGGAGAGTCATTAAACGCACCTACCCCATAAATAACATCATCAAGAGAAAATAAACCAACAAACGAGCCGTTCACGATTCTATCAAGCTTCTTATCCCATAACTGCTCCCCAGCAGTGCTAAACTTAGTCATATAGAAAAAGTCCCATCCCTTAGTACCTGAACCAACAATATACACAGCCTCATCCGTGGCACAAACATCATAAACTTGGTCTCCCCTTGTCGAGAACCTTCTAGTGCTCCACAGCTGGTTTCCTTCAACATCAAACGCGGATACTACCGAATCACTATCACCAGTAGCATTCACATTAGTAGAACCAGCTATATAAACGACGTTTCCCTCGACGAAAATTTTACCACCAGACACTGGGCTCTCCCATATAACTTGTCCATTGTTGTCAAGCTTGACGAGAGAACCATCCTTTTTCACGTAAACATAATTCTCTGTCGCACAAATATCTTCAATACTGGTACCATTAATAGTCCATTCACGCACTCCATCGAAACTAAACTTGGCTATATATTTGTAAGATTGACTTGATTCATCTACTGCCTCCCCAACAACATATACACCGTCTCCATTACAACTGATTTTTCTAGCTCTCGTGTCACCAAAACTATCCCATGTTGTCTCCCAGATAACTTCACCATCATAATCAAGTTTAGTAAGACAAGCATGGCTTACTGGACGAGACTCATTATTATACTCCCAGCCAACCACATATATCTCGTTATTATAAACACATACCTCCTCCGCGACAGTGAAAGAGTTTAGAATAATCTCATCCATTCTCGTAATTGTAACTGATTGGCTATTTGTTTGAGTAAAAAAGTATATCCCAGTTGCTAAAGCGATTATAATTAAAGCTAGTATACTGTTTCTCGCCATATTTGCGGGCAATGACATGTATATTTTATATTAATTTGAAGTTTATATTTTTTTTGCATGTATTTTCTAATCATAAACGATTATCTGGAGAACCTTGCTGATAATTAGGATTTTTTGAATATTTATTGGAATTAGAGAGATATATCCGTACTGGCGTGTTGATTTTTCAGATAAATCACTCGTATCAAGGAGATAGTAACTTACACTACTTCAAGAAAATACATGGTAAAATATATTGAACTCTATTTGGCACGTTTTTTATGTATATCAACACCACACAATAAATATAATGTAACATATGATCTAAGATTGGTAATTACTGAATTTCTAGTTAATAAAGAAGGAATTAAAAAATGAAGGATTTGTTATGACCTCTTATTTACTGAATCGATATCCCTCATAATATATTTGATACTGAGTTTGATAACCATCTGTTTCGTGTAGTTTAATGCGTATGATATTTCTTGACCATGAGGGTTGTACTTCAGAGGATGTTTCGTCATACTCAAGATATCCTTGCCACAGTGTTTGATTAAAAGAGAGATCAGATTCATTTCTTTCTTCTATTGTCACAAGTAGTCTTCTATCAGTGGTAATACTATCCATTGTTACCTGAAAATCTACCCATTGACACCCTTCATCATAGTATGTATTGCTGTAGGCAGATAGAGTTCCAGATTCATATCCATCATCGATCATTGGAGGATCTCGTGTATCTGCCAAACAAAGGCACGTAAATGGAATTATCAACGAAATCGTGGTAATAAGTAGTATCTTACTTAAACCACTTGTATATATCTTTATATTCATTTGTATCAAAAGATGATGTCTAAAATCGGGTATTTAAAACTTATCATCAATTAAAGATGCAAAATATTAGTTCCGTAATCTATAGAATTTTTAGAACACATTCATCAAGACTCGATGAAATAATTTAATTAAATTCAAATATCTATGAGTTGTTTGTTATGCTGCGAGAAATTCAATATCATTGTTACATGAGGCTAAACTGGTCTACTTTCGAAAATTGATTGTATCAAGTATTTCAATATCAAATAAAACAGGGAAACATTGTGGGTATCTTGGTATAACCCAATTAAAGTGCTATGTGGGAAATATTTATTTTTTAATAACGATATCCTTGTTTATGGATTCACATTCAGATAAAAGATTGTTTGCTGTCATAGTAATTCTAATCTTATTTTCTTTTGGTTATATCGGGTGGCGGGGTCTGAATCCAAGTGTGCAAACAAACGTGGTGATAAGTGATTTTTCGGTTAATAGAAACGAAACATTGACTTTAACCATTGAGACTACGGGTCGAAAAACAATCTGCGTAGGTCATCCCTATGAGATTTGGAGAGAAGAATCTGATGAGACATTAAATCTAGTAGAGTTGAATGTTTCATGGGTTGCTGAGGTTGTTGAGGTTTCTAGGGGGATGTCTTGGAGTCAGGAGATTTTCACCGACCTTGAGCAAGGCGATTATGTTTTGGTTAAACAATATACCGATGGCGGGTCAGAGACTCATACTCACTCCATTGAATTTACTATCCAATGATGGAGAGCCTGCCTCAAATACCTCATTATAGTACAACCATGTTTTGTTGATGAATTGATATAGGATGCTAAATTCTATATAATCGCTATACTACGTTTGTTATACTGCGGGAAATTCAAACGCATTGTTACATGAGGATTGTGTACATATGTGAAAATATTGATGACTCTTTTTCTCAGATGTTGTTTGTCGCTTGTGTGGTTGTTTCTGGGTATTCTGTGATGAGTTTGTCTATGATGGCTGTTGCTAGGTGTTGTTTGAACTCTGATTCTGTGTATTTATGGTGGTATATTCCTCGGTGTCCGCCTTTGCCGGTTATCTCGTGTTTGTCCAGTAACCCGTTTTCCGCTGCGTCTTGTAGGAAGTTGATTACGCTGGCTCGGCTGATCTTGTTGGAGCCTATGGCTTCCCAGACTTGTTTGCTGCTCATTCCTGTTGGGTTGTTCCATAGTGCTTTTAGTGCGTCTACTTGGTAGGGTTTGAAGAACATGTATAGTCCTTTTTCTGATAGATCCATCTTTAAACTCATAGTTGTCTCCTCTTTGATTAAGCTAATCCACGCACTCACACAGAATACACAGATACTTGTATATAAAAATCAAGATTAACAAATAAATGCTCAGGTTAATACTTTTTACGGGTTGGGAAAATACGAAATTATCGTTTCAAATCTAAATAATGAAGATGAAGTAGCTATAAGAAAAGAATTCAAGAGTTGTATTCTTATTTTATAATCTTGGTTTATTTTTATTATTGGATCGTTAGTTTATTTAATAAAAACTCACTTGATACAAGAACAAACCGATAAGTTTCATCGCTAAATTAATACAGGTTACATTCATTCCTTGGTTATTACGAGAAATCGATAACACCAAGAATTGAAGCTTCCAGACCCAACTTCGAAATAATGTATGACCCTTGAGGTCTACTATGAGGATTTAGCATACTTCTTTTTGTGTTTCACTCATTTTGGTGAATAAATGGGTGTTTTGTCAATAGATATATAGACACCAAGTAACAGGTTTAACTCAAACATAATACGCGTCTTCTGTCTTTTTCATTGAGTTGAAATCATATATTCTTAGGCTAAATAAGATAGTAAATTATATTGGAAACCTAGGTGAATTATTGTTTGAAGAATTTTTAAGGGATAAGGAAATATTTGTACTTATTAAAAAATTTCGAATACATAATTATAAAAAAACAGGTGATAGCATAAGAGTAGATTATGTTTTAAGTAAATATAATAAACCTGACAACCTAAAATGCATCTGCCTTATGTTGAACATATTTGCCTAAATAGATCGAGTGCAGAGATATCACAATTTACTTTAATATCTTGAATTCTCTAAAAAGTCTTAATTGTTTACAGATTTATGGTGCTAGTACTGGTTTCTGCACCTTGTTACACATGGAGCATTTTTAATGTATATTAACTGTTATACCTTCATGAGTCTTTTTAGTTGATACAATAGTCACTATGCATGTACATGGTACTGTGAAATAGTTGCATATCTTGAAGATGGATATTCAGCAATTATCAAAAGGTTTGAGGACACCTTTCAATATGTTTTTCCCCATACTAAAAACCGAGAGACGTATTCTTTTAAATACGCAGGAATTTTACGTGATGTTGGAAGTGTAATAGATTCGATTCTATCGACTATCATGAAAAACTCGGGAAGAAAAGGAGATAGTTCAATCACAGACATGATTGATTATTTAAAACAATTCGAACCAGACCTTCAATATGTTGAGCTAAAATTTAGGAAGTCTGGACTATATATCTATCTTTCAAACTACGCAATCCTCAAACAACATCCCCTATGTAGTGGTATGCATATAATAAATATTTATATGCCGATAAAACTTTGTATAGTTGAATGATAAAGAGAAAATATCTTGCCTTAATTCTATTCACTTTATTAGTTCTTCTTGTTGTTTATTCAACTAATGTAAAAAGGATAGAACTACATGATAATAAGATAATATCAGTTACAGATCGTACAATACAAAATGGTCAAGATTTGTCTATATTACTTTGGAATCTTAATGGTGAAATAACCATTCCTTACGAGTATGCTATTGAAAAATTAGAAAATAATACATGGAAAAGTATTGATATTCTCGATCCAGATGAAGCTTGGCCTGCAATACGTGCTCCCGTCTCACAGTTAGGAACATACAAACAAGTGATAAACTCGGACAAATTATCTTCAGGGAAATATCGATTTATTAAACAAATAGAGCTTGTTGATCTAAACATAGAAAAAAAAGTAGAGATAGTGTTCCTAGTCAACTAAGTGAAGTCAAGACTTCCTACTTGGATCTCGATACCGTTTACAGGGCTGAAAACAGACCAACCCCACACAGAGTTTACACCCCAATTAACACCATATGCTGTTACTTCGTATCGATAATTACCTTGATTCCAAGACTCAATATAGACTGGCCCGCCGCTGTCACCATCGACTATAACATCGTCGTATCTAACCTGTCCATACATGTCTTGATCCCATTCATCATGATATGTTGTACCTTTTTGGGTGATATCTCCACTAATTGAACCGCTTACATATCCTTGGCCTTCAATGGTTTCTCCTAGAATCATTGAGGTATACCATTTTTCACCTGTTACTACATGTTGTAGTGAAGTTAAGTTGAACACTTTGGGAACGCCTGCAACGTCTAGAGGAACCCATGCTACGTCAGCGTATGCTCCCTCGTCGTCGTCTGCTGTTGTGCCAATGATGTTGTTGTTATCTATGGCTACCTGGTAAACCTCTTCATTTAGGTCTGTGGCATGTCCGGATACAAGTACGCCCTCTACGTTTTCGTCATTTGTGGCATAGAATCCGAGCGTAGAATACCACCATTGATCATCGTAACTAGTTACCTTTAAGGCTCCTAATACGGGTCTTATTCTATCAGAACGTGACCATGCTGGTTCTGCCATGCCTCCCAATCGTATACTTACAAGTCCTTTTGGTATGACGTTTTCAATTTCGTTTTCGATTGTTTCTATGATGTATGGGTTTATTGTTACTACTTCCATGAGCAGTGTTGCGTTTTCGGTTATTCCCCAAAAACCTATTTCTACTCCTTTTTCTCGTAGTGAGGGTAGTAGTTTGTTTCCTTTTTCATACCATTCATCAAGTTCTTTGTATGTTGCAGGACCTTTTCTAAACTCAATGGTTACATCTTTAGATGGGCTTACCATGGATAATATTGCGTTTTTTATGTCCGGTTCATCTGTTGTGAGTACTAGATAGAGTGTGTTTGTACGCGGGTTTACGTACATATTACCGTATACTGTACTCAAAAGGCTGGTATTGTCTTCAAGTTCTGCTAGTATTTTATCTGCAGTGTTACGCCACTCGTCTTGGGGTTCAAGTTTTTTATCTTCTACCCACCAGAGAATATTTGTACCTCTGGCTTTTACGTCCATTTCATCAAACCAAATATCTGATTTTGTATCTTGGTTTGCATAGACGCTGATTGTGGACATCAAAAACAATGCTACAGCAAAGATGCCTAGTATTTTCTTTTTATTGGTTAACATATAGTTTCACCAACATATTTATGTAAAGCCCAACTTTATAAATATATATTATTATATAAAAGTATATTTTCATTAAAGTTGCCTTGATATAACACTAACCTACTTACAGGTGCCTTCTCAGATCGAAAAGAGTGACGAAACTAGGCATGGTGACGCTATTTTAAGGGGTTTCAGGAATTTACAGAACCCCTTACAAAAACAAGGAGTATCTCCACTATCTCTAGCGAGTTTTAAGCCAGATACCTAAAGCGAATAAATCTTCACTGGTGACCGGGTGAACCCTGTCTTTACGCAGAGTAACCGGATCGAGAATTGACTCTACCCCTGGTTCATGTGCTTGCTTCCATATCTCCTCTCTACTCTAGCCCGTTTCCTCTAAAATTTGCTCTGTTTTAATGAAGTTAATAGCATTTCCGTTTCTTTTTTTCGGGTGCTAGTTCATATACTCAACTAGCTTATTCACAATGATCAGCTACCCAGCCATCCATGATAAACTAGTTCCAGTTACTAGAAACATGGAGACTCCAGAAAATGGACTCTCTCATACTCCAAAAAACCACGAGTTAGTGGATTTAAATATAAAAAACAGTCCTCTAAGACTGTTATGATATTCTCCTCTTTCACGAGAAAGGGATAATGAAGTGTCACGTATCGCGATGGTTTCGTCCCAAAATGATTCAAACGATAAATGTTAGAATTATATTATCCTATGATTCTACCAAGTGGCAATGATGCTGTCGATGGCTCCATATCTGCAGCGTAAACTGAGAGGGCAGTAGCCCAGAACCTGTCATCGTGTGTGCCCTCAGGGTGATTGAACAGAATTTTCCCAGATTTACCTAGTTCGAATCGCTCAATGTTTAGCTCAGCGAAAAGGTCTGGGTCGTAGGGTATGTGAAGCAGTGGACGTAGGCCAACTGGGCGTTCATCGTCTCGGGAGCAACCTTGAGGGCAGGTTGTTCTCCACTCGCCTTCCACATCCTCTATGTATCCGCTCCACCCGCATATCGGGCAGTCTGCGCGTCTCATGTTCTCCCTGAGGGCGGTAGCCATGGCCTCCTTGCTCGTATCGGTAAAGTTGACGCCAGTCACATTATGAAGACCTCCACGCTGCATATCCTCAACAATATAGTCCCCAACCCCGGTCTTATCCGCATAAATAGCCCTCACTGTGTTCCAGTGGTCCTGTATTCTCTTCATGTACCCAATCACAGCCCCATAAGGCGTCTCAAGTGGGAACCTGTGAAGGTGACGTAGATACTTGTGGCCACTCCTCGTCTCGATAACCGCGACGACGCTATAGTCCCGCTTCTTACCGAAGTCAGCACCAACGTAGAAATCGCCTCGGAGCCCAGTATCCAGATCCACGTAGTCGATGCTGTTGTCTTGGGCTAGGGTTATGAGACTCGTGGATAGCCACGTATTCGTGTCCTCGGTCCACTCACATAGCATCTCCCGCTTCCACCGCGAGGGGTCCCCGGCTAGCTGGGCTTTGATCATCTCGACTATCATGGGGCTCAGGGGCCCATCGGGTGGCATGGCCCGAGTATAGTCCACTGTGAATGTCTCGAAGTTACTGTAGGCTGGGTCGTTGAACATCCGGTAGAAGACGCTGTCAGTGTTCCAGGGCGTAGACTCTGCTATCAAGTAGCCGTTGGTCGTGTTCAGTGTGAAGAGCACGGCTGTGTACAGGTCCTCGTCGTCTCTGATGAAGTTACACTCCATAAGATAAACAGCCTTAGCCGTGTGGCCTCTGATGGTCTCGGGGATAGGTGACTCGGCGAGAATCTGGCTCCCGTTCCTGAGCCTCACCACGGTGCGTAACAGGTTTTTCTCGCCTACCCAGTCATTGAAGAGATCAGGATTGCTTGCCTCCATTCGGCGGAGGTGCTGGTTCAAGGCCTTGAAGGCTATGTTCTTGACCTGATCATACTTAGGCGCAGTCACAAGAATTACACTATTAGGATATGTGAAGGCGATGTGCAGCAGCTTCGCCATCCCGTTGAAAGTCTTCCCCGTCTGTCTCGCCATGAGGTTAGCGATAAAATGAGCCCTACAATCCAGGAACGGGTGAATATACTCATAGGGCTCATAGTAGAGGTATTCTCGGCAGAACTCGACGGTGCTCTCGGGGAGAGCCTCGGCTAGCCTAGATACCTTCCTCGACTTGTCTATCCCGTCCGCCTGCTTCTGCAAGCTCTCTATATCTCGCCGTAAGTCCCGTAATGTCTTCCTCAAGCTGCTCAATCACCACATCAACCACAATCCCGTAACAGACCTTTATCGCCCTGATGAGCACATCCATAGCCTTAACCTGAATCTCCTTATAACCCTCAGGATTGGAGATCAACTTATCGCACTCCCTCATCACCCGCTCCAGGCGCCTTATGTAGGATCGCTTCTTCTTAGCCGGGTCAACCCTGACTCTGCGAGCCGATATTTCGAGCCTAACACGCATCCCCGGGTCCACCTGCCACGCCACCTTTTCTCTCGTCTCAGCTTCTCTACCACCTTGATCATGAGCTCCATGTCCCTCGCCAAGGTTAGCGTGTTTCTCCTTATCCAGTGGAATATCCGTGGGGCGTCGAGGTCCTCCTCTCCATCCGTTAGCCACCGTTCTAGTATCCTCCTCTCCCTATCCGTGAATATGAAGCTCCGCAAATCATCCACCATGACCAGTTAGCAGAACTCGTTATTACAAGTAACCCGTAATAAGCATCAAGCCACACATTCAGCTCCCCCATCCAGCTGATCCCAGTCACTGCACCAGTAAAGATACACCTTAGTCTGTGACAGGATACTCAGGGTCTTCAGGCTCCAAGCGAGACCCGCCAAGTCTATTGATTTGAGCCACTCGGTGAAATCCGCCTTCTTCATGTAAGGGCTCTGGCTCCTAGCAAGCCGTCTATAGTAGTGGTGATCCACACCCAGAAGGGCATCATGAACACCAGCGAAGCCCTCATCACCGAGGTCTGCTAGCTTATTCTCGTTATAGCTTCTCGAAGCCAACATTGGAGGGTTGAACCCCAGCGTCTTGAGCCTCTCCACAGCTTTGACGACCTTATCGGTGGGCTCCTTGACTAGTACCTTCTTCATACCCGCCCTCTCAGCGAAGGGATTGTACTGCGCCATAACCGCTGTAAGCTCGACATGTCGGCGACCAGTCAGTCTCAGAGTATCCTTGACGAGCCTAGCACCGAGCCCAAGGGTCCTGTACTTAGGGTGAACGATCACCCGGCTGATTAACGCCCACTCCACGTTCAGCTCCTTAAGATACGGCCTATAGCCCACAGCCTTCACACGCCCCTTGGCCATGGGCGCAGGGTACGTATACGCAATCACTCCAATGAGTTCATCACCGAGCCTCATCGAGAAGAACTTGTGGGGAGCCACAACCCGGCTATCCCTGTAGTGAAGATAAGCCAGTCTCCGGTAGTCCTCGATGGACGACTCATGTATCTCGATATCCCGGGTAACAGTGCACCCTGCAGCCTCAGCGTTAGAGTAATAATTTATGCTGATCTCGGCTCCCCAACCCTTGTCTATGTAGACACTGGGACATAGATCATCAAAGAGATCAGTATGCGTAGTAGCCACTATCAAGGTAGCACCACTACGTCGAGCCAACTTCTGGACATTAAAGCTGACTATCTTGGCTGTAGCCCTATCCAGTGTACTGCAGAACTCGTCACACAACCAGTACTGTTTTCCCCTGTCAAGCAGCTGCGCTATCCTGAACCTGTAACGCTGGCCATCGCTCAACTGACTCGGGCTCCTCAGGAATAGAAACGCATCATTGAGCCCCACCCTACTCAGCAGTCTTAAAGCACTGTGGAAGGTCTCGCTTACGAGGTCTATTATTGGCTTATCCTCCAGCGTCTCAAGGTTTTCCATGGAGACGGCTTCCTCGCCAAGGTCCTCTCTGAGGGCGCGCAGGAGCACCGATTTACCGCTGCCACTATCCCCGGTAATATAAACTACATCGCCCTGGGCTAGCTTAACCTCAAAGTCCTTGTAGAGCACATGCGTCTGGTCATCGTCTATGCCTAATCCGAAGGCTTCGGCTACCTCTATGGTGCGCTCGGTTAGCGGGGTCTCTGTCTTGAACGCGATATCGTAGACATAGCATCCCCTCTCTCTGTCGAAACGACGAACCCTTCTAGTTGCCTTCAGCTTCACTCCGCGTTCTTACCCCATATCGCGCCAACTATGGTGCCCACCACCAGCATGATACCGTTGAATATGACATCATTCCAGCTACCCATCCAGATCATATGCACTATCTCAAGCCCCACGAGACCAACGAAGAATAGCACCATCAAACCTATGATGAGCACGAACCTATCGCTGGGCGGCGCCTCCTGAACCCTGACCCGCCTCGCTTTACCGTCAATCTCCTCAAGCTTCTTCTTGGTGGTACCCAACCTGATGAGGCGTTTAAGCCAAGACCACACGCACACGTTCCTCCTTCTCACTGTATCTTCTTAGACTCACCCGGCGCCCCAGTATCTGAACCTCCCTGATGGCCTTCATCATCTCATCCCGGGGAAGAATCAACACGACCTCCTCAACAAGCTCCACGGGTATCCGTGTGGCGCCCCACTCGTTATGAACCTCCACCACATCCTTCCCCAGTATCAGCATCTTCTTCCTCCTGCCGCTGCAGCCGAGATAGATACCCCAGTCCTTACAGTAAGCCTCAGGGCTCGCCTCGTGCTCGCTCAGCTGTGCCCGTATATCAGAGGCATCCAGCCACCTGACCATGATGAAGCAGCCCTTCTTGAGCTCCTCAATCTCCTCAACTAAAATCTTCTTCACTACTCATATCCACCTGTTCCTTAGATCATTGAGCCCAGTCTCCCGGAGTATCCGCATACGCACTGCGAGGCTCATCCCCAAATCATCGACCATGGGGGCTACCCTGGGCTCATAGACACCGGCGCTGGTCCTTGAGGCTATGAGGCTCAAGGTGCACGTGTACCCCTCAGAGGGCGTGTACCTGTGCTGTGCCCGTGTTATCTGGAAGCATTTCTGGTCGATTCCATCCTTTAGACTGGTCAGGGTGACGGTCATGGGTGGACGGTAACCCAGTTGACCCTTACCCGGTACGAGAACCCTGGCCGAGACCAGTGGATGCTTACGGTTCGAGATAATGTTCTCAGCCAAATAGCCCGCGTAATCAGTATCCGTGATGGTCTTATCCACCAGCCGAAGGGTTCGCTTACCATAGGTACTCTGACTGGGAGCATCGCTGCTAGTGCCTGCTTTCTCGTCACGGATGAACCTGAGGTTGTCGATGAGGAAACCACCCACCCCGAGGTCCCCAGAGCCTCTGTAGAATTTGACCTGAATATTGTTAACCATGCTCCCCGGATTCCCTGTCTTGGTGAAACTGCTTATGTTCACTGACTTTGTGTTCCACATCTCAGCGGCTCCGATGCTTAGCCCATTTGCGTCTCGGTAGTCAAGCGTGAAGGTCCAGCCTCCTTTCTGTATGCGGATATCCATGTTCTCGGGGCTCAGCCCTGCCCCATACTTGTACCGGAACTCGACTCGGTCATATTCTTCTAGGTTCACATCCGGGAACCCGTACCTTGTCCTGTACAGGCTGCCCGGGTTGGTCGTGTTAAAATGGATACTAGCCGTCCCAGCCACTTTATCCCCGGTGTCGCTCTGAGGATACGAAGCATCCGTAGGGTCCGGGCTGCTCCAACCCTCGACGCTCTCGCTCCAAGCATCTCCATCAGCGGGCACCTCCTCAGCCTCAAAGACCACAACCCGGACATCATTCACCAGACGTGGCTCACCCTTGATGGTCTCCTTCACCTCGATATCCAAGATATTAGGCGATTCACCATCGCCACCATCACTAATAGCTAGGCTGCAGGTGAAAGCCCCATACTTCTTGAACCGCAGCGCCCCACCCGGGTCCACGTAGAAGTTGGCGCCGGATTCGCCGGTTGCGAATGTTGCCGCGTTGGAGAGTTTCTCTAGGAGGCTCCATACTCCTTCATGATTGAACTTGTTCAGGATGGCTCGATTAGTGGTGTCTTTATCCTGGTATAGCTCAGGCACTGAGTCATCAAAGCAGTCATCGACTATGGTGCTGATCTGGGTTGCACTGATGTATTCTCTGGTCCATGTGCGTTCATGGATTATCTCACCGAGGTCCTCGCATACTAGCTTGAGCCATGGCTCATCGGGGTCTCCACCCGTGACTCTGTCGATTATCCGCCCCGTGAAGAGTTTATAGACTAGGCTTTCGTCGTGGGCTGCAAGGTAGAACATTATGAGGTTTCCTGATCTAGCGCGTGCTGCCCCACTCAACGGGTCTCGGGATGCGAGCTTTTCTATCTCTCGATCAGTGAGTGCCCTGCTAAGGACCCTGAACTCGTCAACATAAGCCGATGTATAGTCGCTGTACGCTGCCCCGTTATGGAGGCACCCGATGGTCAGGTCCGACGTGATACCGATTTCTCCAAGGGTCCCTGAGGCTCCCCCATCCAGCACACCATCAACGTAGACCGATATCCGGTCTCCACTTGGGTCGATGATGCCTACCACGTGGTGCCAGCTGTTATCAGCGATGGTAGCTGTGGTAGTGTACTGGAGCACGTTACCCGCATCATCCCGGACATAGAGCCTGAGCTTGTCACTGCTCCAGTTAAACTGCACCCGGTTCCAGTAGACACCCGAGACCCCGAAACCAGCCAAGACACCCGGCGCACCAGAGGCAGCCTTAACCCAGAAGGCTATGCACCTCGCCTCACCAGTCGCTATCGTTGTGGTGTATCCCGTGTCTGCCCTGCAGCTACCAGCAGCCAAGAAGTACAGGCAGCCACCATGCTTACCCCCGCTGTTCCATGTAGCGTTCTGGATAGGGCTCACATGTTTGTTCTCGCTCAAGTCATATGCTTTGGTGCCCAACTGGGTCTCGAACGCATACCAGCGCTCAGTGACCCCCAAAAGCAAATCAAAGAGCATCTTTAGGCTAAGCCCCGAGACCGCTGTATTGCAGACAAGGTCCGCGTCAAGCTCAAGCACCTCTTTGGGCTCCAGCGGCGGATTCCTCAACACCACCACATAATCATAGTCGATAAACGCCGTCTCGTTAGGAGTATTGCTCTTAGCGTATAACTTGATGTACTTGATGGTCTTACCGGCTGTCATCTCAAGCATCTTTGCCTCAAAGCTCGCTAGTGCCTGAATCCACCCACTCGACGTGCTTGAAGCATCAGTGTACTCCACATCCACCTTATAGTATGGGGCTGTGCCTCTTCCCCGTAGCCTGACCCTGATGAGCGGGTAATCAATCACGGCTAGGCTCAGGCTGCTGATGTCTCTTCTCCAGCCGCAGCCATTAACCACACCACCCTCGGTGACAGCCATGATCGCGTAGTCACCGCTCACATCACCCGCGTTAGCGAAGCTCTCGGAGGCTGCCGACTGGAACAAGGTCCACGTGGCGCTCCTGAAGCAATCATCAATGAAACCGGGAGCCTCATATATCTCCACATGCTGCTGAGCCCAGTCCGGAGTCGGCACTAGCTACCCCTCCTTATCCGCTCCGAGAGCATTGGCCCCAGCTCCCTGAGCAACTCACTGCGATCCAAGCCACTGCGCGGCTCCTCGTTGAAGGTGATGAAGATGGGGCCGAGGCTCTGATGTGCGGGAACCACGTACTCGCCCCTGTGAAGAAGATGAAGCCCAGTATAGGTAACGGGTCCACCCGTTTGCATGCTCCTGATCCTGCTATACACCAGCGCCCCAGCCGCTAACGCCACAGGGATGACCCACCAGTTCCCCGTGAGAGTCGCCAGTATAGCCTGAGCGCCTGCAGCTGCACCCGTAGAGTCCTTGAGCATCTTAGTGAGGCTCGTAAGGTTCCTGACCACCTGCACCATGTTGAGGAAACCATACATGAGAGCCGTGGGGTTCAAGTCTGAGATACCCTTGGCTGTCTGAGCTACGGCGAGCCTCATCGCGTTCACCGAACGAGTAGCCATGAGTATCGAGGGCAACGCAGAGGAGCCTTGCTGCCGAGCAGCCACCATGGATGCTGAGGCCTGCTGGGCACTCTCCGAGGCCATGTTAGCAGCCGCCTGCGCCTCTTCGAGGCCGGTCACCTTGACATCATACTCGACACCGATCCTTGACACTAGGACACCCCCGCAGCCCTCATGAGCATCTCATCCCCGATGTTCAGCTGCTCCAACGCTAATGCCTGAGCAAGGAATGGGCGCGGAGGCATCCTGCTAGTGCCATCATGAACATACCCAGCATACCGTACATTGGCGTCACCTGCAACTAGCTTAGCCGAGAGCATTCCCTGTCGTTCAACCCTGATGGTATCCCTAAGGGCACCCGTTAATACTGGGCAGAAAGATCGTGCGAGGTCGATTACCCTAGGTAACCCAAGCGCGATATCTGCTGCCTCAATTAGGCTCTGAGGAGTGAGAGCGAGTTCTACGGCGAGTTCATCTAGGCTAACTGTCTTGATTACCCTCAACCATTCTTCACCTCATTCCATGTTTTAGGCGGTTCAGCTCCTCCTCCAGCCTCCGTGACTCCCGTGTCTGGAGGTCCGCCAAGGTTGACAGGTAGACCCTGAGACGCTCCACGAACCGTGCTGGCTGCCTCCTCAGCTCCAGGTAGGTCCACCCCATCTGGACGCATATCGCCAAATCCTCTATCTGTTCGCATGGCTTCCCCCGCTTCACCGCCTCTATGATTTTTTTCGCTCCGCCCCCGTGACCCCGTTTAGGTCAAGCATCTCGGCTATCAACTCCTCGGCTAGTCTGGGCTCTAATCCATGGAGTCCCTCAATGGTCAACGGCACAGGCTCCCCGGACTCGTCCACTAGGTCCCACTCCTCGACTGAGCCCAGGAGCATCAAATCGTTGAGCCTCCATGGGTCTACGTCTGGCTCTAGCTCCCCACTGTTTCCACGCCTCCACTCTGTCGCCTCTCGTAGTGCTTCCTGTTTGGCTCCCCATGTCAGGGTCTTGAAGACCACCTTGTGACCTTGGATCTCTATCTCCTCTCTCATCTTCTCTCCTCCATTTTACGTGAAATTGTGCTCAAGATATCCTCCCATGAACTCGACCCTGCAAGCGATCAGGTCCTCAGGCTTCAAGACGGGGTCAACGAGCCTCATCTTGCCCTTGCTTATCTGGAGATACCTTGTGTTTGGCAGCATCAGCTTCAGGTATAGCTCCGTATCATCCAGCAGGTAGCTGAGATAGGTATCCGAGGGGAAATTCATCGTAAACCTTGCATCCACAAGCTGCTCCATCTCCTCAAGGGATACAAGCTGCTTCGAGCCACCCGTGTTGAACACAAAGTTGGGCTTGAGCTGGTTATCTACCCTGAACTCGTAATCAGTCACATCGGGAAGGTTCACCCAGTCGCTCCCGTTGGTGCTTATCTGGATGTAGCTATCATCCCACTCCCAGACTACACCTGGGGAGGCCCCGAGGCTGTGAAGAGTTGTAGCCTTGGTGTCCACTGATTGGGCGATCAGTTCGCAGCCCCACTCAATGGGCTCACCGATACTACACCTGACGCTGAGCACGTCCGCCTTCAAGCCACCCCAATAAAAGTACAGCTTGCTGGTGGCGTCCTTGTACAGCTTTGCTTCCCCATAGAAATTGTATCCGCCAAGGATATACTTCTGGAAGTAGTCGCCCAGCTGGCCCTGCAGCCACTTGAGACGCAGCTTAACATTCTCACGCCTCTGAAGCGTAGCTAATGGTTTACCAGCATCAGTGCCTTCCCTGAGCACGAATACCCGGTTGAGTTCAGGGTCGAAGACTGGTGCTATCTCCTGCACGTAGCCGACTCTGTAGAGGGTTTCGGCTCCACCCGGGACCGTGCCGTAGCTTGCTTCAGCGTAGGGCTTGTGCCCGAACTCGATCTGATCCCTTCCCTTGTACCTAACCATAATATACTACACCTACCTGCAGCCTGCTCCTGTAAATCGGTGGCCTCAACTGAGGTTCATCGAGGTCCACCCACCCCGAGACCCATATCTCCTCCAAGTCCCCCGGCGGCTCGCTTATCCGGGATTTGAGTATCCGGTCCGCCTCCTTGAGCAATGCGTATCTTTCCTCGCTGTCTCCTCGACTCCAGACATCAACATGATAGCTGCCCGTGATTCGCCGATCAGCGCTGGGGACATCATCGCTGAACCCTAGAGATGTGACCCGGGTTGCCAGATGAGTAACTGTAACCACGGGGTAATCGACCTTCTCATCGGGCCAGTCAGCCAGGAAACTGGGCTCGGTGTTGAGCTTCCACTCTTCTTTAAGGAGCTCCATGAGGGTTATCTTCGGGTCGGTCACCCTATCTCCACCTCCCGAGTCAGAAGCACCCGAGTATACACCGTGTTTCGGTCTACCCCGATAACCCTGTACCTCTTACCGTCCACCTCGACCCGTGTAAGCAGCTCATCGAGTGGAGCCCACTCTACAAACAGAGCCTCGACCTCACCTAGCTTTAACTCGCCGGGCTTACCTCTGGTGTCCCGTGGCTCTCGGCTGATGAACGCCTTCGCTGTCATTGACTCCTCTGAATAAATCGTGTGCCCATAGTTATCCGAGCCCACGGGCTTCAGGGTGAAGATGGTCACCTCTTCTCCCCATAGCTGGACAGTCTCCTCAAACACAAGCGCCTGATATGATGGCCTCATGAGGTCGAAGCCTGTGCTGTATTGCCCATACTGGTAGCTCATGACTCGAAGCCCTCCCCCTTGAGGATGTTCGTAGCGTTGATGCCTTGGTTTACAGCTGAGCCCGTGACATCGAATATCTGATAGTTATCCAGCACGAGGTGATCGGTGTAGCCCTGTATATCCACCCCGTTGGGCGTTGTTCCGTCTCCGTCGATGATTAGTGGCCCAATGTTTATCCTGAAACACTTGTTGACCTCTCCATCGTCATCAATGTCTATGGCGTCTCCACCGGTCTTGTAGAAGACGTGCCCCATTATGATGAAGCTCTCACACTTACGGTACATTTTGAACCCGACGCCCGCTGTGTTGAAGTGCTGGTTGTTATGGAACTGACAGAGCCGAACCTGTCCGCTGGTCCCGTCTAGGTTACCCGCCTCGATATCGATGTTGTTGGCGTAGAAGTAGTTGCTCAGGAAATAGCTCTTCAGGATAACCCCGGCGCCCGCACCACCATCAAGCCGGATACCCGAGCCGACACAGTTCTCGATGAGGTTATCCTTGACCCAGAGGTTCCAGCTATCACCAGTACTGCGGACATGCAAGCCATGGCGCTTGGCCGAGTTCATGTAGACCCGCTCCATGTGCCAGTCGCTAACCCTATCTAGATAGACAACATCTCGGTCCCCACCAACCGGGTAGAGCCCCATGTCATAGAGCCCGCCAAAGTGGGCTGTGTCCCCATCCTCCCCGATGTCTATGCAGTGGACACCGCTGGCGAGGTTGAACTTGATCATGGTCCCATAGTTGAGGCCATGCCAACACATCCCAGCCCCATAGATGTGAACCGGGTAGACCTCGTCGATGGTCCATCCAGCGGTCTCGGTTATCATGCCCTTTGGGAGCCAGACAGCTCCACCGCTGGGCTCGTTGAGTATGTCATCTATTGCGTTCTGGACATTACCGGGCTGGAAGTCCCAGAGGTTCCCACGGCTATTCAATATCTGTGTGCGATCCTTCAGATACCCAACTGCCCCAGCCCCGAACCTCGCCTCAAGGGCATCCACCAAGGCATTATAGTGGCTGTAGGTTATCGGGTTAGGCGGGTACGGCTTCTCGAAGCTCAACTAGCCCTCCTCCGGGAAACGGGTATCCTCGTCGATGTGCCGGTAATCCGAGCCCTTCACGATGAAGCCCCCCGAGTAAGAAGAAAAAATCTCATCGATATCCATCTTCAAAACAGCGAGGATGTCTCCCTGAACATCTCTGTACTCGCCGACAACCACGCTGTTTGGCTGCCTCGTCTTGATGGCTCTGACCGTGAGTAATACGCTGAGCCGGGTGATCACCTTATCGCTGCTGCTCTGAGCCCCCAACCGTCTATCAATCCAAGCGTCTGATAACGCGATCTCACTCGCGATATCAGTATCCCCGAGACTTGTATGAACCAGTCTACGGACATCAGCAGCAGTACAGTAAGGCAACTACTTCTTCTCCCCCAGCTTCCTCCTGGACCGCGCCTTGACTATGATAAAATCGGGCTCCATGGCTAGCTCATCGGCAACCCTATCATCTACCTCTATGACCTCACCCGGATACCAGACCCTTCGAGGGTCGAGGGTGCCTTTTCGCCTCGGACCCGTGAACCTTACCCGCTTCAAGCAGAACCCTCAGGCTATGTGCATATCTTGTCGATGGCGTCATCAAGCACTAGCTTGGGCTCCAAGTACTGCCTGATGATGTAAGCATCGTACCCAGCTTTCTCGTCCCGGTACTTGGCTGCCTCCACTGGTCCCTGCCCCAACACGACCGCGGGCGCTGTGCTGTCCCCGATGAGTGGCCCCAGGCTCCCCGTTGGCGTCGATGTCAAGGCGTAGTCCGTGATCACCTTGATGGTCGGGTACCCAGGTAAGGTAAAGCTGCCTCCAGCTGCTCCAATCTGGGCGATACCAGCGTGCACAAGGTCCCTGACATAGGTGTTGGTCACGAATTTACCCCAGAGAGTGGGATGCATAGCCATGAAGTCCGGCCTATATCCCTTGCCTTCGATGTACTCGATGCTAGCCCTTATGGCCTCGAATGGGTTGGTATCGCTGTCGGGTGGCGTGGTCATGGCACCCCAGTCACTGTAGGCTGTGCCCGAGACCTTCTCGGTGCAGGCCTCAGCGGTCTCCTTGATCTGCTTGTTCTCCATACGGGCGAGGTCCTTCGCTGCATCCGCCACGTTTAACGCCAGTATATCGTGAGCTGCCTTCTTGGCTGCCTCATCACTGATAACCACGTGAACCACGTTCTTCCAGAGGTCAAAGTCCACTTTACTGTAGGACTCCGCGGCGATCTCAGCCTCCACCATCGCGGGAACCTTCTCCTGACCAGTCAGCGCGGTGGCTATGTCCACCCGGGCGGTGAGGTTATCCATCCGTATGGGTCTGCAGATATCCCGTAGCTTGTAGAAGGGACGTGCAGCGCCGAGAACCTCATCAAGGATCACCACGGCCTCGATGTCCGCGATATCACCGGGCATGATGGCCGCTGCCTCATAGACGCCGGGACTCGCCTGCTTGTAGTAGTCCCCTGTTATGGCTGATTTCCAGACTCTCATACCTTCACCCCCAGCCATACCTTTGCAGTGGTATCCGCGTCCTCGGCGTCCTCCGCGAGAACCCCTACGACACCTATGTTGGTGTCTAGGGCGGTCTGGACTGTGGCCTCATCGTAGGCTGCTGGTGCATCTCCCTTCACGAACAGTGTTACTTCCCCAGCTGTGGCGCTTATCATGACCGCTTGGCCTTTCTTACCTCCACCGCTCCCCGAGACCTTCTGGGCCTCGACGCAGCCCACGAGGACACAGGTTATCTTGTGGCTGGATTCCTCGCTGTAGTCGTGAGCTTCCAGAGCCATCAAGAATGGCCCCGTGGCGGTGTTTGGTGCCGAGAGTACTCCGTTGCCGTCGTTGTAGAGTATCTCGCCTTTCTCGATATCCTCGTTAGACTTGACGGTGTACTCCTCGATGACTAGCAGCTGCTCCTTCAAGATTGATCCAGCAGCCAACTAGGCCACCTCCACCCTTGGCCCAAACAAGCGTGTACGCACAGCGTCCATACTTGCCTGGAACTCGTTCTTATCAACCCCGCCATGCTTGGCCTTGGGTTCGTTCCGTTCTGCGAGAAGCCTCTGGGTCTTCAAGGCATCAGCGTACAGCATACGCAGCTGATCCCCACTTTGCTCCGAGAGCGCCGTGCGTTCCGCGTCGGCGTCCTCGACTAGGCCAGCTTTCTTCCGCGCCTCCAGTACCTCTTCTACGAGTTCCCCGTGGCGCTCAGCTTCAATCGCTGTCAGCCTCTCCTCTGCGTTCTCCCTTGCAGCTGTCTCCTGGCTCAGCTTCTGCTCCAGCTCAGTGCAGCGGGTCTGCAGCTCCATGTTCTGCTCCTGCAGTTCCTCTAACTCCAACTCTTTTTTCTCCTCTCTTTTGTACTTTGATTGGTGCCCTTGATAGACCCCGGCCAGCAGCTCAAGGGGCACCACTTCTTGAGCATCCGCCTGTTTGAGATACCCAGCCTGCGGATAGGCCGGGACATCGATAAAATCAGCCCTGCTGAAGACAAAGCTCTCAACGAGCACGTAGCCATCCCCGGCCTCTATACATGGGTGGCTCCATGGGTCCTCTAGCTCCGTGATCACCTTTCCGCATTTGCTGCAGGTCTCCCGGAAGCTGTTAATCACCACCGATATGGGGCCCCACTCACCGGCGGTCAGCTTCTCCCACACGTATTCATCAGTGATGGTGGCTGTGCCTAGTGCGTAGCCGTCTGGCTTGGTGGCCTTGTAGAAGATCCCGACGTTCATGGGCTCGGGGTAGTGGACATCTATCTTGTAGTCTGGTCCACACCCCAAAGGCTTGTCATGGAGCGTCGGCAGCGCCTCCTCCAGAGCCTTATCCGAGACCCCCCAACCGTTCCTGTTCACGGTGGTGTTCATCACATAGAAGGTAGCCTCGTTAACCTCCCCAGCCTCTACCCTGTGGACCCCGGCGATGAAGCGCAGCATCTTGCTCATGCTTCAGCCTCCAGTTCGGATGGGTCCCAGCCCATTAGCTCCCAGAGCTTATCCTTGTGCTCCCCGAGTAGGCCCTGACCATAGCTGCCGTAGAGCTTCGCCGCCGCGTCAGCCATATTGTAGATATCCATAGCCCGCACAGGGTTCCAGACAAGCCGGACATGCACAGGCAGTGGCGCGTTCTCGCCGAGTTCTTGGATTACCCGTGTCCATGGATCGAATAACTGATGCTCAACCTCCCGCTTGAGGTATCGCTGGTTCTTGTTCACGACACCCCGTACATAGGTCTCCAGCTCGGCGAACGCTGTGGCCCTGTTCTCGATGGGCTTCCCCAGTAGGAACCGTGGGGTCTGGAAGGCCCCTATGATAGACTGCTCCAGCTTGTCCAGCATATGGTTGAGGCTCGCGATATCCGGCGTGATATCGACGACAGTAGCCTCAACGCTCTCATTCACCGCCAAGCTCTTACCGGCACGGGCTATCTCCGCGAGATCATCCAAGGCGGCTTCTGCTTCGCTTCTGGGTAACCCACTAGTGTCTGCTTTCAGTATCACATAGGGTGCCCATATGGTTCTGACGATTTCGGGGAAGTTCTCCCTGAGGAGCTCGTGGCGTGCCTGGCAGATGCTTCGGACTGGCTCGACATCGCTGAGCCCCAGTCGGTCTGACTCTAGTTGAAGGTTCGTGAAGTAGAGTACCTCGTCTGGCTCGTAGAAGCCCTCCTTGCCCTTGTAGGTGTAACCTGTTAGCTTCCAGTTCTCATCCAGATCGGGCTTCAGCTGGTCGCTCTGCAGGCTCAGTAACTCAACGGGTAGTCCATCACTGCCTCTGATTATCTCGAAGCCTGCTTTACCGTAGATGCTTCGTTTAACTTGGGCGATGTAGAGTGCTTGGTCTAGGTTTAGTTTCTTGTTGAGTTCATCGATTTCTTCTTTGAGGCTGCTGTATTGTTCATCTTCGGTTGAAGTCTCGAATCCCTGTAGGGATGAGAAAAACGCGTTAGCCGTTATACAGCTCCTTACTATCTCGTCCTGCCTGAACCAGCGGTAATCCTGATTCATACCCTGATAATAGGTGCTACTGGTGGGTGTACTGGTCTCACCGTACCGCTTAGCCTTGGGAACTGACGCCCCCCAGAGGACCCGTCTGAGCCCATGTAGCAGCCCCGACACGGCTAAGGTCTCCTCTGAGCCGTGCTCTTGATGACGACTCCGGGCTTATCACTGAGATTTTTCCATGGATTACGTCGTAGATTTTCCAACCTATCCTTGGATGACAGTTTCCCAATCGGGGTTTTTTTCTCGGACAGGGCCTGATACCTCTATACGTTTTGTTCTTGTTAAATGAGGGATAAAAAAGTGGGTGAGAAAAAGTAGGAAATAAGAGCAACAAATATTAGTATCATGGAAATTGAATATTATTATAGAGGTTTATGATGAAGGAAAAAGTGTCGATCTCACTCAGCGTAGATGTGCTTAACAGGGTAGACGAGGCAGCCAAAGAGGAAAACCGCAAGAGAAGCAACTACATCGACACCGTACTGAGAAAACACTTCAAAATAGAAGAGACACACCAGAAACCTTTTGCCAAATTTAGTAGATAATTTATTTCATTTTGTTTTCGATATACCTTAATTGAGCAACTATTATAATTCTAATTTAGCTGCCTTTGTGGTGGTGAGGTCTGTCGTGGTGTCTCCGATATACAAGGTCTTTGTGGGGTCTGCCCCTATCATCTCGATGATAGAGAGCAGATGTCTTGGATCGGGTTTCGGATACTCTGTCTCGTCTCATGCTAAAACACAGTGGAAGTATTTGGTAAGGTCGAACTTTCTGAGGGTCTCCTGCGCGTATTTTCCGTGGCCTCTCGTTGCGATGCCAAGCCTATATCCTTTTTCGTTTAATTTCTGGAGGGTCTCGACTGCGTTCGGCTTCAGGAGCGTGGTAGGTATAGCCTCTAGCTCGATTTTGTTCAGTATCTCATCGAGCCTAATCAATGTGGCGTCTAGATTCTCTAGCGGGAGCCCGTATTCTAGGAGGCTCTCTGCTCCTCCCCTGATAACCATGTACGCCTTGCGCCTGTCCTCGACCTTTGTCTGCATCCCCATCTCATCAAGGAGTATTTTGATCTCTTCCCCCATCCTCTCGTAGTCGATGTTGCTCTCAACTAGGGTTCCGTCGAGGTCGAAGACCACGGCAGTGTAAGGCGTAAGGGCTATTTTTGTCTGATGGTTTATGAATTGTTTTATCGAGTAAACCTTTTTTTAAATCAAAATAGTATTCATTGAGAAGTACCCTTCAGTTAGTTCAACAATATAAATGATTAATTGCAAGTTCAAAAAACTCAAAACCATACAATATTTTTCAATACGTATGTGAAAATAACAGTTATATTCTATTATAAGGATTAGATTATGATTAATAATGACAAGCGTAAAAAAGTGGTTAATAGGTTTTGGTATACTCATCAGCATCACCCTTATTTACGCAAGCATATTAGTTATAAACAACCAAACAACAATAGAAAAAATAGGATTTGGTTTTGAAAAAAATATAGATCCTAATTATGTACCACAAAACATCACACAGTTAAACTATATGAAAAAAGAAAATGTTACACTATACTTTAATGAGTATAAGAATAATAATGATTTTTTAATATTACATATATTAAATAGCAATAATTATAAAATACATTATAATCTAACATATAAGTTAGAAATATATGTAAATGAAACATGGATTCGAGTGGAAAAACATCTTTCTAATAACACACTAATTAACGAAGGCGAAATAATACAAGATCCGCTCTCAATAACTGAATGGAACATAGATGTCAGCATACTAGAACAAGGAGTATATAGAGTAATACAAGAGATACGGTTTAAAGATGATAATGATATCCAATACTTTATTGAATTTCAAATAGTATAAAAAAAGAGGGATTAACCTCCACCTGTAAAGTCTATGTCTTTGTTAAAATCGTCCTCTATATTGTTTACTGGACTGAATACTTTGTCACCCCCACCGGTGGTACCAACATGTATTCCGAGAGCGTTTGCATTCCAGCCACCGCCTTCATAATACTTGTTATAGACAGGTGCTCCGCTATCTCCACCTTGAGAGGAATAATCCGCAAAGGTTTGGTCATATAACGTTGTATAGAAGGCGCTATTAACATCTTGTTCCAAGTCGGTTATATAGCCATTAGTATATCCCGTCTCTTGTCCAGTCATTTCAACAGGCATTCCATCATAGAAACCTGATGAATTAACTTGACCTACAACGTTTACCTCATAGTTACTATAGATTTCACTTACTGCAGAGACGCCTGAATCTATTGTAGTCCAAGATGCATCACTATATCGTGGACCATCTGGATCGAGAATGGTATCTCCAACT
>Ga0190359_1000404_pt1 | contig 29627 bp, 37 predicted proteins | sample 48721823_MG_FD_161269 | JGI IMG/M metagenome (GOLD analysis project Ga0190359, IMG submission 161269) | Hydrothermal vent microbial mat bacterial communities from Southern Trench, Guaymas Basin, Mexico - 4872-18-2-3_MG | ecosystem: Environmental > Aquatic > Marine > Hydrothermal vents >... | reverse complement strand
TGGTGGGCGAAACAGGATTCGAACCTGTGACCCCTTGCTTGTGAAGCAAGTGCTCTACCACTGAGCCATTCGCCCTGCTATATTATTCTAATAAAAAATTACCTTTTGTCAAGTTTTTGAATGAGTTTATCAAATATACCTTTTCTGTTTTATTTTCATTAATACTCTGATAAAATATTAAGACAAGAAAATGAGAAAATTTTTAATTAAAGAGCCTGTGCTTTTTGTATTTTTAGTACTCTTTCTCGTACTCCTTATATCCTTTCCGTATAAGGTGAAAGATTATCCAAAATACATAGATTTTAAAACCATAATTTCTCTTGCCGGACTTTTAATAATTACTGAAGGGATAAGAGAGAGCGGTTATTTTTCAGAAATTTCACATAAGGCATTAAGAAGGATTAAAACAGAGAGATCCCTCGCATTAGTTTTGACTGCCCTATCTGTTTTTCTCTCACCTTTCCTTGCCAATGATATTGCTCTTTTTATTGTAATTCCACTCACTCTTAGCTTTAAGAGATTTTTTAAAAACGAGATTCATAAGTTAATTATTTTTGAAGCAATCGGGGTTAATGTTGGATCTATGCTGACACCTATAGGAAATCCCCAGAATATTTTTATCTGGCATAGATACGATGTTCCTTTTTTAATTTTCTTTACCCATCCCTTCTCTTAATTTTTGTAGTATATATACTATTCTATAAAAAAATTATTAAATCTATAGATTGGCTCTTACTGTTTATATTCGTGTTGATTTTTATTGATTTTGGAGTTCTTTCAGAGATTCCGTTTTTTAGGAATACAATGATTAAAATCAACTTAAATAGAGAAAGCAATTTATACTTCTTATCCATTTTAACTTCTCAGATAATTAGCAATGTTCCTTCCACAGTTTTTATATCCAGATTTTCTAATAATTGGAGAATTATCTGTATAGGTGTAAATATAGGCGGTAATGGTTTAGTTATTGCATCTTTAGCAAATATTATAGCTCTAAGAATATCCAAGGATAAAAAGGCATGGATTAGATTCCATCTCTTTTCCATACCATATCTTGTTATATCTTCCATAATTGTATACCTTCTATTTATTCATTGATTCTTTGTTGTGTTAAAATCTATTTAGGATGGATGAAGTTAAGGAGACAGCAAGGCTTATTAAAGATTTTAAATTTATCGTTGCTTTAACTGGTGCAGGAATATCAACAAATGCAGGTATCCCAGATTTTAGAGGTCCAAAGGGAATCTATACTCTTGGCATCTATGATCCGGATAAAGTTTTCGATATAGATTATTTCCTTATGGATCCCATGCCTTTTTATAATTTTGCAAGGGAATTTGTTTCTCTTTTAGAAAAGGTGAAGCCCACATTTACACACACCTTCCTTGCCAGACTTGAATCCCAAGGCAAACTTAAAGCTATCATCACCCAGAATATAGATTTACTTCATGAAAAAAGTGGTTCAAAAAATATTATTAATCTGCATGGAACCTTTTTAACTTCTCATTGCACTCAATGTGGAAAAAAGTATTCTTATGAGGAGATGAAGGAGAAAATATTTAAGGAAAGGATTCCGAAGTGTGATAGGTGTGGAGGTGTTATAAAACCTGATATAGTATTCTTTAAAGAAGGGGTAAGGGATTTTGACAAGGCAGTTGAGTTATCAAAGAGGGCAGATCTCTTCTTTGTAATAGGAACATCTTTAAAAGTCTATCCCGCATCTTTGCTTCCTCAGTTTACAAAGGGAAAGATAATTGTTGTGGGTAGTGGAGATACAAATTTAAAATTTATAACTCCTTATTTAGTGGTAAGAAGAGATATTGATGAATTCTTTAAAGAAGTAAGTAAAAAATTGGAGGTGATTAAATGATTGAGGAGAGATTAAAAGATATGGGTATTACACTTCCCGAACCATCTAAACCTGTAGGTTCATACCTCCCTGTTGTAAGATCAGATAAGCTCATTTTTCTTTCAGGTGTTATCTCGGGTAGGAAAGGAAAAGTAGGAAAGGATCTTGACATAAATGAGGCATATAAAGAGGCAGAAAAATGTGCATTGATTCTTCTATCCAATCTGAAAAAGGAGATTGGTTCACTTGATAAGGTAGTAAGGATTGTGAAATTAGAAGGATTTGTCAATTCGGCAGAGGGATTTACCGATCAGCCAAAGGTTATAAATGGTGCAAGCGATTTATTGGTGAAACTCTTTGGAGAAAAAGGAAAGCATGCAAGAATTGCTGTGGGAGTGAGTGAACTCCCATTGAACTCATGTGTGGAAATAAGTATGATTGTGGAGGTTGAGAATGAATAGAGATGAAGCTATTAAACTTATTAAGGAGAAACTTAACAATGAGAATCTTGTGAAACACTCCATAGCAGTGGGTGCTATAATGAAAGGACTGGCAAGATATTTTGGTGAAGATGAGGAAAGGTGGGAGTTATGTGGTCTCCTTCATGATATAGATTATGGAGAAACCATGAATGATCCAGACAAGCACTCATTAATTGGAGGCAAAATGTTAAGAGAGATGGGTTTTGATGAAGAATTTGTAAACGCCGTTGAGGCACATAATGAAAGACACGGAATACCAAGAAACTCCCTCATGGCTAAGGCATTGTTTGCTGCTGACCCTATCTCTGGTCTTATCACAGCTACTGCATTGGTAATGCCTGATAAAAAACTTGCGAGTGTGAAGGTAAAATCCGTTAAAAAGAAATTTAAAGCAAAAGAATTTGCAAAAGGTGCAAATAGAGAACAGATAAAGACATGTGAGACAGAACTTGGTATTCCTCTCTCTGAATTTATTGAAATTGCTCTAAATTCAATGAAAGAAGTTTCTGATGAGCTTGGACTTTGAGGAGATATTTATAAATCTCAAATTCATCACCATATTGGTGGTTTACAACAGAAAAAGAGGGTTAATTGAAAGAGTAAACCTGCTTGATGAAGAAATGGAAGAGAACATAAGTATTCCTTTTGTTAAAGGAATTGTTATTGATGTTTTTTATGGAAGAAAAGAATTGGATTTAAAAATTTTGAATCTCTCTTACTTAACGGACTTTCAGAGAAAAGTTCTTATTAAAACCAGTGATATACCAAGAGGAAAGGTAAGCACATATAAAAGACTTTCAGAAAAGGTTGGTGTGAGAGAAGGAGCAAGAGCAGTTGGAAATGTTATGAAATTTAATCCCTTTCCAATACTTATCCCCTGCCATAGAGTTATAAAAAGCAATGGAGAGATAGGAGAGTATGGGGGTGGAAAGAAGCTGAAGAGAAAATTGTTAATTTTTGAGGGAGTAGGATTTGAAAACAAATGGAAGGTTTTAAATGAATATGTGGTATAATTTGAAATGTTTTGTGTCTATGGTATAATTTGAAGGAACAAAACTTGAAAGTAGTATCTCAGATAATAGGAGTTAGGAGGAACTATGAAAACAACTCTTATAAAACCAAAAGAAGTAGTTAGAACTTGGTGGTTGATTGATGCCAAGGATAAAACCCTTGGAAGGATTGCAGTTATTATTGCAAAATTGCTTATGGGTAAGCATAAGCCAGATTATACTCCATACGCTGATTCAGGTGATTATGTTGTGGTAATCAATGCGGATAAGATAAGGGTATCTGGTGAGAAGGAGATTGAAAAAATTTATTATCATGCATCGGGTTATCCAGGTGGTTTGAAGGAAACAAGGTTTAGGGATATGATTAAAAAACATCCAGACTTTCCTATAAGAAGTGCTGTTAAGGGAATGCTCCCAAAGAATAAACTAAGATACAGGATGCTTAAAAGACTTAAAGTTTATGCTGGTAGTGAGCATCCACATAATTCACAGAACCCTGTACCATATAAGGAGGAGAAATGAGTCCACTTATTGCTGGAAAGAGAAAGACATCTATAGCAAGAGTGAAGTTAACATCAGGTAAAGGAACAATCACAGTTAATGGTAAGTCTTTTGAAGAGTATTTTCCAATTTTATTTCATAGACTTGTAGTTCTTCAACCATTTAAAGAAACAGGCAGAGAAGGAAAATATGATGTTGTGGTAAAGGTAGAGGGAGGAGGGAAAAGCTCACAGGCTCAGGCAATAAGGCATGCAATTTCCCGTGCTCTTTCTGATTTAGAGCCTTCTTTAAGACAAACACTGAAATCTAAAGGACTTCTTTCCTTTGACGCCAGAATAAAAGAAAGAAAGAAACCAGGTCTTCATAGAGCAAGAAAAGCAAGACAGTATAGAAAGAGATAAGTTTAGTTAAAGGAGGGAAATTTTTGGGAAAAAGTATTGTTGTAACCTCTGGTAAGGGAGGGGTTGGTAAAACTACTATTGTAGGAAACATTGGAACAGGTCTTGCGCTTAAAGGGAAAAGAGTGGTTCTTATTGATGTTGACATAGGTTTAAGGAATCTTGATCTTGTTCTTGGACTGGAGAATAGAATTGTTTACACAATAATGGATGTGCTGGATGGTTCATGTAAGCTCTCACAAGCCCTTGTTAAGGATAAAAGATTCAAAAATAGACTCTATCTTCTTCCTGCAGCTCAAACGAGGATGAAGGAAGAGATTAAAATTGAGGATTTAAGGGATATAGTGTTAAAGTTAAAAAAAGAATTTGATTTTGTTATTCTGGATTCCCCAGCAGGCATAGAACACGGTTTTAGACTTTCTACTTTATCCAGTGATGAGGCTATAGTGGTTACAACACCTGAAATTACAGCTATAAGAGATGCAGATAGGGTGATAGGTCTTCTTGAATCCATGGAAATTTTTGATCCCAAACTCATAATAAATAGAGTTAAATTTGATATGGTAAAGAAGGGTGAGATGCTTGATTGGAAGGATATATCCGATATTCTTTCTGTGGAAGTAATAGGACTTGTTCCTGAGGATGAGTATGTGACAATATCAACTAACATGGGCGAACCAGCAATACTCAATGATAAATCTTATGGTGGAAGAGAGATGATGAATATAGTAAGAAGAATGCTTGGTGAAGATGTCCCAATAGTTGAAGAAAAGCCAAAAGAAGGTTTTCTTGATAAATTATCCCATCTATTTAAAAAGGAGAGATAGGAGTGTCTTTTTTAGGTATAGGTAAGAGAAAAAAAAGCGGGAGAATTGCTAAGGAAAGAATAGCTTTTGTGCTTTATTCGGACAGACTTGCACTTTCTCCTAAGAAAATTGAGGAGTTGAAGAAAGATTTCTATTCCCTGGTACTTAAGTATGTGAAATTGAATGAGGAAGACATAAGTATAAAGATAAGAAGAGAGGGCAAAAGGACAATACTCATAGCAGAATTTCCAATGAAACAAAACTAAAGATTTTCTGTCGAATAATAGGAGTAAAAAAATGAAAAAAACAGTTATTGTATTTACGATTCTCTTATTAATATTTAACTTAATATTGTTCAAAAGAGCTTTTGCTCAGACAGATTTAGATTTATTTGTGAAGGACTTAAAAGTTTCAAAATCCATTATATTTGAGGGCGACTCTTTTGATGTTTTGGTTGAATTAGGTGTTCAGGGTGAGTGGGAAGAAGTGGAGGAGAACCATGAAGTTGTGGTGTCTCTCTTCTGGGATGTTCCTTCAAGATTTACACTTATAGATTCAAAAATTGTAGCTGTTGATCAGAAGAGTGTTTTAGTTAAATTCAATGTGAGTCTTGAAGAGAAAGATTTCATATCTGAATCCATGAATTTAATAGGTGATAGATACCTTGTTGTGGAGGTAGACAGTGGACATGATCTCCCAGAGCTAAATGAGAAGAATAATGTATTTAAAGAGAAGATTCATATATTCTCTAAAAAATCCACTATAATTGATTTGTGGATAGGCAAAAAAACTGCCTTCATCAACAGTGAAGAATATGAACTTGACGTTCCCCCAGTTATAAAGGATAGAAGAACCCTTGTCCCTATAAGATTTATCGCTGAGGGGTTTGGTGGAGAGATAGTGTGGGATGGAGAGGAGAAGAAGATAACTATTGAAATTGGAAAAAAGGCAATCATCATGTGGATAGGCAAAAAAACTGCCTTCATCAACAGTGAAGAGTATGAACTTGACGTTCCCCCAGTTATAAAGGATGGAAGAACCCTTGTCCCTATAAGATTTATCGCTGAGGGGTTTGGTTCTTACGTATTTTGGTTTAACAAAGATAAAAAAGTCACAATAGTCTATGAAGGTTAAGTTCTTTGCATTAATTCTTTTGGTTGTGTTCCTTTCTTCGCCTGTACCTACAAACAGAGTAGATAAGCTATTCCTTGTTTATATGGCTGCAGATAACAACTTATACATTCAGGGAATGGGAGATATACTCGAGATGGAAAAAGCCAGAAAAGATAATCTAAAAGTGATTGCTCTTGTAGATGATAAGAGTGGAACAAGAATTGAAGAGATTACAGATAGAGAAGAGATCATTGAGGAGAGAAAAAATGAAGATAGCGGTGATCCAGAAATTCTTTTTAAATTCTTAAACTTTGCTCTCTCAACTTATCAAGCCAATGAAATTGTACTTGTTATGTGGGGACACGGGGATGGTAGAAACTTTAAAGGAAGGGAAGGAAAGGGAATATGTTTTGATGAAACCCATTCTGATTTTCTAACCATAAAAGAGATAAAGGATGTTTTAAGTAAAATAAAAGAAAAATTCAATAGAAAAATTGATATCCTTATATTTGATGCTTGTTTTATGCAGAGTATCGAAGTTTCTTATGAACTAAGAGACTATGTTGATTTTGTATTGGGTTCCCAAACTTATGTTCCCCTTGATGGTATTCCCTATGATAAAGTTATCACCTCTTTTTCAGAAAGTGAATCTGGTTTAAAGACGTTGAGTATAAATATTGCAAAAGCTTACTTTAACTCTTATAACAACGGAAGTCAGGGGAATGAGAGTATAACATTCTCAGTAATTGACACATCGTATACAGATGAGATAAAAAGTTTTATAAATAGCATAATCTCAGATTTGATTTCAAAGGATGATATCCTCTCTGTCAGGGAAAAATACGAAGTTCCTATGAATGAAAAGTATATTGATTTTGTCTCCTTTATTAGTGATACATTGGATGAAGCTAAGACCCATGAATTTAACTCTCTTATTAAGAATCTCATAGTTGTAGATTTTAATAATTTTGATAGTCGTTTTAAAGGTGTCTCTATATACTTCCCTCCATATTTCTTCCCAATAAATCTTAGTTTCTTTTCAGATAGTGGTTGGGAAGAGTTTTTGTGGCATAAATTTGCTCAGTAATTCTTTAAGGAAAGGACACAATTACTTCTGTTCCTTTATTTTTTTCACTTTTTATTTCTATGTATCCATTATGTGCTTCTACAAGTTTCTTTACAATGTAAAGACCAAAGCCCGTTCCCTCAAAACCACTTTTTATAATATCTTTTACCCTATAGAATTTCTCAAAGATACGATTTAATTCTTCTTTTGGAATTCCCTTCCCCTGATCTTTTATAACTATGACATTTCTGTTTTTTTCTTTTTTAACCTCAATTTCTACTCTACCCCCATCTTTACTGAATTTAAAAGCGTTATCCAGTAGGTTTAAAAGTATCTGACGAATCCTCTTTTTATCAAGGAAAACCTTAAACCCTTCTTTTTCACTACAGTTAAGATATACTTCTATTTCTTTATCTTTCCATTTTCTTTTAATCATTTTTATAGTTTCATCCACTTCTTCACATAGATTAAACCATTCCTTGTTTAGTTTGAAGTTTAAGGACTCAATACTTGAAAAGTCCCTTACTTCGCTTACAAGCTCTGAGAGTCTATTTAGTTCCTTCTTTATAGTTTTTAATGCTTCTTCTTTCTCTTTCCCTTTGATTATTCCATCTTCTATAGCTTCAAGATATCCCATTATTGATGTAAGAGGTGTTGATATTTCGTGGGTAACCTGTAATACAAGATCGCGCCTTATATCATCAAGGTTTCTTAATTTCTCAACCATATAGTTAAAGTCTTTTACAAGTTCTCCAATTTCATCTTTTGATTGGGGTTCAATCTTTACATTGAAATTGCCTTCAGCAACCATATTTAGTGCATTCCTTAATTTTTTAATGGGGTCTTCTATAAATTTTGAAAAGAACATTGATAATACAAATGAGAAAAATACTCCAACAGTCCCTCCAAGAATAAGAGAGATTCTAAAGTTATCAAAGAATTTTTTTCTGAACTGAAAACCCATTCCCTTTAATTCATGATAGGTTTTAAACGCTCTTTCAAAAGAAACCTGTGTGGAATAATCCACAAAGTATAGTATAGAAACAATTACAATAGCTACAATGAGTGTTGAAATAAATGTGAATTTCCATTTAATCTTCATTTCCAACCATCCTATAACCTATCCCTCTTATAGTTTCTATAAATTTTGGATTTTTAGGATCGTCCTTAAGTTTTTTTCTCAAGTTAGTTATGTGAACATCCACTACTCTGTCAATAACAGGTTCATCAAAGAGTGAATAAACTGAGTTTAATATCTCTTCCCTTGAGACAACTCTGCCCCTTTTTTTAATTAGAGCCATAAGTATTTTAAATTCCAGCGAAGATAAATTAAGTTCCCTATCATCAAGAAAAGCCATAAATCTTTTAGGATACACCGTTAGATTCTTTATCCTTATAATTTCACCCTCACCGGATCTTCTTAAAACAGCTTTGACTCGTTCCAACAATTCTTTAAAGGAAAAAGGTTTTACAATATAATCATCTGCTCCTTTCCTAAACCCTACGATTTTATCTTCCTCTTCTCCTTTTGCAGTTACGATTATTACTGGTATATCTGATTCTTTTCTAATTTCAGAGAGGACTTTATAGCCTGAAAAGTCTGGGAGCATTAAATCAAGTATTATGAGGGACGGCTTTTCTTCGTAAAACACTTTCAATCCTTTATTGGCATTTTCTGCAAGCATTACATCAAAGCCATCCCTTTTAAGGTAGAGAGATATAAGCTTCCCTATTTCCTTGTCATCCTCTATTACAAGAATTCTCATTTTCCCTTACACCATTAAATATACAACATTTACAAGAGATTTAAATTAAAGAGAAGGGAAAGACACCCTTTAGTGTTCCAAAGAGTACGATAAGTATTATTATAATTGCTATAACAAGTTCTCTTTTTAATACCAATTTTTTTCTCAAGTAGGAGAGAAATATCTTCCAGTTAAAGTAGAGGTGGATTGCGGCAATCAAGGCAAAAAAGTAACCAAAGACATCATGAAGAGATTCAAGTTCCCACTTGTTTACACCGATTAAATTCCAGTTCGCCTCCCTTGCTATTCTTCCAGATGGCGAAATGTACAATCCAATTCCGGTTATTAAAACTATTATGAAAGATATAGTTACAAGAAAACTTACTGTTGCTCTCATATTAAACTTTTTCATGAGTTACCTCCTTAAATTGTTTTTAATCAATAATATCTAAGGATTGTTAAGGAATTATAAAGAAGGGTTTAGTGAGAATTACAGAAGATATCGTTTGTCTTGTATTTTTGTGTTTCTGGTTGAATTGTTATATGTGTCAACCCCATTTTTTTCAATAATTTTCTTATTTTTTCTATTATTTTTTCAATGGCATCCATACTTAAATTTTCTTTTAATACAACATGTGCAGAAAAGAGCGTTTCTTCTGACGAGAGAGTCCATACATGAATGTCATGTACCTCAAGAATCTCTGGAATTTCTCTCCTTAATTTGTTATCAATGTATTCAATATCAATTTCCTCTGGTACAGCCTCCATGATAATCCTGAAGCTCTTTTTTAGAATCTTAACTCCCTCTAAAATTATATAAGAAGAGAACACTATCGAGATGAGAGGGTCTATCCAATTTGCATTAAAATAAAACATTAAAACTCCCCCGATTACAACTCCAAGAGAGATTCCGGCATCGGAGATTAAATGTAAAGTTGCAGCTTTTATATTCAGATCTTCTCTGTGGTTTTCAAGGTGTCCGAGTTGACCTCCCTTAAGAAGAAAAACTGATAGAGAGTTGAGTATGAAAGCAAACAGCCCAACATATATTACATATAGACTATCGACCTTCCCTCCCATAATCAGTCTCTTTATGGCTTGATAGATAACGAATAAGAGAGTAATTATGAGAAAGGAAGAATTTATAATACTGGCTACAATTTCTGCTCTTTTATACCCAAATGTCATTTTCTTTGATGGTTTTTTCTTTGTGATTCTTATAGCTACAAAAGATAATATAAGGGATCCTACATCTTCAAGATTATGAAGGGCATCGGTTATTAAAGCAAGGGAGTGCGCTATTAATCCAAATATTATTTGGATTAGCACTATGAATAGATTGAGAATAATTACATAAGTTAAGTTTTTCTCTTTTTTCATAACTTCCCTGAACCTATCCCCTGTTTTATACCATATTTCTTGAAAATAGCAAAAATATGGGTATAATTATATACATAAATTTGCTAAAAGAGGTGAAGCATGCTTGGTGTAATTTTTGCAACTAAACTAAAGAATACTCTTCCTGAAGTACTTAAAATGGTGGAGAAAGGCGAGTCCTACATTGTTATAAGAAAAGGGAAACCATCTGCTGTTCTATTAAATATAGAGGAATACGAGAGCCTCGTAGAAACTGTAAAGTTTCTTACAAATAAAGAGTTTCTAAAAGATTATTTGAAGAGACATGAAAAAGATTGATTTGTATCTTGGAAGAGGATTTTACTCTGATGGAAATAAAGTTTTTTTAGATGGTAAGGAGTTTTTTGATCCAAGGTTTAGAGTAAATTTTAAAAAGTTTTCGCTCCTTATTCTTTATGCAAGGAAATTTAATTTGAAGAATCTTTTGACCCTTTTAGATGTATTTTCTACCCCTATTATAAATGATGTAGTGATTGTAGTTGGTAACAGAAAAGAGGAGAGGGCAGTTAGAGAAATAGAATTTCTAAATGGAAAGGTAGTGATTAATCCTGATCCCAAGGATGTTTTATACTCCTCTTTAAAAATTGGTTTAAAGGCAGTCAGTGTAAGAACAGATTTTCTTATACTTCATTTTGGGACTCTATATAAGGTAGAAAGAAGAACTATAGATGAAATAATAAAAAAGTCACTTACCACGAAGAAGGAGATTCTTATTCCCTCCTACAAGGGAAGAAAAGGGCATCCCGTAGTCTTTTCAAGGAGTATTATTCCACTCCTTGTTTCCCTAAGAAAAGAGAAGGGACTCCCTTATTTGCTGAAGCACTATGCTGATAGAATAGAGTGTTTTTATGTAGATGATAGGAATATTTTAAGGAGGTAAGCATTGAAAAGATTTGCCATTTTTTTAGTAATTTTAATCACTCTACTATTCACTGTAACTTGCAAAGAAAAGGAGAAGGAAGAACTTTTAATCTTTGTTGGGGCAGGAATGAAAAAACCAATGGATGAATTAAAAGGTATATATGAGGAGAAAAACAATGTAAAAATCAATATTGTATATGGTGGTGCTGGTAGTTTGCTTTCGCAGATTGAAACTACAAGGAAAGGGGATCTCTTTATGCCTGGAAGTATGTATCACTACAAAATTGCCGAAGAAAAGAATCTGGTTGATGAAGGAGTTGAATTTTTATACCATATTCCAGTTATAGTGGTGAAAAGGGGAAATCCCAAAAACATAAAAGGACTTTTAGATTTAGATAGGGAGGGAGTTAAAATTGCCCTTGGGGATGAAAATTCTCTTGCCATTGGACCTGTCAGTAGGAAGATTCTTGAAAAAGCCTGTATTTATGAGGATGTAAAGAAGAATGTTGTCGTCAGAGAGGGGGCTGTTAGCAAGTTGGTTCTTGATGTAAATAGTAATTTTGTTGATGCATCCATTGTATGGCGATCATCTGCTGTTCAGTTTGGAATAGATTTAGAGATTATTCCCATTGAGGAGAAATTTAATGAGATAAAAACAATACCTATAGGTATTGTTAAGTTTACAAAGAACGAAAAGTTAAGCAGAGATTTCTTATCTTTTGTGATCTCTGAACATGGAAAAGAGATATTTAAAAAGTATGGGTTTGTGGTGAAGGATGAAGAAAATTAGTCTGATTAGCTCTGCTTTTCTAATTCTTTTTGTTTTAATTATTTTATCTGGCGTAATCTCTTTATTTTCAAAAACAGGACTCTATGGATTAAAAGAAACTCTTGTTTCCAGGGAGTTTATATTCGCTGTTAAGTTTTCCATTACTACATCTTTAATTTCGCTCTTCCTCTCTCTAATTTTTTCCATACCAATGGCATATTTTTTATCCAGAGTTAATTTTCCGCTTAAGCAGATTGTGGAGAGTATTATAGACATTCCCATTTTTCTTCCACCACTGATTACAGGTTTATCCTTTCTTATTTTATTTGGTGGAAGCTTTGGTAAGTTTATTGAGAGATTTGGAATTTCCTTTTTATTTTCACCTCTCGGAGTGATATTTGCTCAATTCATAATAATAACTCCATACATAGAGAGAAGTGCTGAAATTGCATTTTTTAAGGTAAATAAAAGATATGAGTTTATGGGTAAGATTATGGGACTTTCAGATTTTGATGTGTTCAGGAAGATAGTATTTCCTCTAAGTAAAAAAGGAATTCTCACTGGAGCTATAGTTGGTTGGAGTAGAGCCATGGGTGAGTTCGGAGCAACCTTAATGATAGCAGGTGCCACAAGGCTAAGGACTGAAACTTTACCTATTTCTGTATATCTCTCTGTTTCTTCAGGTGATATAAAGTTTGCAGCAGGTGCAGGTGTGTTAATGGTGATTGTGGCAGTCTTGACACTCTTTATTGTAAGGGGAGTGATAAAAGAAAATGCTTATCATTAAGGACCTTAATTTAAATTTAGGTGATTTTTCCCTGAAGGATATAGAAATTCATATACAAAAGGGAGAGTATTTTACTATTCTTGGGCCTACTGGTAGTGGAAAAACACTTTTATTGGAAACAATTTCCGGTAGATTTAGAATAGATAAGGGAGAGATAATTATTGGTGGTGAAAGAGTAGATTATCTTCATCCAGCAAAGAGAGGAATAGGCTATGTACCACAAGATTATCTTCTTTTTCCACACATGACGGTGAGAGAGAACATAACTATAGGCGGAGCTTGCTTAAAAGATGACATAATTAAGTTACTCAAAATAGAGAGAATACTTGATAGATATCCGGAGAATCTTTCGGGGGGAGAGAAACAGAGAGTCTCTCTTGCCCGGGCACTTGTAAGGAATCCAAGGGTTCTCCTTTTGGATGAACCAACCACAGCTCTTGACCCTCAGATTAAAAGAAAGATCTGGCTGGAGTTAAAAAAAGTCAAAAAGAACCTCTCTCTCACAGTCATTCATGTGACGCATGATTTTGAAGAAGCCCTCTTCCTGTCAGATAGAATTGGTGTAATAAACAACGGGAGATTTGAACAGATTGGAACTCCTACAGAAATTTTTAGAAGACCGAAGTCCCGTTTCGTTGCTGAATTTGTGGAGATTGAAAATATTTTTAAAGGTTCTGGAGAAGGTCATTACATCTTAATAAAACCAGGATTTAAACTTAAAACTAAAGAGGAATTTCACGATAATGTTTATATTGCTGTACGCCCTGAAGATGTTATAATCAAAATGAAAAAAGAAGGGAGAGAGAACGAGTTTGAGGGTGAGGTTGTGGAAATTGCTAACAGGGGAGCTTTTTATCAAATAGAGATATATGTAGGGATTAATCTCGTTTCCTTAATGCCAAGAAGGGATTTTGAGAGAATGAACTTTAAAGTAGGAGATATGGTAGTAATTGAGATAAGTCCTGAGGAGGTACATATATTCTAATGGGATTTGGCTCTATAATTCTTGCCGGCAGGAGAAAAGGAAAACTTATTGTAGAAAGGAGTGTGCTTGAAACCACCATAGATAATGTGTTGAAACTTGAGCCAGAGAAAGTGGTGGTTGTAGTATGTAAAGAATTAAGTGATTTCAAAAAAAGAAACGATGTAAGTGTGGTAACCATATCTGAAAGTAGCGGAATTCTTTGTTCTCTAAAAGCAGGAATAAAAGAGATTGCTAAGTGGCAACTGAACTGGATTCTTGTATGTCTTGGTAATCAACCCATTATTGATAAAGAGGTAGTTGAGAAACTTATTCTATCTAAGCCAAAAATTATGTCTATCCCAGTATTTATGGGTCTTTTGGGACATCCTTTCCTGTTTTCAAGAAAAGGAGCCGAGGAAATCATTAATTATCCAGATGAAAAAACCATGAGAGATTTTATAGAAGAGAAAGAAGTGGAACTTGTAGAAGTAGATACTCCAGCGATACTTGAGAGAATTTCTCCAGAGGAAGACTATTTACTTCAAATAAAGAAATTTAAATTTATGGGATAGTCTGATAAACTTAACTTAACAGTCTATCTCTCAAAGGAGGAGAGGAATGAGATTAACTACAAGAGAGATAACCATGGGGGGTGTACTTGGAGCAATAACAATAATTCTTGGATTTACATACTTAGGGTACATAACTGTTCCCACACCAGCAGGCGCTGCAACTCTTATGCATATACCGGTTATAATTTCAGGAATTGTGCTTGGTGCAAAAGTTGGTGCTCTTGTCGGTACAATCTTTGGACTATCCGCTATTTATTATTTTTCTTCAATTGCTCCAATATGGGTTTTATTTCCTGCAAGGCCACTTATCGGAGTTTTTGCTGCGCTTTCATTTCAGTTTATGTATAAACTCTTAAAAAGGGAAAGAGAAAGAAGCTTGCCTTATTCAAGTATACTTCTTTCTCTGATTTTCTTTTTAATGTTTCTCTGGATTTTTAGAAACTACAATAGGTATCTTTCCTCTATTTTATCCTTTGTACTTGCAGCTGTCATATTTTATGCGCTTTTTAAAACAGATCCATTGATTTCATCCATGACCTTTGCTTCAATAATAGGCAGTATGACAAATACAGTTATAACTCTTGGTCTTGCCGTTGTGTTTAAGATATTCAATATTCAACAGGCTATAACCATTGGAATAGTGCAGGGTATACCAGAGGCAATTGTAGCTGTCGTATTGTGCGTACCCATATCAATTTTCTTGAGAAGGTTTATTGAGAAAGGAAAGGTTAACGAGGAAGCCTGAAGTCTACCCATCCTCCCTGAAGAGGAGCTTCTTCTACTTTTCCATCAGGGCGCACTTTCTTCTCCAGAGTCTGTACAAAATGTGAGCCAGAGTTAGAGGTCTCTATAATAGCAGCTGTTACCCTCCTTATCTCTCTTCCAGTTCTTGGGTCCTTTTTATATGGAGTAAACGGATTGAGGGCTACCTTATACATTTCGTAAAGCTCCCACATCATTTCATCAAGTTCTTCATCGGCAAATTTTACTCTATCTCCCAGAATTTCTCTTGCTTCCCATCTTGTAATAAGGTATCTATGGGATGGTAATCCACCGGAGAGCAATTCTATAATCCTTTCTTTCTCCTCTTCTTTATGCCCACTTAAAGTCAAGAGTTTGTCTATTATGAGCTTTATGAGACTCCAAGATCTATTGACAGTTCCAACAACAAGTGGATGGAGAAGGTTTGTAAGGTTAACTACTATTTCTTCTTTATTTTTTACTCCAATTTCATCCAGGAAATTAAAAAATGATATAAGATCCTGAACTGCAACTGTTATAACATTTCCTTTGGCTCCTTTTGGGTTTAGAGGGGTCATTGTTTGAGGATCTACAGGTGTAAATTCACTCATCTTCCCCATCACTATTTCATCCGCTCCAAGAGAGATAAGTGTTCCTGCAGAGTGTGCTCTGTAAGGTATTATCACAGAGAATTTCTCAGAAAATTCCCTCATAAGATAAACTATTTTTAGTGGAATTTCAAGCAATCCTCCTGTAGTGTGAAGATAGAGGTCCAGATTTTTCACTTTACCAACAATTTTTAAGTGTTTAAACAAAACCTCAACAGCGTCAGCTGCTATTTTTGAGTTTGGTCCAAGAAAGTAAGATATCACTTTTGAACCACGCCTTCTCTCAATCTCGCTTATAATTTTGTTTCTATCCAATTTATTCCTCCTTGTATGGTTTAAAAATTGATTTTGTGTCTCTCATGTAATACGGGAGAGCATTTTTATAGTCAACTATTTCTCCCTTATTGTATTTGTAAAACCCAATTTTTCCAACATCACTTATAGGAATAGTAATATTTATCCCTTTACCGACCTTAATAAAAAGGTTTCTTTCAGGAAAAATTAGGATCCTATCCATTCTTTTTAAATCTTCAAATTTCATAATCTCTACCTTGTCACCATCAGATACGAAAACCTCTCCAAGTCCTGCATTAATTACAAATAAGCCACCCACCTTTGCTATATGTTTTAGGATTTCAAATGTTGATGGAACAACAAGAGGAATTCCTCTTACAAAACCTATAGCCTTCGCTACCGTAAAACCAATCCTTAGGCCTGTAAAACTTCCAGGACCACCTATTATAGTTATAAACTCAAAATCATTAGGAGAAATTTTAAGGTCATTTAGTAGCGACTCTAAAAATACAAAGTGCAGGTTCTTTTTAGATTCAGAGAAGTTCCAGAGAAAACCTCCAAGAAATTTTTCATCTTCAAAAACCCCAATTTCATACGGCTCTATAGCTGTATTAATTGATAGATGTATCATCTATTTCTATCTCCCTTAAATTTCCCTCAAGTTTTTTTATGGTTACGACTATTTTTTTTACATGTTTAAGAATAGGTAGAATTCTTTCACCCCATTCAATACAAACGATTCCTTTATCCATAAGTTCAAAGATTCCCAATTCGTTAGTATCCTGGGTGTTAACTCTGTAGAGATCAACATGGTAAAATGGGTATTTTCCTTCAAATTCCTGAAGTATAACAAAGGATGGTGATTTTACAATCTCTTTTACTTTAAGCCCTTTTGCTATTCCTCTTATAAATACAGATTTTCCTGCCCCCAATTCTCCTATTACCAGAACAATATCTCCAAGCTTTAATCTTTTTCCAAACTCCTCACCAACCTTTTCAGTTTCTTCAGGACTTTTCGTTTTTATCTTCACCCTTCTCCTTTTCTCCAAACCTCTTTAAACCCAATGCAAGCTCGTGGAGAGATTTATTAACTCTCTCATTTATCTCATCCATAGAGAGATCCGTTAGAAGTTCCATTCCTTCATCAATGGTTTTAACAGCATAAATATGAAATTTCCCCTCCTTTACCGCTTCTATAACCTCGTCCTTAAGCATTAAGTCCTCTATATTTTCATAAGGAATGATGACACCTTGCTCTCCTGTTAGACCTTTAACTTTACAGGTGTCAAAGAAACCCTCAATTTTTCTATTTACTCCTCCTACAGGTTGAATTTCACCCTTTTGATTTACAGATCCAGTAACTGCAAGGTTTTGTTTTAATGGAATATTTCCAATTGCTGAAAGAAGGGCATAGAGTTCTGCACTTGAGGCACTATCACCTTCCACTTCTTCGTAAAGTTGTTCAAAGGTTAAAGTTGCAGAAAGGGAAAGTGGTTTATCCTTAGCATACCTTTCTCCAAGAAAACCTGAGAGTATGAGTACTCCCTTGTTGTGTATTCTTCCAGAAAGCTTCACCTCCCTCTCTATATTTATTACACCCTTGTTTCCCATATGAATGTTTGCAGTAATTCTACTTGGTTTTCCAAATTCGTAATCTCCCAGCTGAATTATAGATATTCCATTTATCTGCCCCACCTTCTTTCCTTCTGTATCTATAAGTATCACCCCTCTTTTTATTAACTCTTGAATTCTTTTCTCAATAAGATTTGATCTAAATTCCTTCTCTTCAATAGCTTTCTTTACATGCTTTCTATCAATGTAAGTACTATTATCTTGACCTGCCCAATAGTGAGCTTCACTTATAATGTCAGATATATACTGGAATCTTGTTGTAATCTTTTTCTGATCCTCTACCAGTCTTGATCCATAATCTATAATTTCAGAAACTGCTCCCTTTGTTAGATGTCTTAGATTCTCTCTTCTCACGAAGCTACTTATAAAAGAGGCATATGCTTTCATGTTATCAGGTGTTCTGTCCATAGATGTGTCAAAATCCGCTCTCACTTTAAAAAGCTTTTTAAAGTCTTCATCATAATGATATAAAAGGTAGTAAAGGTAAGGAGTTCCTATAAGGATGACCTTCAAATTTATAGGTATTGGTTCAGGTTTTATAGTCTTTGTAAGGACGAGTCTATACTGTTCACCAAGATTTTCAATTCTTGATTCTCCATTTTTGAGGGTTCTTTTTAAAGCATCCCACGAGAAAGGAGTTGAGAGTAAATCCATGGCATTTATTATTAGATATCCACCATTGGCTTTATGTATAGCTCCTGCCTTTATGAGGTTAAAATTGGTTACCATTACCCCCATTTTAGCTTCATACTCTATGCCACCAAATAGGTTAAAGTAAGTGGGGTTTGTCTCAAATATTACTGGTGCACCTTTTGTATTAGAGTTATCAACTATAAGGTTAATTTTATATCTCTTATAGAAGTCTTCGTCTTCTGCTTTTGGAACCTTAAACTTATCAAGATGTGAAATTATATCTTCCTTGACATTTTCAAGATAGTCAAGCACTTCAGGGATGTCCTTATATTTTTCTTTTATATCCTGAAGAAGGTGTCCTATTGAAAAAACTGCAACTTCTACATCCAATTCTTGCAGGCTCTCCATTATCTTTTTGTCTATCCTCTTTACTTTTATGAGGATTTTGTTTATCTCTTCAAGTAGTTTATGGCCTTCCTCTTGGATTCTTTTTTGTTCCTCTGGAGATATCTTCTGAAGATCCTCTGGTTTTAGCGGTTTTCCATCAAAGAGTGGAATTGTGGCTACTCCAGTAGGGGTGACTTGTATCAAAAACCCTCTTTTTCTTGCAAGCTCCTCTACATCTCTTAAGAGGTTCTCTTTTTCTTCTTGAAATTTCTTTATAACTTCTGCTCTCTTCTTCTCGTATTCTTCAGATTCAAACGCTTTCGGGATTGTTTTCCTTACAGTGTTTATAAAGTCTTCCATGTCATTTACAAAGAGTGCACCCTTACCTGCAGGAAACCTTATAACAGAAGGACTGTCGGGGGTTGTAAAATTATGGACATAACACCAATCATCAGGTGTCTTCTCCTTAATCGCCTTTTCCTTTACGATTTTTCTAACGATGGACGTCCTTCCAGAACCAGGGAGTCCAGAGACAAAGAGATTGAATCCAGAATTTTTTATTCCAAGAGAGAAATTTATAGCACTCAAAGCCCTTTCCTGGTTTATAACTTCCTTGAGAGGTTCAAGTTCCTCAGTTGTATTAAAACTGAATATATCGGGATTACATGTATTTTTTAATTTTTCAGGCTTAAGTTCAAAATTTTTCATAGCTCCTCCTCTCTAAAATAAATACAGACACCAAGAGCTCCCGGTCCTGCATGCACCCCGAGAGCGCTACCTATAATTTTTGTAAATTCAAATTCTGGTTTCACTTTAGAAAGTATCTCTTCTCTTATCTTTGATACATCTTCATAGGAATCAGCATGGAGAAAAGCTATTTCAAACTTTCTGGATTCCTCTTTAATCTTGTTTAGTACAAGGTTTGTTATAAATTTCAGAGATTTCTTCCTTCCCCTAACTACTCTTAAGAGTCTTGGCAGCCCATCTCTCATTATAAGAATTGGTTTTATGTTGAGTACGGTAGTGACAAAACTCTTAATATCGTTAACCCTACCACCTGCATATGTAAACTTAATCGTGTCAAGGGCGATAAATAAGTGGATATTTGATATTATTCTATCCACTAAACTCAGTATCTTCTCTCTTGGGAGGCCCTGTTCAATAAGAGAAACTATCTTCTTTACGACAAAACCAATGCCACCAGATATCTGAGTTGAATCAACAATGGAAATTTTATCTTTACTAACCTCTTCCATTGCAATTCTTGCCACATTGACAGTGCCAGAACCTTTTCCTGTAATAAGAACTGTTATAATTTCATCTCCAGCCGAAAGAATCTTTTTGTAAACCTTTGTAAAATCTGAAACTGTAGGTTGAGATGTAAATAGTTTGTACCCCTTTCTCATTAGACCAAAGGATTCCTTTGGAGTTATATCTATCCTATCTTTTAGGAATTTATCGTCTACCTTAAGATATAGAGGAACCACTTCAATTTGTTTTTCTTTTATAAACTCATCTGGCAGATCACACGATGAATCAACAACAATTCTTATCATTTTTACTCCAGTGAAATTATATATGGGTACAGAGGCTGTCCCCCTTCATAGACCTCCACATCACTCTCTGGAAATTTATCCTGTACAATATCTTTGAATTTCTCTGCTCTACTCTCTTCTATCTCTTCACCATAGTATATGGTTATGAGTGTACCTGATTTAATATCAAGATTTAATAATAACGAAAGAGCAGCTTCTTCAGGATCTTTACCGGTTCTTACATCTTTACTTTCAAAAATTGCAATATATTCCCCTGCCTTTATTTTTTTTCCATTGAATGTTGAAGACCTTACAGCTTTTGTTACTTCAATGGTCTTTACTTCTTTAGCTACTTCAATCATTTCTTGAACATTATCTTCAAAAGAGGCGTTTGGATTAAGATTGGAAACCACAGATATACATTGGGGTATCGATTTTGTAGGTATAACTTCCACTTCTTTACTGGTGAGTTCCTTTGCCTGAAGGGCAGAGAATATTACATTGGAATTATTTGGAAAGACTACAATTTTTTTTGCGTTTACTTTCTCTATTGCTTCTACTAAGTCCTTTGTTGAAGGATTGAAGGTCTGTCCACCTTCTATTATCACATCAACTCCTAACTCTTTAAGCATTTTTTCAAATCCCTTGCCTCTTGAAACAGCAACTATACCAATCTCTTTCCCTTTTTTTCTCTGAAGTTCATCAACTTCATACTGCATATTCTCTATATTTATTTTTACAATCTCTCCTCTATCCATGAAGAATCTAATGACATCCGTAGGTTTCTTTGTATGGAAGTGAATTTTTATTAAATCTCCCTCTTTTCCAACAATGAGCGAATCTCCTTCTATATTAAAATCTCTCTTTATCACTTCCTCTGTTAAAGTGTCTGAGCGAACCAAAAGCACCGTATCAAAAGGATACTTTAGTGTTTTTTCTCCAATCACTTCCCTTTTGGTTTCTATCTTTTCCATTTCAATCTCCTCTCTTCCAAAGGCTCTATAACCACCTTCAACAAATTTAAGAAAACCAAAACCACCAGCATCTACTACGCCAGCTTCCTTTAGTACATCAAGCATGTCAGGAGTTTTTTTAAGTGTATCCCTGGCTATTTTTATAGCATGAAAATATGCAGAATGTAGGCTTTCTCCTTCCTTTACCCTTTCGTATAGAGAAACAGAGAAACTTTTGGAAACTGTGAGTATCGTTCCTTCAACTGGTTTTATTACTGCCTTGTACGCTCTGTTAACTCCCTCTACAAAGCTTAAAGTAAATTCCCTTCCCGTTATTTTATCTTTATTCTTTAGAAACTCTCCCATCCCTTTAAATATCTGAGAAAGAATTACGCCTGAATTTCCTCTTGCTCCCATGAGACTTCCTTTTACGATAGCGCCTATAAGATCATCAGTAGTTTCTATTTCCTCTCTGTTTATCTCTTCCCATGCCGAGAGAAGAGTCATATACATGTTAGTGCCTGTATCTCCGTCAGGCACAGGGAAGACGTTAAGTGCATTTATCTCTTCTTTATACTTTTCAACCTCTTTAAATCCAAGATAGAAAAACTTTACAAGAAAGTCCTTATCAAGAATCTCCAAGCGTTATCCCTCCTTTACACCTTCAACAACAACTACCACTTCAGGAGTTAATTTTGTCATTTTTTCAAAGGCATAAATAGTCTGATTTATCAAATTGTTCACAACCTCTTTTACATTTATATTTCTGGAGAGTATCACATGAAAGACTATTTTTATGTTTTTGCCGTCTATGAATACTTCAACACCTCTTTTTCCCTCATCCCATCCAAGTATCTTCTGGATACTCTCTTTGAGGTTGACAGGAGAGAGACCAACAACACCATAACATCTCATAGCAGATAGAACCGCTATCTGTTTAATCGCTTTTTCTGTTATAAAAGTTTTTCCTCTCATCTCTCTCATTATACCATGAGAAAATTATATAAATTTGTTTGATTTCTATCTGTGAGTTTTTACCCCAACCTTATTACAGTATTTACTTATAGGGCATATGGAACACTTTGGAGATATTGGAGTGCAAATGTTTTGTCCAAAAGAAACAAATAAATCATTAAACTCTATCCAATATTTCTTTGGGATTATCCTTCTTAGCTCTATTTCTGTTTCTTCTGGAGTTTTTGTTTTAACAAACCCAAGTCTATTTGATACCCTATGAACATGGGTATCCACAGCTATGCCATATTTGTTAAACCCTTGTGTGATAACTATATTTGCTGTTTTTCTTCCAACACCTGGAAGAGTCAGAAGTTCATCTAAACTGTCTGGAACCTTACCTCCAAACTGCTCTATTAGAATTTTTGAAATTTCTTTAATCCTCTTTGCCTTCACTCTATAAAACCCTACAGGGTAGATAAGTTCTTCAATTTTTTTGGTTGAAAGTTTTAAAAGTTCCTCTGGAGTTTTTGCTACTGAAAAGAGTTTTTTACTTGCCTTTAATGTGACATTATCCTTTGTTCTAAGGGAGAGAAGACAGGAAATAAGGACCCTGAATGGGTCCTTTGTCTCCTGAATCTCAGATATAGCAGTTTTTTTAAATTTCCCCTTCTCTTTTTTAAGGGTTTCTATGATTTCCTTTACCGTGTCTATCACTCTCTTCTGTAAGGCTTAAGGAGAGCTCCTGGGTAAGAAGCGTTTCTTGCGACAAGAATTAAGACGATTATTGTGAGTAGATATGGCATTATAAGAAATAACTGATAAGGAATATTAAATCCTATTGCCTGAAGTCTAAGCTGGAGTGCATCAACACCTCCAAAGAGAAGTGCTCCCCATAAAACTTTTGTTGGATTCCAATTTGCGAATATAACTAAAGCTATAGAAACCCAACCTCTTCCACCTACCATACCATAGAGAAACATATTAAAATGTGCAAGAGTAAAGAAACTTCCAGCAAACCCCATTAATCCACCAGCTATCATCAGGGCAATATACCTGGTTTTGAAAACGTTTATTCCAACAGCATCTGCTGCTTCAGGATTTTCACCTACTGCTCTTAAGGAGAGGCCAAACCTTGTTTTAAAGAGTACATATGATGCAATTGGAACAAGTATTATTGCTATGTAGGTAAGGATGTATTGGTCAAAAAGTATAGGTCCGAGAATAGGTATGCTGGAAAATCCGGGAATGGAAAGAGTTTTGAAAGTCTGAATTGTTGGTGGAACCTTCGGAGAACCAATAATCTGTCTATAGGTAAAAAGGGACAAACCTGTAGCAAGAAGAGTTATCCCCAATCCACTTACATGCTGAGAAAGACCAAGAGATACGGAGAATAGTCCCATAAGAAGACCAAAAAGTATACCTGCGATAATTGCTGCGATAATTCCGAGCCAGAGATTTCCTGTAAAATATGTAGTGAGAAAGGCTGCCAGAGCACCAAAAAGCATGGTTCCCTCTATTCCAAGATTTAATATCCCTGCTCTCTCACAGAAGGTTTCACCAAGAGTAGCAAGGATAAGGGGAGTTGCCATTCTCAAAGTTGCTGAAAGTAATCCTATAAAAAAGCCAACGGTAAGTATCTCCTTCATTCCACCCTCCTTATTCTGTACTCATATAAAAGAAGCATGGCAAGCATAACAAGAAGTGTTATTCCCTGTATAACATCAGCAATAAATGATGTGACTCCTGTAGCTCTACTCATGTACTCAGCACCGGTTATAATAATTCCAAAGAAGAAAGCAGCAAGCATAACACCTATAGGATGAAGTCCTCCTAACATGGCAATGACTATACCACTGTATCCATATCCCGGAGATATGTTTTCTGTTAAATGGAAATGAAGTCCGGCAATTTCTCCTACACCAGCAAGTCCTGCAATTCCTCCACTTATGACTGCTGTAAGTATTATAGTTTTTATTGTGCTTATGCCAAGAAAATATGCAGCCTTTGCATTTGCTCCTGTAGCCCTTATTTTAAATCCAAGTTTTGTGTGCTTTATGATTACATACACCACAATAATAGCGATGATAGACACAATTAATCCAAAGTGTACCCTTGACCTTGCAAATAGCTTTGGGTATTCTGCATTCTTGGCAATCATTATAGACTGAGGCCAGCTTGTTACAGGATCTCTCCATGGACCTTCAAGTATTGCTGAGACAAGATATATCATTATATAGTTCATTAAAAGCGTTGTCACTACATCATCCACCTTAAATCTGGCTTTAAGGATACCAGGAATCAATGCCCATAGAGAGCCAGCGATGAATCCTACAACAATCATAAGAAATATATATATAGGAGATGGGAGAGAAAAGTGACTTATTCCAAGCCATGTAGCAGCAAGGGCTCCAGCATAGAGCTGTCCTTCTGCACCAATGTTCCAGAATTTCGCCGTAAATGCAAGGGATACAGCAATTCCTGTAAGTATAAGAGGGGTTGCTTTAACCAGTGTCTCCATAAAACCAAGCCTTGTACCAAGAGCTCCATAGAATATTGCATAAAATGCACTTATCGGATTTCTTCCAGCGAGTAGAATTATAATTGCAGAGAAAAGAAAGGATATACCTATTGCTATAAAAGGAATTAAAATTCTAAGCCATGTTGGAGGTGAGGGTCTCTTCTCCAGTCTAAATTTAGGAAATCTCACTTAAAGCCTCCTTTCTTGTTCCAGTCATCATAAGTCCTATTTCTTCTTTAGGAAGCTCTCCTCTATTCACAAACCCCATAATCTCACCTTCATATAGAACCATAATTCTATCCGAGAGATTTATAATTTCGTCAAGATCCTCTGAAATTAAAAGTATCGCACATCCTTTAGCCCTTTCTTCAAGTAGCCTCTCATGAATATACTCAGCTGCTCCCACATCAAGTCCTCTTGTCGGTTGTGAAGCTATAAGGAATTTTGGTTCTCTTGATATAACTCTTGCAAGAATTACCTTCTGAAGGTTACCTCCTGAGAGTGTTCTTGTTATTACATTCACGTGAGGCGTTCTTATATCAAACTCTTTTACAAGTTTTTCAGCATAGGATTTTATCTCTTTATAACTAAGAAAGAGTCCTTTTGAGAATGGAGGTTTGTCAAAATACTCAACCACAAGATTCTCGTATAGAGGAATGTCAAGAATTAATCCTGCTTCCATTCTATCTTCAGGAATCCTACCAACTCCCATTTCTATAATTTCCTTTGGACTTTTTCCAGTTATCTCTTTCCCTAAAAGCACAACCCTTCCATCTACCGGTTTCCTAACACCAGAAATTACATCTTCAAGTTCCTTTTGACCATTTCCAGCAACACCTGCAACTCCAAGAATTTCACCAGAACTTACCGTAAAAGATATGTTTTTAAGGGCAAGATAACCTCTATCACTCATGGCAGAGAGGTTTTCAACTTTAAATATTTCTTCTCCCAACTTTGGTGGTTCTTCAGAGATAATCTCTATAACTTCCTTACCAACCATCATTTTGGCAAGATCTCTTCTTGAACTTTTATCAGGTGTGGTTTCACCTACAACTCTTCCACTTCTTAAAACGACAATTCTATCGCTTATCTCAAGAACTTCATAGAGTTTATGAGAGATAAATATAATTGTTTTTCCTTCTTCCTTTAGTATTCTTAATGTCTTAAATAACTCATCAACCTCTTGAGGTGTTAGAACTGCTGTTGGCTCGTCAAGAATTATTATCTCTGCATTTCTAAAGAGAACTTTAAGAATTTCAACTCTCTGCTTTTCACCCACAGAAATTTGCCATATCTTTGCATCAGGATCCACATGCAATCCATATCTATCCATGTATTCCTTTATCTTATTCTTTGCCTCTTCAAGGTCAATAGTTGCTTTCTCACCGGGTAGTCCAAGTATGACGTTTTCAGTGACTGAGAATGGATTTACAAGGGTAAAATGCTGATGCACCATTCCTATCCCATTATCTATAGCATCTTTTGGTGAATTAATCCCTACTTTCTTTCCTTTTATATATATTTCTCCCTCATCCTTGGAGTACATTCCATAGAGTATCTTCATTAGTGTAGTTTTTCCTGCTCCATTTTCTCCAAGAAGAGAAACTATCTCACCTTTGTAAGCTTCAAAATTTATGTGATCGTTTGCTAAAACTCCCGGAAATCTCTTTGTAATACCTTGCATGGAAAGAACTTTTTCCATAAGCCTCTCCTCGTATCTATCAAATATAAAAATAAGGGGGAGAAGTTCTCCCCCTTATCTAATCTAACCTCTATTAATCAGACTTTGGAGTATTTTCATCAACTGGAACTCTGAAGAGTCCGTTTATTATGTCCTGTGTCTTCTTCTCTATCAATGTCTTTACGTCCTCTGAAAGTTTATCCTTCCAATCTTCGCAGAGAACAAGCTTTGCTCCACCTTTACCCATCATACTCCAGTCTTTAAGATCAACTGCCTTAAAGGAACCATTCTTTACTGATTCAATTACAAAATTGACTGTTGGCCACATATCCCATATAGGGCTACCAATAACAAGACCTGGTGCAAGATCGCACTGATCAAGTATGTTTCCAAAGACTGGAATGTCTCTCTCCTTACATGCATCAATTACACCATATCTTTCACCAAACATAACATCTGCGCCTGCTTCAATCTGTGCAATGGCAGCTTCTTTTGCCTTTGGTGGATCAAACCAACTTCCTATAAAGGTAACCTTGACCTTTGCATCTGGATTGACTTCTTTTGCACCAACAATAAAGGCATTAACGATTCTGTTAACCTCTGGAACAGGATAACCTGCAACTACACCAATGACATTGGATTTTGTGAGTTTACCTGCAATGAGACCTGCAAGATATGCTGGTTCATGAATCCAATCGTCAAATACTGCGAAGTTTGGATCCATTGGACCACCACCAGAGCCAAAAACAAAGGCAATATTTGGATAATCCTTTGCGACTCTTCTCGCAGCCTCTTCATTACCAAAAGCATCTCCCATAATGATGTCTGGTCCCTTGTCTGCGTATTCTCTGAGTACTCTCTCGAAATCAGAGTAACCTACGCTTTCTGTCCACTCGTATTCTATCCCCAGCTCGTCCTTTGCCTTTAATAGAGCGTGGTGGATAGCACCATCCCACGGTTCCTCAATAGGTGTTGCAAAGATACCTACCACCTTGAGTTTTTTCTCCTCAGGTGGTTGCTCTTGCGGTTGCTCTGCTGGAGCACATGCTGTAAATAGAAGTACCCCCGCAATGATTAAAACTCCAAGAAGAATTAGTCCTTTTTTCATTTTTTACACCTCCTCAAAGGTTTTCCTAATTACACTTTAGACTATGTAATAAAATTTGTCAAGCTTTGTCAGTTTCAGTACAAGAAATGCTGTATAATTAAGTATATTAAGGCATTTGAAGGAGTGGAAGATGAGAAGAATAAAAGTTGCAGTTTTTGGAACTGGATCAATGGGAAGAGGCATGATTTCATTGATTCTAAAGAAGAAAGAACTTGAACTTGTTGGGGTGGTGGCAAGAAGGAAGGAGAGGGCAGGAAAGGATGTTGGAGAGATTATTGGAGAAGGTAAGATTGGAATAGAGATTAGGAATGATACAAAGGAAAGCATAGATAAAGGAGTGAACATTTTTCTTCATGCCACCTGTTCAAAGGTAAAAGATGCATATCCTGAGATAAAAAAGATAGTTGAGGGAGGAGTGAATGTAATAACAATTGCAGAGGAGATGGCTTATCCGTGGATAGTTGAACCAGAACTATCAAAAGAGTTAAACAGAATTGCATTGGAGAACAATGTTACAATTTTAGGCACAGGAATTAATCCTGGATTTGTCCTTGACACTCTTATAATAACTCTTACAGGTATTATGAGTAGAATTGATAGAATCTATGCAAAAAGGGTAAATGATTTATCCCCATATGGACCAAGTGTTATGAAGACTCAAGGAGTTGGAACTACACCAAAGGAGTTTGAAAAAGGACTTAAATCTGGAGAAATTGTAGGTCATTTTGGTTTTCCTCAATCAATCCATATGATAGGTGAAGCAATAGGTTGGAAGATAGAAAAGGTCATAGAGGAAAGGAAGCCAATAATATCTAAGGTAGAGAGGAAAACGAAATATGTAACTGTTAAACCTGGTATGGTTGCAGGATGTCATCATAGAGGAATAGGAATTGTGGATGGAGAAGAGAAGATAGTACTTGATCACCCTCAACAGATACTTCCACATCTTGAGGGAATTGAGACAGGAGATTACATAAAAATAGATGGAGAGCCTCCAATAAATTTCGTAAACAAGCCAGAAATAAAAGGTGGAGTTGGAACTATTTCTATAGCAGTAAATATGATACCCATTGTTTTAGATGAGAAACCAGGACTTATAAGCATGAAGGACACAAAGATTCCGAGATTCATAAAATGAGTAGAATCATTGATGAAATATTAGATTTTGTATATAAGGAAATTCCTCTTGAGGATATAAATATAGTTGACGCTCGTATTGGTGCTGTGTATTCTGGAGTGATATTGTCAAATGGTTATGCAGGTATTGCATGGATAGTAAGAGAGAAGCTCCATATTCATCCTGTGGATGAGGCAGGTTTTCTAACAGAGATTAATGTTAAAAAGGAGCTAAAGAATTTCATCTTTTCTGAAAATCCTTTTAAGAGAAGTTTCGGCTTTTCAATTCTTAATGCGCTTATAACCTCCACTCTAAAGGAGGATGTAAGGACAGGAGATGCCTTAGATGCAATTTCAATAAGAGACGGAGATATGATAACTTTAATTGGAGCTATAGGCCCTTTTATAAATGAACTTTCAAGGAGAAATGTCAACATAAACCTTTTTGAAAAAGGTGAGGTTAAGGAAGAATTTAGAAAATTTTTGAGGTTGAATGATGATTTAGAGAAGGTGCTTTTAGAGACAGACATACTTATATTAACAGGTGTTACTGTGGAAAATTTTTCTATTGATGATATAGTCTCACTCCCCACAAAGGCAAGAGAAAAGATTATTTCAGGTCCTACAACGCCAATGGTTAAAGGAGTCTTTAAAAAAAGAGGATTTAATCTTGTTGCTGGAGTAAGGATTGTGAATCCCAAGATGATGATTAAAACTGTAGGTGAAGGAGGGGGAACCAAAGTAATTATTAAAAATTCTGGTGAGAAGGTGTTCTTCAGATTATAGTAGAGATGAACTCCTTTCTTTATTAAAACTATTTTGGTAGTGAATTAACCTGTGTTATAATTGTTCAAGAGAATTAGAAGGAGGAAAAGTGCCGTCTGAACTTATTAAAGCAATAGAGGAACTGGAAAAGACAAAAGGAATACCAAAAGAAAAAGTCCTCAGAGTTCTTGAGGACGCTATAAGTATTGCTTATAGAAAAAAATTTCCCGGTAGTGGAGATATACATGTTTATATAAATCCAGAGACAGGAGAGATTAAGATTTTCACAAAAATGCATGTTGTTGAAAAGGCTGAGAAAAAAGGAGAAATCTCTTTAAAGGATGCACAGAAGATCAAGAA
>Ga0190359_1000403_pt1 | contig 29649 bp, 22 predicted proteins | sample 48721823_MG_FD_161269 | JGI IMG/M metagenome (GOLD analysis project Ga0190359, IMG submission 161269) | Hydrothermal vent microbial mat bacterial communities from Southern Trench, Guaymas Basin, Mexico - 4872-18-2-3_MG | ecosystem: Environmental > Aquatic > Marine > Hydrothermal vents >... | reverse complement strand
CCATGGTTGGAGGAGGAACCCTGCTGCTGGAGACCCGTCGCGGAAAAGATGGACAATCTGCGGAAATCCTTGTGATAGATACCGGGCCGGGTATTCCTCCGGATATTCAAAAGCGGATCTTTGATCCTTTTTTCACGACAAAATCACCGGGAGAGGGTACTGGCCTGGGATTGGCTATCGTCTACTCGATAATCAAGGATCACAGTGGTGCTATCGATGTCGATAGCCAGGTTGGCCAGGGTACGACTTTCATCGTTCGCCTGCCGGGAGTAGAAAGGAAAAACACGGGGACGGAGGTCTGAGCCCGGTCCACGGGGTGTCCGGTTTTCGTACACTTTCGACACTTCCGGACATGTTGCGTGATTTGCGAATCCATATTTTTCAATGGGTTGAAATGGGCATCGGGTTGGCATGATTTATGCTTAATTATTCTGGTGCTATGCGGGTGCCAAGAAAGTACGTCCTGGCGGAAGGGGTTGCCTTTCACAAGATCTGGCGTTGCCACAACCGGGAGTTTCTATTGCAAGGGCACAGGGATAAACATGCCTATCTGGGATTTGTCAGCGATGATTATCGAAAAAAACGCTGCCGACGCCAGTTTGTCATTCATGCCTATGTTGTCATGAGCAATCATGTTCATGAGGCTGGCAGACTCAACGGTGATGTCGGGCAATTTTCTGCCCACATGCGTCGCGCCCACGGCAGGTTTGGTCTCGATTTCAATAAGCGCCACAGTCGTCTGGGAAAAGTGGCCCACGACCGGCCCAAGACCCTGGCGCTGGAGAATGGCGAGGAATTGAAGCAGCTGATGTTCTACATCGATTGCAATCCAGTGCGGGCTGGGTTGGCCAGGCACCCCACGGATGTGCGATTCAAGTATTTTTCAAGCTGCCGCTATTATTGCTTTGGTGAAAAGAATCCGTACAGCGACATGCTCACAGTGCCGCAGTGGTATCTGGAACTTGGTAGCACTCCTGAACAGAGGCAGAAGAAGTACCGCTCCATGCTTGATAGGTATATGATTGAAAAGGGTTTGAAAAGGGATCCCAGGATGGGCGCGGGATATTTCATCGGGCGCATCGCCTGGGTTCAGAAGAAGCGCCGGAAAATTACCTCCAAGTTACGTTCCCAGAAATCAGGTGCCGATCCACCGGCCCAGGTTCAGTAGCAGAGACATGACACAAGACAGTCGCCATCGATAATCCCGGCAGGCAAGCAATACAGGCAAGGACGTTCCGCTGCCATAGTTGTTGCACCTTCGAGTCGTTTCGGGCACTATGCCGCCGATGAAAGGGCAGCGCATCCGTGTCTGGGGGGCAAGCCAGCACAACCTGAAGAATCTTGACCTGGAGATACCACTGTACCGGTTGGTAGGGATTGCCGGGGTATCGGGCTCGGGAAAATCCTCTCTGGCGTTTGCTACCCTCTATGCCGAGGGGCAGCGTCGCTACGTTGAAACCTTTTCGACTTATGCCCGCCAGTTCCTGGAGCGGCTCGACCGTCCCCAGGTGATATCCATAGAGTCCATCCCGCCTGCCATCGCCATTGATCGCAAGGATCCGGTTCGTACCTCTCGCTCGACCGTGGGTACCATGACCGAGCTGAGTGACCTGCTCAAGTTGCTATACGCACGCCGGTCGACTTTGCGCTGTGATGGTTGCGGACAGCCCGTCGAGCCGGATTATCCCGAGAAGGTGTGGCAACGACTACTGGGTGATGACAAGTGGCGGGGGCGGCGGGTGGTAATCACCTTTCCGGCAGGTGGCAACGAGGTGGTAGCTCTCCGAGCGGCCGGCTTCGATCGCTTGTGGGACGGCCAGCGCGTGGTCGACCTCCTAGATGCCGGTTCACAGCCATCGTACCGGGTTGTTGCCGATCGCGTGCTGCTGGAGCCAAAACAGCGTTCTCGCTTTCTCGATTCAGCCGAAACGGCTTTCCAGCACGGCAATGGCATGATGGGAGTGTGGACGACCACGGGTGAGCATGAACCATTCTCTACCCGGTTGCACTGCCCCCGCTGCAACCGGACTTTCCAGAAACCCGTTGCCAACCTGTTCTCCTTCAACAGTCCCGTAGGTGCCTGCCCGCGTTGCCGTGGCTTCGGCCGGGTGATGGATATCGACATGGATCTGGTGGTTCCCGACCCCGAACTCTCGTTGGATCAGGGTGCCATAAAGCCCTGGGGCGGATCCCAGGAGCGTCGCCGCGAATACCGGCAACTGCGCCTTTTGTGTCGGGAGGAGGGAATCCCCCTGGACGTTCCCTGGGCACGACTGAGCAATGCCCAGAAGCGCAAGATTATCGACGGTACTTCTTCACGCTACGGTATTCGAGAATTCTTCGCATGGGTGGAGAGCAAAAGCTACAAGATGCACGTACGTGTCTACCTGTCTCGCTTCCGAACCTACAATACCTGCCCAGATTGTGGGGGTACGCGCTTCAAGCCCGAGGCATTACGCTATTACCTGGGAGGGGAAAACATCGCGCAGGTTCTGGCCTACACCGTTGGCCAGGCCCGGGAGTTCTTCGGAGAATTGCCCTTTCCCGATGACGACGAGGCCGCCCGGGTCATTCTCGAGCAGATCAATACCCGCCTGCAGGCTCTGGTTGAGGTCGGGCTCGAGTACCTGACGCTGGATCGCCAGTCGCGAACCCTTTCTGGGGGAGAAGTCCAACGAGTGGCTCTGGCTGCTGCACTGGGCACTGGCCTGGCAGAGACTCTATATGTTCTTGACGAACCCAGCATCGGTTTGCATCCACGAGACAGCCAAAGGTTGCTAGGCCTGCTGCGCCGCCTGTGCGATTTGCGGAATACCGTGGTCATGGTTGAGCACGATCCGGCTTTGCTGTCTGCCTGTGACCGGATTATTGAACTGGGGCCGGGGGCCGGGGAGCAGGGAGGGCGCGTTTGTGCCGAGGGTACTCCAGGCAGATTGTCTGGCCTGACCGCCGATTACCTGGCCGGCCGACGCCTGGTGCAACGACCCGACCTCCGTCCCCCTGACGAGCAAGCGGACCTCCGTCCCTCTGGGTGGTTGCGGTTCCGGGGCGTGCGGGCCAACAATCTGGCCAATATCGATGTGGCCATACCTCTAGGAAAACTGGTGTGTATAACAGGGGTTTCCGGTTCGGGAAAATCCACCCTGCTCGAAGAGGTTATCTACAAGGGACTACGCTGGCACCAGGGTGATCCCGCTGGCCGTCCCGGCGAGTTCACCGGCCTGGAAGGGGACGGAGGTAAACTGCCCGTGGAACTGGTCGACCAGCGGCCAGTGGGACGTACCCCGAGAGCCAACCTGGCCACCTACTCGGGTGCTCTGACCGCGATAAGGTCCCTGTTGGCGGGGACGGAGGCGGCACGCAAGCGACGCCTGCAACCGCGGCATTTCTCCTTCAATGTCAAAGGGGGCAGATGTCCCGATTGTCATGGCGACGGCCACGAGAAAATCGAGATGCAGTTCCTGGCCGATGTCTACGTGCCCTGCCCGACCTGCGGCGGAAGGCGCTTCCAGCCGCGGATTCTCGAGGTAACCTGGCAGGGGCACAATATCTACGACATCCTGCAGCTTACCGTGCAACAAGCTCGTTTGTTATTTGCCGACCGGGGAAAAGTAATCACGGCCTTGCAACCACTTCTGGAGATCGGCCTGGGGTATCTCCCCCTGGGGCGCTCCCTCAACACCCTTTCCGGGGGCGAGGCCCAGCGCCTGAAGCTGTCGCGCCATTTCGCCGGCCAGGCCCGGCAACCCGGCATCCTGCTGCTCGACGAACCCACCACCGGCCTGCATCTCCAGGATGTCCAGCAACTGGTTGACATCCTGCACCGGCTGGTAGCCAGCGGTTATACCGTGGTGGTGGTGGAGCACAATCTGGATCTGGTGAAAACCGCCGATTGGATAATCGATCTGGGGCCGGAAGGAGGTGTGGCCGGAGGCCGGGTGGTGGCGGCCGGTCCTCCGCAGAAGATAGCTCGCAGTCGTCGTTCTCACACCGGTCGCTTCCTGCGCATGGTGCTGCAGGGAAAGCAACGGCAGGCGGCGGTGGCTGACAGCCTGCCACAGGCGGCGGAGGCTGAGCCGGAATATGGTCAGGGAATCACCATCCGTGGTGCCCGCCAGCACAATCTCAAGAACGTCGATCTGCAGCTACCCCGTGGTCGGCTGGTGGCGGTATCGGGACTTTCGGGATCGGGCAAGTCATCGCTGGTGTTCGATGTGCTTTTTGCCGAAGGCCAGCGCCGCTATCTGGAATGCCTGGCCCCCTACGTACGCCAGTACACGAAGGTTCTGGAGCGGCCGGAAGTGGATGCCATCGCCGGGTTGCCTCCCACCGTGGCCATCGAACAGCGAGTGGCACATGCCGGGCAGCGGTCAACGGTGGCAACCATGTCCGAGATCTACCACTACCTACGACTCATGTACGCCCGCCTGGCCCTTGCCCATTGCCCGCAGTGCGGGCGGCGGTTGATTTCCTCGAGTGTCGAGGAGATTACCCAGCGTCTGAATACCCTTGCGCTTGCCGGACAGGCCCGTCTGCTGGTGACGGAGGTGGCCGCCCGCAAGGGCCACCATCGCACCCGCCTGGAACGACTTCGCCGCCAGGGAATCGCAGAGGCCCGTATAGACGGTACGGTACGGCAACTCGATCCCCTCCCGCAACTGGATCGCTACCGCCCGCACACCATCGAAGCGGTCCTGGCGACTATCGACACCAGTGACAGTTCTTGTGAAGAGCAGGTGCGACAGGCACTCGAACGGGGACGGGGGTCTTTTTTGCTGCTTGCCGAAGATGGTAGCGAAATCGTGTTCTCTTCCCGGGGAATCTGTCCCTCCTGCAAGATAGGCCTGCCTCCGCCCGATCCCCTGTTGTTTGCCTTCAACACTCCCCGTGGTGCCTGCCCGCAGTGCCAGGGCAGTGGGCGTGACGAGCAAAATCGGGAGGTTACCTGTTCTGCCTGCGGGGGCGGGCGCCTCCGTCCCCAGGCCTTGAGCTACCGGCTGGCGGGTCGGTCCATCGTGGAGGTGGTGCGGCAAACGCCGGGTGAGCTGGTACAGTGGTTGCTGGGGCTGGAGGTGGAGCAACGCCTGCGCCCCGTTTCCGGGCCGCTGGTGGCCGAGGTCATGCGTCGCTGCCAGATGCTGGAAGGGGTGGGTCTGGGTTACCTGGCACTGGATCGCTCCGGCGATACCCTGAGCGGGGGCGAGGCGCAGCGGGTGCGCCTCGCCGCCCAGTTGGGCTCCAATCTGGCCGGGGCCTGCTACGTGCTCGACGAGCCCACCATTGGCCTGCACCCCCGCGACAATGCCATGCTGCTCAAGTCCCTGTATCGGCTGCGCGATCGTGGCAACAGCGTCATCGTGGTGGAACATGATCGGCAGACGCTGCAGGCAGCCGACGTCATCGTGGAGCTGGGACCGGGGGGAGGAGAAAACGGTGGCGCCATCCTGGCCGTGGCTTCCCCCGCCGAGCTGGCCACCTACGATACCCCCACCGGTCGCCTGTTGGCCCGGCCTGGCCTGCGCCCGCGCACCAACCTCCGTCCCCCGCCGGGGAGCTGGATCGAGATCGTGGGGGCCAGCTGGCGCAACCTGCGCCAGCTGGACGTGCGCCTGCCACTGGGCCGGCTGGTCTGCGTCACCGGCGTCTCCGGCTCGGGAAAGTCGTCGCTGGTGATGGAGACCCTGGGCGAGTGCCTGTCCGCACGGCTGGCGGGAAAGCGGCTGCCGCCGGGACGCTTGCACCGCCTGTCCGGCCGCCGGCTGCCGGGCCGGGTGCGGGTGGTGGATCACGAGCCCATCGGGCGCACCCCGCGTTCCACTCCGGCCACCTACATCGGCTTGTGGAGCAGGCTGCGCACCCTGCTGGCCGCCAGCCCCGAGGCCCGTGCCCGCGGCTACGGCCCGGGCCGCTTCTCCTTCAATCGTGCCGGGGGCCAGTGCCCGGCCTGCCGTGGTTTCGGCATCCGCAAGGTGGAGATGAACTTCCTGCCCGACGTCTACCTGCCCTGCCACGCCTGCGGCGGCCTGCGCTTCAACAGCGAGACCCTGGCGGTGACCTACCGCGGCCTGTCGGCCGGACAGATTCTCGAGCTCAGCTTCGAGCAGGCCCGACAGATGTTCTCGGCGCTGCCCTCCCTGCAGCGTGCCTGCCAGGTGGTCTGCGACATCGGCCTGGGCTACCTGAAGCTGGGCCAGCCCAGCCCCACGCTTTCCGGGGGCGAGGCCCAGCGCATCAAGCTGGCCGCGGAACTGGCCGGCAGCAACTCGACAGCAACGCTGTTTCTGCTGGACGAACCCACCACCGGCCTGCACCGACAGGACGTGGAGAAGCTGCTGGGGGTGCTGAACGGCCTGGTGGAAGCGGGTCACAGCGTGGTGGTCATCGAGCACAATCTCGATTTCATCGACCAGGCGGACTGGGTAATCGACCTGGGGCCGGAGGGAGGCAGCGGCGGCGGGCGACTGCTGTTCTCGGGACCGCCGGCCGAATTGCGGCGCCACCCCGACCTCTCGCACACCGCCCGGGCCCTGGCCGGTTACCCGGGCGAAGCGGCCTAGTCGGCGGCCACCACCTCCAGCAGCGGGCAGTGTTCCTCGTGGGAATCGCGGTGCGCCGACTCGTGAATGGCCGCCACCGCCTTGAGCTGGGTAGGGTAGATATTGCGCGGGCCGATGAAGTCGATCAACCCCGCCAGTTGCAGCTTGTCGTAGACATCTTCCTTGAAGCCGCTGAAGGAAACCTTGATGGAACGGGTGCGCAGCCACTCCACCAGTTGTCGCAACGACTCGATGCCGTAGTCGTCGATGTCGTTGATGCTGTGGGCGGCGATGAGCACGTGGCGCAGTTCGGGCATCTCGGCCACCCGCTGGTGCAGCTTGTCTTCCAGGTAGCGGGCGGTGGACAGGATCAAGGGACTGTCGAAGCGGACGGCGGCGATGTGGCGGCACAGTGCCAGGCTGTGACGTCGGGCGTCGCGCAACGAGCCGTCAGGATGCAGCGACAGGTCGGCCACCCGCGGGCGCATGGCCTCCAGGGGACAGTTCTTTTCGTCGGAGTTCAAGTGGGCCCGGGCATAGATGTTGGCCACCGCCTGCAGCTGGGTGGGATACATGTTCTGCTCGCCGATCTTCTCGTACAGGTGGGTGCGCTTGAGGGTGTCGATGACCTGTTCCTTGAGGCCGCTGAAGGAGACCTGGTAGCCGGCATCCCGCATCCGGTCCACCAGCAACGAGAGCATCTCCTCTCCCGAGGCATCGATCTCGTTGATGCCGTGGGCGGCGATGAGCACGTGCCGCAGTTCGGGCATGTCGGCGATGACCTTGAGCACCTCGTCCTCGAGGTAGGTGGCATTGGCGAAGTTGAGCGGGCCGTCGAAACGGATGGCGGCGATGTGCCGGCACTGTGACAGGCCGAAGCGCCGGGCGTCGCGCAGCGAACCGTCGGGATGCAGCGACAGTTCCGCCACGTGGGGACGCATGGTGCGCAGCAGGTAGGCTCCCAGCGACAGGCTCACTCCCAGGAAGATGCCGTATTCCAGGTGCGGGGCGAAGGCCAGGGTGGCGATGAAGCTGACCACGCCGGTCAACCCGTCGAAACGGCTGGCCCGCCAGGCATGCACGAACCCCGAGACGTTGACCAGCCCGATGACCGCCTGCATGATGATGGCCGCCAGCACCGCCTGGGGCAGGTAGTACAGCAGCGGCGTACAGAACAGCAGTACCAGCACCACCACCACCGAGGAAAAGACGTTGGAAAGTCCCGTCTGGGCCCCGGCCTGGAAGTTGACCGCCGAGCGCGAGAAGGATCCCGAGACGGCGTAACTCTGGCCCAGGCAGCCCACCATGTTGGCGATTCCCTGGCCGATGAGTTCCTGGTTGGGATCCAGCCGCTGGTGGGTGCGGGCGGCTATGGCCTTGGCGATGGAGATGGCCTCCATGAAGCCCAGCAGGGAGATGATCATGGCCATGGCAAACAGGCGGGAGATGGCCGACCAGTCGAGAAAGGGCAGGCGCAGGGCCGGCAGGCCCGGCGGCACCCGGGCCACCACGGCACCGCCGCCCAGCATGGTCAGCTGCTCGCCCAGCTGGCCGTTGCCGATCTTCAGGCGCCAGGTGCCGGACAGGCGTTCGCGTCCCGGCGGCACCTGGTCGGCGGGCAGGAAGGTCAGCCGCTCATCGGCGCCGCGCGTGGCTTGAAAGAGCAGGCCGCGCAGTTCGGCGCGCAACCGTCCGATCTCCTGCTTCAGCTCCTGCAGGCGCAGATCGAGCAAGCCGGAAGAGTGGTGCAGCAACAACACGTCCGCCTCGCTGCTGCGGATGGCGGGCCCCGTCGCCTGCGGCTGCAGGTTGCGGTGGCTGTGACAACTGCTGCAGACCGACTCCACCGCCACGGAATGATCCAGCAGATCCTGCACCTGTCGCCCGAGTTCCCGGCGGGTCTTTTCTATGTGAGTCCTCTGGGCCAGCAGCTGGTTGTACTGCTGGATCTGGCCGCGCACCCGTGCCGGCTCGATGTCGGCCAGCTTCACCTGGCGGTTGTCCTCGAAGCCCACCGCCCAGGCCAGCAGGGTGGTGACCACCACCGCTACCAGTACGTTGGGGATGCGCCGGTCGATGCGGCGCAGGCCGTAGATGATGGTGAAGGCCAGCGCGGCCATGCCCAGGGTGGGCAGGTGGGTGTAGTGAAAGGCGGCCAGGACCACCCGCCAGATGGTCTGGTAATGATGCGGGGCCTTGTCGACGTAGACGCCGAAGATCTTCGACAGCTGGCTGGTGGCGATGATGATGGCGGCGGCGTTGGTGAAACCGTTCACCACCGGGTGGGAAAGGAAGTTGATTACCAACCCCAGCCGGGCCACTCCCAGGAAGAACTGGAAGGCCCCCACCAGCAGCGCCAGCAGGATGGCATACTGGATGAACTGGGGACTGCCGGCGGTGGCCAGGGGTTCGAGCGCCGCCGCCGTCATCAGCGATACCACGGCTACCGGTCCGGTGGCCAGCTGGTTGGAGGAGCCGAACAGCGAGGCCACCATGGGAGGCAGGAAGGCGGCGTAGAGGCCGTAGTAGGCCGGCAGCCCGGCCAGCTGGGCGTAGGCCATGGACTGGGGAATCAACACCAGGGCCACGGTGATGCCGGAGATGAGGTCGGCCCGCAGCGCCTGCGAGTTGTATCCCCGGAACCACCTGGTGAAGGGAAGAACTTTTTCAAGTGTGATCATTGTCTTTACTTACCAGTGCAAGGCCTCTATAGAAAAAAACCGGGCACCAGGCAGTTCTGTCTGGCGCCCGGTCGCGCTAGTCGGTATCCGGCCAGAGCGGCGCTTACTTCTTGACGTCGCCGGTGGCGGCCCCGTGCAGCTTGATCTCCACCTTCTCCTTCAAGCCGGCGTAGTACTCCTTGAGAATGGCCACCACTTCCGGCTTGGAGAACTCCTTGGGAACCGGCTTGTTCTCGCTGAGCATCTTGCGCAGCATGGTGCCCGAAAGCAGCAGCCGCGAGCCGGAGACGTGGTTGCCCTGTTCGTCGATGACCGCCTTCTCCTCGTGCGGGCAGGTCTTCATGGAGGCCATGGTGCCGCAATCATAGCAGTAGAAGGTCCAGTCCAGCGGCAGGGGCTTGAGCTCCAGGGCGCCGGCGGGAATCTCGTGGAAGATCTTCTGGGCGTCGAAGGGACCGTAGTAATCGCCCACGCCGGCATGGTCGCGGCCGACGATGAGGTGGCTGCAGCCGTAGTTCTGGCGGAAGACGGCGTGCAACAGCGCCTCGCGCGGTCCGGCATAACGCATCTCCATGGGGTAGCCGCCCTGCACCACCCGTTCCTTGCGGAAATAGTTGTTCACCAGGGCATCGATGGCGCGCACGCGCACGTCGGCGGGAATGTCGCCGGGCTTGAGCTTGCCCACCAGCTGGTGGATGTAGACGCCGTCGCAGACCTCGATGGCGATCCAGGCCAGGTAGGCGTGGGAGTTGTGCATGGGATTGCGCAGCTGCAGGGCCGCCACCGTGGTCCAGTCGCGTTCCTGGAAGATCTTCCGGGCCTCGGCCGGGCGCTGGTAGATCTCCTTGAACATCTCCGGGTAGTAGCTTTCCGACAGCACCTTCACCGGGCCGGCCAGGTTGACCGGACCCTGGGCCATGACCTTCTTCACGCCCGGGTGCTCGTTGTCGGCGGTGGTGAACACCTGCTTGCATTCGTGTTCCTTGTCGATGGTGTACTTCTCGGTCACCTTCATGGTGCCCATGATGCTCTCGGTCTCCTGGTCCCACAGGGCCACTTCCTCTCCGGCCGAGATGGAGTCGGCCAGATCCTGGGCGGCCGAAAGCGTGATGGGGATGGGCCAGAACAGCTTGTCTCGCGAGGGCATCTGGAAATCGTCGCAGACGCCCTTCCAGTCGTCGTGTCCCATGAAGCCGTCCAGGGGAGTGAAGGCGCCGATGCCCAGCATGATGAGATCGGAGGTCTCCCGGCTGGTCATGGGCACCTTCTTCAGGCCCTGTGCCTTCTTCAGCTCTTCCTCGCGTGCCGCGCCGTCCAGCAGCAGCGGCTTCAGCTCCTTGCTACCATGGGGGTTTACCAACTTGCTCATTACGACCTCCTTTGGGCTGGAGTTAGTTTGTTCTCGCAGTCATGCGTTCGTGCACCATTGCCAGGGTACGGTACACGAAGTGGGCAAACTTGGAATAGGGAAATGTCCCGAACAGGGTCACTATCGACCCCAGGTGAACGATGTATATGCTGCAGGCCAGCGAGGGCCGGAAGTAGAAACGCCCCAGTTCGGTGAGTATCCCGGTGAACACCACCAGCAGCACCACCGCCAAAAAGAAGTTGTCGTAGGCGGTGGAGTGGCCCAGGGGACTGTCCTCCCGGAGCCGGTAGCCCAGCAGCAGGATGCCGCCCACCACCAGCATGGCGGCCGCAGCGTTACCCACCCACTTGAAGGGGTGATCGAGCTCCAGCGGGTAGTGGTTCAGCAGGTACAGCGACACGATGGCCAGGGTGGTGGCCACCAGCGCGCCCACGAAGCCCCACAGCAACCAGAAGTGCCCCCAGCGCCGCCCACCGGCGGCGTCGCACTTGCCGAAACGCCGATGGGTGGCGATCTCCCACAAGACGGGCAAGAGGTTGCCCAGCAGCGTGCCGCGCCGCTCGCCCGCTCCCTGCAGCTTCGACCAGAAACGGCTGCCGCTGATGAGCATGGCCAGGGCCGCGGCGCCGGCCACCGGGAAGAATACCAGGTAGATCAACCAGTGGGGAACGAACTGGTCGTAGACCAGCTGGCCCACCGGAACCTGGGGTATGGCCAGGCCGTTGAGGGCATACAGCACCAGCAGCCAGAACAGCAGCGGCCCGCCCAGCAACAGCGGCCAGCTCAAGCGGGCCCGCCCCACCAGCTTGCCCAGGAAACGCGGGGTGGCCAGGTCTTCCACCGCCTTGGCGCGGATGACCTGCATGACGTCGCCCGGCCGGGCGTCGCGCGGACAGTGCACCGTGCAGTCGTTGCACTGGTGGCACAGCCACACCGCCGGGTCCCCGGCCAGCCGCTCCAGGCGGCCCCACTGGGCCAGCAGCATCTGCTTGCGGGGAAAGGGCGAACCCTCGGGCGCCAGCTTGCAGACGCTCGAGCAGGTGGCGCACTGGTAACAGCGAAAAACACTGTCGGCGCCCCGCTGGACCATTTCGTTGCGTGTGTCGCTTGTCGTGCTCATGGCGTTCACTCCGTTAGAAGCCCTTGTACGGGTTGGCTCCGACCTCGTCGATGGTCTCGGCGAATTTCTCGATCAGCTCCACCACCTTGCGCCACTCGTGGCGCGAGCATTCCTCCACCAGCACCCGCTCGGACTCCAGGGTGAGCCGTTCCAGCGTCTCTTGCACGTTGGACATGCGCGTCTTGGCCAGCTCGGAACCGCGGATGTAGTGGCACTGGTAGTCGTCGCCGGAGGGACAGCCGATGAGCATCACCCCGTCGATGCCGCGCGACAGGGCGTCGGCGATCCACACGGTGTTGACGGCTCCCAGGCAGCGCACGGGAATGACGCGCACCCAGGGGTTCCACTTGAGGCCGCGCGCGGCCGCCTCGTCGAGCGCCGGCAGGGCGTCGTTCTCGCACAGGAAGGCGATCACCCGCGGCTTCTCCTCGTCCTCGTCGGGAACCTCGATGGCCTTGATCATGGAAGCCACCGAATCCACCGAGTACTCGGGGAAGGAGATGATGCGTTCCGGGCAGGCTCCCAGGCAGATGCCGCAGCGGCGGCAGCGCAGGGGGTTGTACTGGGGTGTGCCCTTCTCGTCCTCGTTCAGCGTGCCGAAGGGACATTCCTCGGTGCAGCGCTTGCACTGGGTGCAGCGCTGCAGGAAGAAATCGGCGATGGAGATGTCGCCGGCGCGCGGGTGCACGGCCTGTCCCTCGCCGGCCAGGCTGATGCTCTGCACCGCCTTCAGGGCCGCGCCCCAGCCGTCTTCCAGGGCCTGGCTGTAGTCCATGGGAGCGTGCAGGGCCCCGGCCACGTAGATGCCGGTACGGCGCGTCTCGTAGGGGAAGCAGATGTAGTGGGAATCGGGGAAGCCGTAACGCAGTACCGGCAGGTCCGGGCCCTGGCGGTATTCCAGGTTGAGGATCTCGGTGCCCCGGTGGTGACCCAGTTCGTCGACGATCTTCTGGGCGTCCTGCACCTGCTTTTCCGACTCGTTCTTGTCGATGCGGGCCTGGGCGTCGATGACCTCGCGAATGGCCTCGCCGTCGGCCGAGTTGGGCACCATGCCGGTGGCCAGGACCACCAGGTCGGCCTCCAGCATGCCCGGCTCGTTGAGCAGTTGATCCTGGTAGAACACCTGCAGGTGCTGCCCGCCGGTGTCCACCCGTTCCACCAGGCCGCGGGTGAAGGCGGCCCGGGACTTTTCCTGCACCGCCCGGTAGAAGTGCTCGAACTGGCCGGGGGCGCGCAGGTCGCGGTAGACCACCAGGCAACGGCTGTCGGGAAAATCCCGGCCCACCTGGGCCACCTGCTTGAGGGTGGTCAGGCAGCACTCGCTGGAGCAGTAGGGCAGGTGCTCGGGGTCACGCGAGCCGGCACACTGCACGAAGACGATGTTGTCCGGGCGCCGGCCGTCGCTGGGGCGGGCCAGCTTGCCGGCAGCCAGCATCTGCTCCAACTGCGGTGCCGTAACCACGTCGGGAGAACGGCCGTAGCCGAGATGCTCGAGCCTGGAGGCGTCGTAGGGATGGGCGCCGGTGGCCTGGATGATGGCCCCGGCCCGGCGCTGCTGCTGGCCGCCGGCCGTGGCCAGGGTGATCTCGAACTGGCCCGGCTGGCCGCCGATCTTCTCCACCCGGCAGCCGGTGAGCACCTCGATGTTGTCGTCGGCCTCCACCGCGGCCAGCTTCTCCGGCAGCGGGTTGGGCTGCAACTCGTCGTAGGGCGGGTGCTCGGGGTGAACCTCCTTGACGTCGGCCAGGTGACCGCCCAGCCTCTCCTCGCGTTCGACCAGGATCACCGGGTGTCCCAGGCCGGAAGCGGCCAGGGCCGCGGTCAGGCCGGCCAGGCCGCCGCCCACCACCAGCACCGCCGGCTCGATCTGTTCCTCCAGCGGGCTGGCCAGGCTCTCGCGTTGCAGGCGGGCCAGCCACATGCGCATGAGGTCTTCGGCCAGCATCTGGGTGTCTTCCTCGCCGGCCGGGTGCGACCACACCACCTGCTCGCGCAGGGCCAGGCGCTCTGCGGCCACCCGGGTGCGATCGAACTGGAAGACTTCCGCCTTTTCCCGCTGCGAGCAGGCGGCCAGCAGCACCGCGTCCACGGTGCCCTCGGCGATGGCCCGGTCGATCAGGGCCCGGCCTTCCTTGCCGCACAGGCAGTCATGAGTGGCGAAGTGAGCGGCCTCGGCCTCGCTGGCCACCTCCTGCAGCTTGCTGCAGTCCAGGGCCGAGCCGATGCCGCAACCGGTACACAGGAATACGCCGACCTTTTCCATCTCACGCCCTCCTCGCCGCCACCAGGGCCTTGGCGGCGGCCCCCGTCGCATCTCGTGTCGAGGCGGCTACTTCCTCCGGGCGGCGAGCCACGCCGGCCGCGAAGATGCGGGCCGACTCGTCGTCCCGGGCGAAGCCGTCGTCATCCAGGGGAATCTCCAGCGGCAGCCCGTCAACCGCCAGGTTGGGCACCATGCCGGTGGCCAGGACCACCAGGTCGGCGCTGGCGTCGACCAGGCGGCCGGCCTCGACGTCTTCCAGCCGCAGCGACAGCTTGCCGTCGGCCGCCGGCTTGATCTCGCCCACCTTGCCCTTGACCAGGCGCACCCCCTCGGTGGCTTCCACCCGGGTGAGCACGTCCTCGTTGCGTCCCAGGGCGCGGCGGTCGATGTAATAGATGTCCACCTGGCAATCGGGCAGTTGCTCCTTGACGTAGAGTGCCTGCTTGAGCGAGGCCAGGCAGCATACCCCCGAGCAATAGGGCAGGTGGTTGACGTCGCGGGAACCGGCGCACTGCACGAAGGCCACTCGCTGCGGCGGCTGACCGTCGGAAAGACGCTTGATGTGCCCGTCGGTGGGTCCCCCGGGCGCCGCCATCCTCTCCATCTGCACGTTGCTGATGACATCGGGCAGCTGGCCCGCGCCCAGGTTGTCGAGCCGGGCCGGGGAATAGGGCTGCCAGCCGGTGGCCACGATCACGGCCGTCACTTCCAGCTCCTGGCGGGTGGGCTGGGCCTGGAGATCGACGGCGTCCACCGGGCAGGCCCGGCGAATGGCCTCCAGCTCCTCGGGGCTGCAGGCGTCGTGGTCGAGGATGTAACGATGCGGCCAGGCCGCTGCGTGGGGCAGGCGCACCGCCTTGACCTGGTTCATGCCCAGGTTGAAGGGGTCGGGCACGGTGGTCTGGCAGACCCGGGCGCACTCGCCGCAGGCGGTGCAGTTGTCGCGGATCCAGGCCGGCCGGCTTTCCAGCACCACCCGCCAGCCGGAGCCGCTGCGCTCGGCGGCCACCAGGCTGGTGGAGGTGAGCACGCGAATGCGCGGGTTGCGCTGCAGCCGCTGCAGGTTGATCTCCAGGCCGCACAGGGGCGGGCACAGCTTGGGGAAGTACAGGTGGTTGCGCGCCACCCGGCCGCCGAGGTAGGGCTCGCGCTCGACCAGCAACACTTCCCCGCCGGCCTCGGCCGCCTCGAGCGCGGCGGTGATGCCGGCGATGCCGGCACCGAGCACCAGCAAGGGTTTATCGGTCGTGTTCATGGATTCCTCCCGCTCGCGGGTGCGTCGGGACGCACCTGCATGGTGGGTTCGGCAAACAGGGCGAATCTTAGCCAGCGAAAGGCAAACTGCAGCAGCTCCTCGTCGTCGGAGCGGAGTTTTTCGATCAGTTCGTCTTCCATCTCGAATCTCTTCAGGAAGGTGGTGTCGAAGACGAAGCGCCGGAAGGCGTCGAGGTCGTAGCAGGCGGTGTAGAACATGTCCATGCGGCGGATGTCGAGCTGGCGGCCGCCGATGAACCAGGGGTGGGTGACCACCCGGCGGAAGCCCTCCTCCAGGTGATCGCGCTCGGCCAGGCCCTGGTTGGCCTGCCAGGATTCCACCGTCCAGTCCTGCCCCTGGCCATGACCGTGGCAGAAGTCATCCTCGAACAGGAAGTACATCGGCTCCGGTTCCTGCCCGGCCCGTGCCGGGGGCAGGGCCATGGCCAGCGGGTACATGCGGCAGGACCAGGGGCGCGCCTGGTACACCGTGCATCCCTGGTCGCCCACGAAGGGGCAGGTCTTCTTCTCGTCGTCGTTCATCTTCAGCACCACCACCGGCAGCTGCAATTCCTTGGTGAAGGGAGTCAGGGTGTGACGCCGCAGGAAATCGCCGGTCTCCAGGCCCAGCCGGCGCGACAGCTGCAGCACGTCCAGCGGGGTGAGCAGGATATTGACGTTGGCGCAGCAATCGGTGAAGCAGTCCAGCCCCGGATGACAGGCGAACCGGAACTGCTGGCCCGCCTCCAGGGTGCGCTTGTCACGCAGGGGATAGGGCAACTCGGACACGGGATTGGCTATTTTGCTTGACATGGAAACGTCTCTTTCAGGTGCCGCCGGGATCCCCGTTGCCGGTACCGGCGGCAGCGACGATGCGGTCGCGCAGGGCGCTCGGCGACCACACCGCCAGCGGCTGGGCGATGTTCTTCTCGCGGTTGACCAGGCGGTAACGGTAGGAAGAGCGTACCCGGTAGTGGGACCACATCCACTCCCAGCCGTCACGGTAGTAGGGGCAATCATCGTTGAAGCAGGCCCACTGCACGGCCTCCTGCCAGCCGGTGTTGTCGGGCAGGGTGAAGGCCTGCAGGGGGGTGCCACAGTGGGGGCAAACAGGAATGGGTGCCTGTCGCGCCATGTCGTCGTCTTCCTCCAGACAAGGCAAGCCCCAGGCGCCCACCGGGCGCCTGGGGCTTGTGAACTGCTCTTGGTCCATCCGTTTCCGGCTCCGCGGGATCAGAAGATGTGCTTGATGGGCACCTTCTTCATTTCCCACTCGCCGGTCTTGGCGTCGTACTTGCAGTTGACGAACACTTCCCACTCCTTGTCCATCTTGGGCTTGTCGGAGCGGAAGTAGTACCCCGGCCAACGGGTCTCCTCGCGGAAGAGGATGCTGCGCACGTGGGCCTCGGCCTGGTAGGTGCGCTGCACGTTCTCCCAGCAGCGCATCAGCTCGTGCAGGTCACGGGCAGCCAGGTTCTTGGAGTCTTCCTTGAGCATGCCGAGCAGCTCCAGGCAGCGCTCCAGGTTCTTCTGCGAGGTGGTGAACTGGGCGGTCACGCCACCGGCGTACTCGTCCATCATCTTCTGCAGGCGCATCATGTACATGCGCGGCAGGATGTAGTGCGGGTTGGTCTCCGGGTCGGTGGTCTTGTCCTTGTTGGTCTCGAAGTTGTCCAGCGGCTGCAGGATCTCCTTCTTCAGGGCGTCGAGGTCGCCGTAGTTGGCCTCGGCCGGCGGGTTCTCCTTGACGATGAAGTTGATGGCCGCCTTGGCGGCGATGCGTCCCTCGGCGTGCGAGCCGGAGGAGAACTTGTGGGAGGAGGCGCCGGAAGCGTCGCCGGCGGCGAACAGCCCCTTGACGGTGGTCATGTTGTCATAACCCCAGAAGTAGCCCTCGGGAGCCAGGTCCTTGGGACCGGACACCCAGGCGCCGGAAGCGCCGGAGTGGGAGCCGATGAAGTAAGGCTCGGCGGCGGCGATTTCCGAAGGCGCTTTCTCGGGCTGGATGTTCTGGGCGGCCCAGAGGATGGCCTGCGAGATGGTCATGTCCAGGAAGTCTTCCCAGGCCTCGGCCTCGAGCTCCTTGAGCTTCTTCTTGGCGGCCTTCTCGTCGCCCTCGCTCTCGGCGATCTTCTGGATGGCTTCCTCGGTGCGCATGTAGATGGGGCCCTTGCCTTCCATGACGTCGAGCATCATCAGCCAGTTGCGCAGGTTGGCCGGGACCGGCTTGACCATGCCGTAGGGAGCCCAGTTCTCCAGCTCGGGACGGCGGGTCTGCATGTAGGTCTCGCCCAGGGCGTTGGTGGCGCGGGACTTGAACAGCAGGAACCAGGCACCCACCGGGCCGTAAGCGTCCTTGAAGCGCACCGGGATGAAGCGCACTTCCTGGCAGGTCATCTCGGCGCCGGCCTGGATGGTGAAGAAGGCCGAGGAGCCGGAGTTCCAGGGCGGGTACCAGGCGCGGCCCTGGCCCTCGCCGGAAGAGCGCGGCTTGAACACGTGCACCGCGCCGCCCATGGCCGCCAGCACGGCCCGGGCCTTGAAGACGTAGAACTTCTCTTCGCGTACCGAGAAGCCCACGGCGCCGACGCAGCGGTCACCGTCCACCAGCGGGTGGGTGATGAACACGCGCTCGAAGATCTCGCCCAGATCGCCCAGCTCGGCCATGGCGTTCTTGGCGGCCTCGGCCACGATCACCTTGTAGGACTCGCCGTTGATCATCAGCTGCCAGCGGCCCTCGTGCACGTAGTTGCCGTCCTTGTCCTTCCAGATGGGCAGGCCCCACTTCTCGAACAGGTGCACCGAGGAGTCGACGTGGCGGGCGATGTTGGCCACCAGGTCCTCGCGGGTGACACCCATGAGATCGTTGCGGACGTAGTCCACGTAGTCCTTGATGGTGTTGTTGCCGCTGGTGAGATCGACGTACTGGTTGATGGCCGACAGGCCCATGGCCACCGCACCGGAGCGGTCCATGGCCGCCTTGTCGACGACGGCTACCTTCAGGTTGTTCTTCTTCGCCCAGTGGGCGGCCTCGACGGCGGCGCCGCAAGCGGCCATGCCGCCACCCAGGATCAACAGATCGGTTTTTACCTCGACGGTCTCGAAGTTCGCCATGGCTGTCTCTCCTTCCTCGCCTTACTTCGTCCACACCTTGTCGAGCTTCAGCGACTCGGGCTCGGTGAACAGCACCGGGCTCTCCATGTCCGGCTCGTTGCCCCAGCCACCGGCCGGCTCGGCCTTGCCCTCGGGGGTGGTGCGGATGGGGAACTTGAAGCGCTTGACCTGGCCGTTGCGGAACTTGACCGTCCACATGATGTTGTCGGTCGAGCGCATGGGGACGACCGAGGCGCCCATGGGGACGAAGTCGGCGTAACCGCGAACGTCGACGGCCTGCGTCGGGCAGATCTTGACGCAGTTGTAGCACTCCCAGCACAGGGAAGGATCGCGGTTGTAGGCCTTCATCTTGTCCTTGTCCAGGACCATCAGGTCGTTCGGACAAATGTACTGGCAGGCGGTCTTGTCGAGCGCCTTGCACCCGTCACATTTCTCCGGGTTCACGAAACTGGGCATTCGTCACCTCCTCGGCATGTCAGCCGCGTGGAAAGGGGTTGCCTCCAACTGTCCTCGCTGGACTCTCTTCTCCATTGACCACCGTTGCTCGTCATTTCATTGCACGCCACTACTGTTCGACAATCCGAGATCCCCCGGCCGGGGGGAGCCCCGCTCGGGGAGCACCCTTATCCTTTCAATCCTTCCCGGATGTCAAGGTGATTTTTTGGATTACAGCGATAAAATGGATTGATTGAAGGGATGAACGGTTACTGGTCGGGTTCTATACAGCCCTTCCAGCCCTCGGCGTACTCGCGCAGCTGCTCCACGAAGGTGGCGGTGGCCCGGCTGAGTTCTGAATTCTTCCAGTATGCCAGTACGATACGCCTGGTGATGGGCGGGCCTACCTGCAGGCGGGCCAGCCGGCCGCCGGTGCCGTCATCGCAGTGCACTTCCCCGGAAGTGACCATTTCCGGCAGGAAGGCCACTCCCAGGCCGATCTCCACCATCTTCTTGACCGTCTCGACGTTGTCGGTGGACACCACCGGCTCCACCGAGATGCCCATGCGGGCCAGGTGATCACGCACCAGCCGCCCGGTGGGGCTTTCCTGCGAAAGCGCCACGAACTGCGCCCCCTTGAGCTCGGAAGGACGGATGTTCTTGCGCCCGAAGAACGAATGGCCGCGCCCGCACACCAGCCACACCTGTTCCTCGATGATGACCTCGGTGTGCAGGCGGCGATCGGAGCTGGGATTGGCTACCAGGGCCAGGTCCACCTGGTTGGCCAGCAGGGCCTCGATGATCTCGTTGGAATGGCGGTAGAGTACATGGGGGCGCAGGCGCGGGTACTGCTTGCGCAACGACCACAGCAGCTGGGGCAGGAAGTATATGCCCACGCTGTTGACGGTGCCGATGCGCACCTCGCCGTTGACTCCCTGCGCCAGCTCTTCCACCGACTGCCGGGCCTGGCGCACCGCCTCCAGCACCTGGCGGGCGTGGCGGGCCAGCAGGCGGCCGGCCTCGGTGGGACTGACGCCGCCGGGACGGCGGTCGAAAAGCCTGATGCCCAGCTCGCCCTCCAGCTGCTTGATCTGGTAGGAAAGGGCCGGCTGGGTGATGTGCAGCCTGGTGGTGGCCCGGTTGAAGCCTCCCTCCTCGATGACCGCCAGCAGGCATCTCAACTGGTGAAGTTCCACCTTTACTCGCTCCTTGCCTTCGCTCGTTGTCGTACCCGCAACCACCCCGAAAAGGGCGGTTCGGCAGCGTGGAGGGGTTTCTAGCACCTTCCGGCAGAAATATCAAAACATTTTATCACCGCCATTGAAAATTTAGCTTTTGTTTTCTGCCATTTGCTGTTGACAAGCGTGCGGGCCCGGTGAAACTATCTCGCCCGCGCGAGAGGCTCGACTGAAGGCCTGTTCCCGAGTTGGCATAGCTGATAAGCGGTGATTTTCAGGAGATCAACCCCGGTACGTAGAAAGGAGCTGCGATGGCAACAAAAGTCAGAGAGACGCCGATGCTGGACGAGCTGACCAAGGGCCCCTGGCCCAGCTTCGTCCGCGAGATCAAAAAGAGCGCCGAGGACGGCAAGGAAGCCGCCAACGACCTGCTGGGAGTGCTGGAGCGCTCCTACCACGAGAAGATCGGCCACTGGAAGCACGGCGGCATCGTGGGCGTGATGGGTTACGGCGGCGGGGTCATCGGCCGCTACAACGACCTGCCCGAGGAGTTCCCCCACGTGGCCCATTTCCACACCCTCCGCGTCAACCAGCCCTCGGGATGGTTCTACACCTCGGACATCCTGCGCAAGATCTGCGACATCTGGGACAAGCACGGCTCGGGAATCACCAACTTCCACGGCTCCACCGGCGACATGGTACTGCTGGGCTGCCGCACCGAGGCGCTCGAGCCCGTCTTCGCCGAGCTCACCGAGCTCGGCTTCGACCTGGGCGGCTCCGGCTCGGACATGCGCACCCCCAGCTGCTGCTGCGGCAAGGCGCGCTGCGAGTGGGCCTGCTACGACACCATGAACGCCTGCTACGACATCACCATGCACTTCCAGGACGAGCTGCACCGGCCGGCTTTCCCCTACAAGTACAAGTTCAAGTTCGCCGGCTGCGGCAACGACTGCGTGGCCTCCATCGCCCGCTCCGACTGCGCGGTGATCGGCACCTGGAAGGACGACATCCAGATCGACCAGGCCGCCGTGGCCGAGTACGCCAAGGGCGGCGGCATCGACATCCAGAAGCACGTGGTGGAGCGCTGCCCCGCCGGCTGCATGAGCTTCGACGGCAGCAAGCTGGAGATCAACAACGACGACTGCATGAAGTGCATGCACTGCATCAACGCCCTGCCCAAGGCCCTGGCCCCGGGCAAGGAGCGCGGCGCCACCATCCTCATCGGCGCCAAGGCCCCCATCATCGGCGGCGCCCTGCTGTCTTCGGTGTTCGTGCCCTTCCTGGAGATGGAGCCTCCCTACGAGGATCTCAAGGAACTGACCGAGGCCATCTGGGATCTCTGGGGCGAACACGGCAAGAACCGCGAGCGCGTGGGCGAGTTCATCCAGCGCATCGGCCTGGGCAACTTCCTGGAGCAGATCGGGCTGGAGCCGACGCCGGAGATGGTGGTCCACCCGCGGACCAACCCCTACATCTTCTTCGAGCTGGACGAGGAAGAGTGAGTCAACCGGGTCTCAGAGGAATCGAGGAGGAATACAGTCATGGCAGAACGTAAAACCGATATCGGCCCTCCCCACTACGAGCAGTTCCTGCCGCCGGTGATCAAGAAGAACTACGGCAAGTGGAAGTACCACGAGATCGTCCGCCCGGGCGTGCTCATGCACGTGGCCGAGAGCGGCGACAAGCTGTTTTCGGTACGCGCGGCCACCCCGCGGCTGGCCTCCACCAAGACCCTGCGCATGTTCGCCGACATCGCCGAGGAGTACTGCGGCGGCCACCTGCGCTGGACCAGCCGTAACAACGTCGAGTTCCTCACCGACAACGAGAGCAACGTCGAACCCCTGGTCGAGCGGCTCAACAAGGAAGGTTACCCGGTGGGCGGCACCGGCCCGGGCATCACCAACATCGTCCACACCCAGGGCTGGGTGCACTGCCACTCGGCCGCCTCGGACGCCTCCGGCGTGGTCAAGAGTGTCATGGACGAGATGTTCCCCTACTACAACGGGGAGAAGAAGCTGCCGGCCAAGCTGCGCATCGCCTTCGCCTGCTGTCTGAACATGTGCGGCGCCGTGCACTGCTCCGACATCGCCATCCTGGGCGTGCACCGCAAGCCCCCCGACGTCAAGCACGACATCATGAAGGCCCAGTGCGAGATTCCCTCCACGGTAGCGGCCTGCCCCACCGGCGCCATCCGCCCGGCCACCGTCGACGGCAAGCAGTCGGTGGAGGTCATCGAGGAGCAGTGCATGTTCTGCGCCAACTGCTTCTCGGTGTGCCCGGCCATGCCGCTGAACCGCCCCGACACCGACGGTATCTCCATCTGGGTGGGCGGCAAGGTCAGCCAGGCCCGTTCCGAGCCCAAGTTCTCCAAGCTGGCGGTGCCCTACATCCCCAACGAGCCGCCGCGCTGGCCCACCGTGGTCAACACCGTCAAGAAGATCGTCGAGACCTACGCCGCCAACGCCCGGCCCTGGGAACGCATGGGCGAGTGGATCGATCGCATCGGCTGGCCCCGGTTTTTCAAGCTCACCGGCCTGCCCTTCACCAAGTACCACATCGACGATTTCACCCACGCCGGGGAGACCTTCCAGCGCTCGCTGCATTTCAAGCGGGCATGAGGTAAGGGATCATGAGCGCCAGTGTAGAAGACGTGGCCAACGCCATGTACGAAATGGTCAAGGAGTACCACGGCAAGAAGAACCTCAAGGCGTTGGACCTGACCAAGGCCATGATACAGAAGTTCGGCGAGGACCAGGTGGACAAGAAGCTGTGCAAGCAAGCCATCCGCCAGCTCATCGATTCCGGCAAGTGCACCTATTCCTATGTCGGGGGCAGCTACATCGTCCTGCCTCCCGAGAGCTGAGCGGTCGATTTGGAGCCGGAGGGCGGAGCCAGGCGGTACCGCCCTCCGGTAGTCTGTCGTATTTCTGGTTGCTCCGGGTCCGCCACCGGCGAGGGGAGGGGCGGCGGGCCTGGAGTTCGATCCCCGGCGCCCGTCGGCTAGGGCGAGAAAGGCGAAGAGAACCATGGCCCTGCTCAAGAAGAAGGCAAAGAAGCCCCTGAAGGTAGTTTCGCGGGGTGGCCCGGGCGGTGTTTCCACCAAGCGCCCCCAGCAGGTGATCAAGCGACCTCCCTGCGGCAGCGATTGTCCCAGCGGCAACAAGATCCGCCTGTGGCTGCAGACCATCGCCCAGCGCGAGAAAATGGGCATCAGCGAAGAAGAGGCCCTGCGCCGGGCCTGGAACATCGTCGTCGATACCAATCCCTTCCCGGCGGTGATGGGCCGGGTCTGCCCCCACCCCTGCGAGACCGAGTGCAACCGCACCGGCAAGGACGGGGCGGTGTCCATCAACGCCTGCGAGCGTTTCCTGGGCGACTGGGGCCTGGAGCAGGGGCTGAAGCTGGAAAAGAAGGAAGGGGCGGAAAGCAAGAGCCAGTCCATCGGCGTCATCGGCGCCGGCCCGGCCGGGCTGTCGTTCGCCTACCAGATGGCCCGGCGCGGCTACCCGGTGACGGTCTACGAGAAGACCGGCAAGCCCGGGGGCATGCTGCTGTGGGGCATTCCCTTCTACCGCCTGCCCGAGCAGGTTCTGCAGGGCGAGATCCAGCGCATCCTCGACCTGGGAGTGGAATTGCAGCTCAACACCACCGTGGGGAAGGACATCTCCGTGTCCGAACTCAGGTCCAGGCACCAGGCCCTGTTCATCGGCATCGGCGCCGACAAGGGCCGGCTGCTGCGCGTGCCCGGCGAGGAAGGCGACGGCGTGTGGACGGGCACCGGTTACCTGTACCGGGTCAACGCCGGCGAGAAGATCGACGTGGGCAAGAAAGTGGCGGTGATCGGCGGCGGCGACACTGCCATCGACGCCGCCCGGGCGGCCCGGCGCACCGGGGCCGAGGTTACCATCCTCTACCGGCGCACCCGCACCGAGATGCCGGCCATCGACAGCGAGGTGGAGGAGGCCCTGGAAGAGGGCATCAACATCGAGTTCCTGGTGGCCCCGGTGGAGATCAAGCGCGACGGCGGGCGCATCCAGGCGGTGGTGGTGCAGAAGATGGAACTGGGCGAGCCCGACGAGTCCGGCCGCCGCCGGCCGGTGCCCATCGAGGGCTCCGAGTACGAGGTGGAGGTCGACACCCTCATCGCCGCCATCAGCCAGGAGCCCGACTGGGCGCCGCTCGGTGACCTGGGTCCGCGGGAAAAGTGGATCGAGGTCGACGACAACTTCAAGGTGCAGGGGCAGGAGAACGTCTTCTGCGGCGGCGACGCCGTACGCCTGGGCCTGGCCACCATCGCCGTGGGCCAGGGACGACGGGCGGCCGAGGTGCTGGACGCCGAGCTGCAGGGCCAGCCCCTGCCCCAGCCTACCGAGATGCCGAAGGTGGGCAAGGACCGGGTCCGCCACGATCTCTACGATCCCCAGGAACGGGCGCAGCGAGGCAAGCGGCCGCAGCAGGAATGGCTGAGCAAGCCCGACGAGGAGATCGACCAGGGCATCAGCCACGAGCAGTTTCTCACCGAGGTCAGCCGCTGCTACTCCTGCGGGCTGTGCTTCGGTTGCGAGCGCTGCTGGATGTTCTGCACCCCGTCCTGCTTCGCCAAGGTTACCGACGGTGCACGGCCGGGGCACTACTACACCATCAACCTCGACACCTGCGACGGCTGCAGCAAGTGCCAGGACGAGTGCCCCTGCGGCTTCATCGACATGATCTGAACCCCGGCCGGGCGGAGGCGCAGGGAGGTGTAGAGGAGTGACCAGAACGAATCACCCCGGGCAAGCCCGCCTGCCGCGCCTGCTGGTGGCCGGGCTGGGCGGCGATACCGGCAAGACGCTGGTGGCGCTGGGGCTGGTTCGTCACCTGGTAGACGCCGGCCGGCGCCCGGCCGTCTTCAAGAAAGGTCCCGATTTCATCGACGCCGCCTGGCTGGGCGCAGCCGCGCGAGAGCCGGGGCGCAACCTCGACACCTTCATGATGCCGCCCGAGGCGGTGCTGTGGTCGCTGGGCCGGGCCGCCGGCCGTTGCCACCTGGCCGTGATCGAGGGCAACCGCGGGCTATTCGACGGTCTGGACGCCGCCGGTTCCCATTCCAGCGCCGCCCTGGCCCGGCTCACGGCCACCCCGGTGGTGCTGGTGGTCGACACCACCAAGTCCACCCGCACCGTGGCCGCCGCCGTACTGGGTTGCCAGCGGCTGGAGCCGGAGCTCGACCTGGCCGGGGTGATTCTCAATCGGGTGGGCACCGCCCGCCAGGAGAACACCATCCGCCGGGCCATCAAGGATGCCACCGGCCTGCCGGTGCTGGGGGCGCTGCCGCGGTTGGAGCGGCAGGTACTGCCGGCGCGGCACCTGGGGCTGGTCACCGCTCGCGAGCACGAAACCAGCGACGGGGCGCTCGAATACCTGGCCGAGGCGGCCGGGCGTTACCTGGACTGCGCGGCGCTCGAGGACCTGGCCGGGCGGGCCGGCCCCTTGCCACCGTCGGTTCACACCCGGCCCGTGGCCGCGGCCCCGCGCCGGGTGACCATCGGGGTGCTGCGCGACCAGGCCTTCACCTTCTACTACCCGGAGAACCTGGAAGCCCTGGAAGCGGCCGGGGCTGAGCTGGTCGACATCGATGCACGGCATGATGAGCAACTGCCGGCCCTCGACGCCCTGCTGGCGGGAGGAGGCTTTCCCGAGCAGCATGCCGCCGCCCTGGCCAACAACGCCGCCCTGCGCGGCCGGCTGCGCCGGGCCGTCGAGCAGGGCCTGCCGGTATGGGCCGAGTGCGGCGGGCTGATGTACCTGTCGCAGGCCATCGTGGAGCAGGACCGGGTGTATCCCATGGTGGGGGCGCTGCCGTTGCGGGTGACCAGGCGGCGCCGGCCCCAGGGACACGGTTACGTCATCGCCCGGGTGGATCGCTCGAATCCCTTCCTGCCGGTGGGCCGGGTCATCCACGGCCACGAGTTCCACTACTCGCGCCCGGCCGGGCAGGTGGCGGTGGATAGCAGCGTCATGAAGCTGGAGCGCGGAACCGGCCTGGGCCAGGGCCGGGACGGGCTGGTGGTCGGCAACGTGCTGGCCTGTTACACCCACCTGCATGCCCTGGGGGTGCCGGAGTGGGCCGGAGCCCTGGTGGCGGCGGCCGCGCGCGGCAACCTGCCCGGCCGGCAGGGGGCGTCATGGGCCTGAAGAAAGAGGTGAGCCGGGTGATCGCCAACGGCAGCGAGCAGCAGTTGCAGGAACTGGTCGAGCAGCATGCCGGCGCCGTGCGGCACCTGCTGGCGCTCACCTACCAGGCAGACAGCGTGGTGCGCGAAAGAGCCGCCCACGGCGTGGCCCTGGCCGGGCACCATCATCCCCGGCTGGTGCGGCGGGTGATCGAGCGCCTGTTGTGGGCCATGAACGACGAATCGGGCACCAACGCGCAGACGGCGCCGCTGGTGTTGCGGGCCATCGCCCGGGAGACCCCGCAGCTGTTGGAGACGGCGGTGCCGGAGTTGAACCGGGCGGCGCAGGAAGACGAGAACATCGGCGGGCTGGCCCGGCAGGTGCTGCAGGAGCTGGGCCGGGTGCCGGAGATTGCCGGGCAGTGGCCGGAGATCTTCACCGGGTTGCAGGAAGCGGAGGAGTGAGAACATGAGCGACGATGCCGGCCTGAGCCGCCTGGAAAGAGCGCGGCGGGAAGTCGCGGACAATCCCGACTCCGCCCGTGCCCACCTGAAGCTGGGCACCTTGCTGCTGCGGGCCCAGAAGATGGCCGAGGCCGAGGCAGAGCTGCTGCGCGCCCTGGAGCTGGATGCCTCCTGCGTGGAGGCCTGGGTCAACCTGGGGGGGGTGAAGCTCAGCCGCTTCGATTTCGCCGGTTGTGTCGATGCCAACCGGCATGCCCTGGAGGCTGACCCGGATTGCCTGCTGGCCCATTACAACCGGGGCCTGGGGCACCTGTACCTGGAGCAGCCCGAGCAGATGGTGGAGTGCTTCGGCAGGGTGGTGGAGCTGGATCCCCAGCACGGCGCCGGTCACTACCACCTGGCCATCGCCCTGCACGCGCTGGGACGCACTCCGCAGGCATACCTGCACTACCGGCGTTGCCTGCAGCTGGGTCATTCGCCGGGGGCCGATTTCATTCGCGAGATGGAAAAATACGAAAAGAGCATGGTCAAGCAAGAAGGCGACGCCGCCGTGGTGGAACTCGGGCCCGATGGCCCGACCGACGGCGGCGCTGACGGGAAACGGTAACCAGCCACCATCAAAGGAGGAAAGGCAATGAGCGAGTTCAAGGTCGGTGACACCAGCATCGAGGTCGACGAGGACGGGTTCATCCAGGAGCCCGACAAGTGGAACGAGGACGTGGCCAAGGCCCTGGCCGCCACCGAGGGCGTGGAGGAGATGACCGAGGATCACTGGAAGGTGGTCAACTTCCTGCGCGAGTACTACCTGGAGTACGGTGTGGCTCCCATGATCCGCAAACTGTGCAAGTCGACCGGATTCAAGCTCAACAAGATCTACGAGCTGTTCCCCTCCGGTCCGGCCAAGGGCGCCTGCAAGGTAGCCGGCCTGCCCAAGCCGACCGGTTGCGTCTGAGAGCAGGAAGCGGTTGACAGCGGGCACCCGGCCCCCTCCTCCCGCCAGGTCGGGAAGGCGGGCCGGGTGTACCCGGTGGAGTGTGCCCTATGTCGCTGGCAACGCCTATCGCAGAGTGCCAGGCGGAAGTGCATGGTCGCTGGCTTGACCGGGTGATGGCCAGTTACCCGGAGCAGGCGCGTCCCTTTTTCCGCCGGCAAAAGAATCGCTTCGCCAACCCGGTGGGGCAGACTCTTGACCGGGGCCTGCGGCTGCTGCTGCAGGAGCTGGCCGGGGAGAGCCGCCCCGAGGAGCTGTGCCGGCATCTGGAAGAGATTCTGCGGGTGCGCTCGGTGCAGTCGTTTACACCCGCCCAGGCGGTGCGATTCCTGTTCGAGCTGAAGGATGTCGTGCGCGAGGTGCTGGGCGAGCGCCTGGCAGACCGGCGGGAACAGGAATGGCTGGGCCGCTTCGACCGGCAGGTCGACCAGCTGGCACTTTTCGCCTTCGACATCTACTCGCGGTTGCGGGAGCGGATGTACCAGCTGCGAATCGCGGAGGTCAAGCGCAGCGTCTCCACCATCATGAAGAGAACGGGCTACTTCTCGGAGGAGCTGTTCGCCAAGCCCGTTCCCGAGCAGAAGACGGCGGGCCCGTCCGGTGCCCCCGGGGAGTGAGCAATGAAAGCGGCGGTTTCACTGATAGTGGTACTGGCCCTGGTGGTCCTGGCCTACCTGGGCACCGGCCTGGGGCAGGCCGGGTTCATCTTCGGCATCGTCCTGCCCTACCTGGCCCTGGCCGTGTTCCTGGTGGGCTTCGTCAGCCGGGTGCTGGGCTGGGCCCGCTCGCCGGTGCCGTTCCGCATTCCCACCACCTGCGGGCAGCAGAAGTCACTGCGCTGGATCAAGCACGACCGGCTGGAGAATCCTTTCACCGCCTGGCAGGTGATCGGTCGCATGCTGCTGGAGGTGCTGTTCTTTCGTTCCCTGTTCCGCAACACCCGCATGGAGATGCACCAGGGCAAGATGACCCACGGCCCCTCGAAGTGGCTGTGGCTGGGGGCCATCGTCTTCCACTACTCCATGCTGGTGGTGCTGCTGCGGCACCTGCGCCTGTTCACGGAACCGGTACCGTTTTTCGTGGGCTGGATCGAGGCCGCCGACGGTTTCCTGCAGATCGGGGTGCCGGTGCTCTACCTGACCAGCCTGGGCCTGCTGGCGGGGCTGGGCTACCTGCTGCTGCGGCGGCTGTTCATTGCCCAGGTACGCTACATCTCGCTGCTCAACGACTACTTCCCGCTGTGGTTGCTGCTGGGAATCGGCAGCACGGGGTTCCTGCTGCGCCACTTCGTCAAGACCGACCTGGTGAGCATCAAGTCGCTGACGCTGGGGCTTATCTCCTTCTCGCCCCAGTTGCCCGAAGGAGTGCACTGGCTGTTTTACGCCCACCTGCTGCTGGTGTGCACCCTGTTTGCCTACTTCCCCTTCAGCAAGCTCATGCACCTGGGCGGGGTGTTCCTGTCGCCCACCAGGAACCTGGCCAGCAACAACCGGGCGGTGCGCCACGTCAACCCCTGGGACTACCCGGTCAAGGTGCACACCTACGAGGAATACGAGGACGATTTCCGCGACAAGATGGTCGCGGCCGGTATCCCCGTCGAGAAACAACCCCAGCCGGCCGCCGCCGCGGAAAAGGAGTGAACCATGGCCAAGGCGACATTCGACCAGATGGAGTACTACGACCCGCAGCAGATCGCCGCGGTGAGCCACCGTCCACCCGCCGGCGGCTGGATGGATACCCCGGTGGAGTTCCGCCCCGGCACCTGGATCTATCCCGGCAAGGCCAAGCACCTGGAGTACCTGGGGCTGCCCAACCCGCGCGACTGGGCGGTCACCGACGAGGACTGGAAGCTGCCCGACAACTGGAAGGAGATTGTTCACAAGGGAATCCGCGAGCGGCTGGACAAGTATCGCTCCTTCAAGGTGTTCATGGACGTCTGCGTGCGCTGCGGCGCCTGCGCCGACAAGTGCCACTTCTTCATCGGCGGCGGCGATCCCAAGAACATGCCGGTGCTGCGGGCGGAGTTACTGCGCTCGGTGTACCGCAACGATTTCACCACCGCCGGCAAGATCCTCGGCCGCCTGGCGG
>Ga0190359_1000402_pt1 | contig 29733 bp, 27 predicted proteins | sample 48721823_MG_FD_161269 | JGI IMG/M metagenome (GOLD analysis project Ga0190359, IMG submission 161269) | Hydrothermal vent microbial mat bacterial communities from Southern Trench, Guaymas Basin, Mexico - 4872-18-2-3_MG | ecosystem: Environmental > Aquatic > Marine > Hydrothermal vents >... | reverse complement strand
TTTGGCAGGCGCTATATTTATCCATGAGGGCAATAATGAGAGATGGAAGAAAATTGCTTATATAATTCAGAGCGTTGTGCTCGGTATAGCTATAGTAATTTATCTATGCAGCCCTGCCATTTGGCCTTTGCTAGAGGGGCGAATGGGATTCATAGCTCCTCGTGGTCTTAGGGTTGCTACATTTGCACTGGGGGTTTTGGCGGTACTTGGCTGGGCCCTGTTTAAGTGGAAACGGGTTGCCTTGGCAAGGGTTGGTTTTCTCCCAGAAAAGTTTGCGGCGCTGGCGATTTGCGCAGTGGTGTTATTAGGGGGATTTTTCTGTTGGCAGCAGCAGAGTCTGGAGAAATATCGAACTGGACGGAAATTTGCTAATACATTGAGAGAACAGATTGTTGGTATTTCTTCATCGCGGATCGGCTTTTATCACTCAGCCTCGGCTAATATAATTTTTTATTTAAAGACAACTGAGCCGGTGAAGGTGTTCAAGAATGCTCAACAGGTTTTGGCTTTTGTGTGTAAAGGTTCTGGGCCGAGAGTCTTAATTTCCAGGCGCAAGTATCTTCATGATTTTATGCCGCTTGCTAAAGGGTGGTTGAGTAAGGGCATCCAGATTGGAGAGGAAATCTATCCATGGATGAGAAGGAAAGGGCGCTTTTATGTGGCCTGGAAGTTCATGTGAGTATTGCTCAAAGAAAATCATCCCTTCTAGTTTGTCTCAGTATGTGTAAATGAATAATACCTATGCAAAATCAAGATATTTTCCCTGGCTTTTGGGTCTCAGCTTCCTTATAGCCTTTTCGTGCACAGCGCCATTTAGGGATCTGTATGGAATTGAGGCAAGAAACGGTCTCATGGTTAAGGAAATGTTGCGTGGGGGCATAGGATTCATTCCTCATGTGATGGGGAGGCCTTATCCAGATTACCCGCCGCTGTATTTCTGGTTGGCTATGCTATTTTCCAAATTAAGCGGCGGAGTGTCTACCCTTGCCACAATTTTGCCCAGCGCTCTTTCTGGCGCCGGGTTAGTTGTAATTACTCTTTTATTGGGGTCGTACCTCTCTTTGAGGATGGGGATAGTTTCAGCCCTTGTGCTCGGGACCTTCCCGGAGTTTTGGTTCAAGGCCTCCAGAGCAACAATTGATATGTTACTGGCCTTTGAGATCGCTCTGGCGTTATTTTTGCTGTGGAAGGCCAGGTATTCTGAAAGTTCAGTCCAAAAGAAAAAACTAGGCTTTGTGGCCGCCGTTTCGGTTCTGGCTGCCCTTTTAACAAAGGGTCCGGTAGGGGTGGTTCTGATTGGAGTCATATGGGCAAGTTATCTCGTGATTACGGGAAAGCTTAAGGAGTTTGCGGTCTTTCTGGGTCTTTATACTCTTCTGGTATCTTCATGTGTGGTGATCTATCTTGCCCTGGTTTGGCACCAAGGGGGGATGGACCTTGTAAAAGATGTTGTCAGGAGCCAGGTTCTTGGGAGACTTGGGGGGGCACCTAATAAGTCGTTACTGTTTTACGAAAAATACATCTTGGAAGCCGCAGGACCATGGTGGTTCTGGGTTATAGCAGCTCTTTATAAGTGGTGGAAAGGTGGAGACGCAGAAAGGAATGGAGATGGCACAGGCAAAAAGAAATCAAGTCGTTCATTGATGAAATTTGCATTAATCTGGTTTGTAGTGGTTTTGGGCATTTTTTCTATGGCCAGTTCGCGACATGGAAGGTATCTCCTGCCAGCGTTTCCGGCCCTTGCAATCATTATGTCCTTCTTTGTGGAAAAGATTCTTGCATATACCGCAGGAGGCACCGGGACAAGGGTATTGGAAAAGGTTATTACAGGATTTTTTTTCGCATTCTTGGTAGGAATCTCTATTTTGTATTTCGTGGCGGATTTTCCTGGAAAAGTGAGTGCGATGTGGGCCTTAGTTTGGATAGTAATTCTGGTTTTGCTGTGGTTGCTAAAAGAAAGGGTGATTATTATTCCTCACGGAGTCTTTACCAAGCAAGTTGTATGCTCATGGGCAATTTTATCAGGGATAACACTCCTAGTTTTTCCTATTATCTCCCATAGGGAATCAGGGAGGAGCTTTGTGGAAAATGTTGAGGCCAAGATTCCTGAAAACATACCAATAATATTGTTTAAAATAAAACAAGATGGTGATGGTATAAAATATGCTTTGCACTCTAATCGCCCATCATCTGCTCTGAAATTTATTTTCAGAACAAAAGAGCTTGCTTTTTGCTCACGACCTTGCCTATTGGTGGCATACAAGAAGGATGTGGAACAGTTGCTCGCGGTGGGCAACAGTAAAAAGGTGAAGCTGCTGGGAGAGGGTCTCATCCATCATAAACCAGTTGTGGCATATCTTTTGGGGGAGGGCAGTGTATAATGAATAGATATTTACCATTGATCTTGGCAGGCGTGTTTCTCAACGCAGCGGCGCAGGTTTGCCTCAAGCAGGGAATGAGGGCGATAGGCCACTTTGACTTTGTATTTGGAAGCATTCTACCAACCGGAATACGAGTGATAGGCAATGTTTATGTATTGCTTGGCATGGTCTGCTACGCTGTGAGTATAGTGGTGTGGCTTATGGTTCTTTCGAGGGTGGACGTGAGCTATGCATACCCGTTGCTGAGTGTGGGATATATCGTCACGGCCTTTGCAGGCAAGGCCTTTTTTGGGGAAGCCTTGAGTTCTGTAAGATGGGCGGGAATCCTTGTAATTTGTTTTGGTGTTTACCTCATCACGAGGAGTGCATAATGACTAAGTCAGACCCAGTAAGAACTAGCTTTCTGCCCTTTTCCCGGCCCACCATAGGGGATAAAGAGATAGAAGAAGTATGCGATAGTCTTCGTTCAGGTTGGCTTACAAGTGGGCCAAAGGTCGCTAACTTTGAAAAAATGTTTTCCGATTGGAGCGGAGGCCAGGAGCCTGTAGCTGTAAATTCTGCTACGGCCGGACTACACATTGCTGTGGCGACTCTGGACCTGAAACAAGGTGACGAGGTTATAACCACGCCTATTACGTGGCCTTCCACGGTAAACAACATAGTTATATGTGGTGGAATCCCGGTTTTTGCAGACGTACAAAGGGAAACATTACAGATAGATCCAAGCGAGGTCGAAAAAAGGATCTCTCCAAAAACGCGAGCTATAATACCCGTTCATTTTGCGGGAGCCCCCTGCGATTTGAAACCTTTGAAAGAACTGTGTGAGAAGTATGGAATCACCCTAATTGAGGATGCTGCTCACGCCTTGGGGACTAAATATAGAGGCGAATTGATAGGGTCGAACAGTGAGGTGGCGGTATTCAGCTTTCATCCCATCAAGAATATTACTACCGGGGAAGGGGGGATGGTCCTGTGTTCAGACAAGGAGAGGGCTGCAAGGATGAGGAGGCTGCGATTCCACGGGGTATCAAGAGATGCCTGGAAGCGATACAGCAGGGGAGGGGTCCCACAGTATGAGGTTGAAGAGCCTGGCTTCAAGTATAATATGCTGGATATTCAAGCAGCCATAGGCATCCACCAGTTTGAGAGACTTCAAGTGTTCAATTCCAGGAGAAAACAGCTTGCTGAAAACTACAGAATCCTCTTAGAAGGGATTCCGGAAATAGTGCCCTTGGCTGATGTCCCGTATCCCCACGAACACGCGTGGCATTTGTTTGTCGTTAGATTAGAGACTGAGGCCCTGACAATTGATAGGGATCAATTTTTGGCAGAGCTACAGGCAGAAAATATTGGGACCGGCCTTCATTTTCCCGCGATTCATTTGCAAAAGTTCTACTGCAAGACGTACGGATACCGGATAGGAGATTTTCCAGAGGCCGAATGGAACAGTGAGAGGATTTTCTCCTTACCCCTTTATCCTCTATTGAAGGAACAGGATCAGGATGATGTGGTTAGGGCACTTAAGAGGTTGGTAAAAAGATTCAAGAGATAAACGGAGTTAACAGATGAATGGTGTGGGACAGGTGAAGCTATCCATTGTTGTGCCTATGTACAATGAAGAGGAGAATGTATCGGTCCTCTCTGAACGACTATTCAAGACTCTGGAGACTGTACAGGAGCCGTGGGAGGTTATTTTTGTAAACGATGGATCTATTGACAGAACCCTTGAGCTTTTGTTGGAGGAGCAGAGGCGAAGGAAAGGGTTATGTATAGTCAATCTGGCGAGGAACTTCGGACAACATGCAGCCGTTATGGCAGGTTTTGCTCAGGCAAGAGGAGACTGGATCATAACACTTGATGCAGATTTGCAGAATCCACCAGAAGAAATCCCAAGGATTGTCGAGCAATTCAGAAAGGGGCATGACCTGGTTGGCTCCATCCGCATGGGAAGACAAGACACGCTTTTTAGAAAGCTGGCTTCAAGGATTACGACCTGGCTGGTGAGTAGGATATCGGGAATTTCATTGCAGGATTTCGGGTGCATGTTAAGGGGCTATAGTAGACCAATTGTGCAGGGAATTCTTCAGAACCCTGAATATCGCACTTTTATCCCTGCTCTTGCCACCTTTTTTGCCAAGAATCCTATTGAGATACCAGTAAGGCATGAGGAAAGAGCCGCTGGCGATTCCAAATACTCTTTACTAAGGCTTTTCAGTCTTCAACTGGACCTTATGACCGGTTTTTCCCTTTGGCCCTTGAGAACCCTTTTCTTTGCTGGTATCGGGGTTTCGTTACTAGGCCTATTTTTGGGCGGCCTCATATTGGTCCTGCGTATGTATTATGGGCCGGAATGGGCGGCACAGGGTGTGTTCACTCTTTTTGCACTATTGTTTTTCTTCGTGGGCGCGCAGTTTTTGGGTTTAGGTCTTGTGGGAGAATATGTTGGGAGGGTCTTTCAGGCGGTCAGGAAAAGGCCGCCTTATGTGCTTGGTGAAATCTATCCGGAAAAACAGAATCATGGAGTGTAGAACAGAATAATTTAGGGGGCTGAGTGAAGAATATGAAAGCTGTCGTGTTGGCGTACCATAACATTGGATGTGTCGGGATCAGAGCGCTTCTTGCTAACGGGTTTCACGTAGAGGCTGTTTTCACGCACAAGGATGCTCCGGGGGAAAACATATGGTTCGAATCTGTGGCAGAACTTGCTGCCAGCAATGGAATACCGGTGTTTGCCCCTGAGGACATAAATCATCCTATTTGGATTGAACGGATTAGGTCCCTTAAGCCCGATATCCTATTCTCATTTTACTACAGAAACATGGTAACAAAGGAGATTCTGGATATTCCCCCCAAGGGCTGCCTGAATCTCCATGGGTCCTTGCTACCTAGGTACAGGGGCCGTTGCCCAATAAATTGGGTGCTTATTAATGGGGAGAAAGAAACTGGGGTTACACTCCACTATATGACACCGAGGCCTGACGATGGAGACATTGTGGCACAAAAGGCATTTGCCATTTCCTATGATGACACTGCCAGGACACTGCATGAAAAGGCAGCAAAGGCCACGGAGGCCTTGCTGGAAGAAATCTTGCCATTGCTGAAAGAAGACAAAGCGCCCAGGGTCCCCCAAGATCACTCAAAGGCAACCTATTTTGGAGGAAGAAGACCTGAACACGGTGAAATTGATTGGTATAAGTCTGCTGAAAGCGTAAGAAACCTAGTGAGGGCCGTAACGCACCCTTATCCAGGGGCATTCAGTTTTATGAGGGAAAGAAAATGTCACTTTTGGAAGGTCTCCATCGCCCGTGTAGAAAACCAGGAAGCCCAGCCTGGAACCGTCATATCGACTGATCCCCTCACCATCTCTTGTGGGGAAGATGCCATTACGGTGGACTTTGGCCAGGCAGAAGGGGGGGTTTTTGTTACAGGAGCCCAACTGGCTGAGGAACTAGGTCTTGTTAAAGGAATGAAGTTCGGGCCTTCTGTCAGAAAGAAACTGAAGTTAAAGGAGAAGAAGCGCATCCTAATTTTGGGTGTTGACGGGTTTATCGGTAATGCACTGAGCGAGCGTATACTTTCAAGCGGAAGATACGAGGTTCACGGAATGGATTTACACTCCAAGTGCATAGGCCGGTTGCTGAATGAACCAGATTTCCACTTTAGTGAGGGAGATATTTCTATTCACAGGGAATGGATTGAGTACCATATAAGAAAATGTGACATAGTAATCCCCCTTGTGGCTATTGCAACACCAATAGAATACACACGTAATCCCCTGCGGGTGTTTGAATTGGATTTTGAGGAAAACCTCAGGGTGATCCGTTATTGCGTAAAATACAAGAAAAGGCTCCTTTTCCCGTCAACTTCAGAGGTTTACGGTATGTGTCCTGACGAGGCCTTTGATGAAGAGAAATCCCTGCTTGTCTTGGGCCCTATCAATAAACAACGCTGGATTTACTCGTGTTGCAAACAATTGCTAGATAGGGTTATTTGGGCTTACGGAAAACAGGAAGGACTTCAATTTACACTATTTAGACCCTTTAACTGGATAGGTCCCAGGTTAGATAGCTTAGAATCAGCTCGGATAGGCAGCTCCAGGGTCATCACTCAGTTAATTCTGAACCTGGTTGAGGGAACACCTATTCAGTTAGTGGACGGTGGGACCCAAAAGCGCTGCTTCACATATGTCTCTGATGGTGTTGAATGCCTGTTTAGGATCATCGAAAACAAGGATGGTGTATGTGACGAGAAAATTATCAATATTGGAAACCCATATAATGAAGCCAGTGTACGAGAATTGGCCTTCATGCTTGCTGAGAAATTCCAAAATCATCCTCTAAGAGACAATTTTCCACCCTTTGCTGGGATAAGAGAGGTGGAAAGCAAGGCATTCTATGGTGATGGTTACCAGGACATCAATCGCAGGCGGCCAAGTATTCGTGTAGCACAGCGGCTGCTCAATTGGGACCCTCAGGTACCATTGGATGAAGCCGTGGAAAAGACATTGGATTTTTTCCTTAGAGAGGCAATAAATGCAGGGGAGAGCATGATTTGGCCAGGACAATAAGGTTTTACCGGATGTGGGGAGCATGATGTCTATGCGATTTGACGGGACCATAATCGTACTATGAAATTGGGGCTAAGAATAGATGTTGATACCTATAGAGGTACAAAAATAGGTGTGCCTAGGCTGCTGGAGACGCTGAGGGATTTCAATGTAAAGGCATCTATTTTTTTTTCCGTAGGTCCTGACAATATGGGCCGGAATATCTGGCGGTTGCTCAAGCCGAAATTCATGATAAAGATGTTTAGGTCCAAGGCTCCCACCTTATATGGATGGGACATTGTTTTCCGGGGCACGATTTGGCAGGGGCCTATCATCGGGGAAAGACTGCCATGGGCCATTAAGATGGCCTCTGGTGAAGGCCACGAAGTGGGGCTTCATGCATGGGACCATTACAAATGGCAAACTGGCCTAGAGAAGATGAGTGCGGGAGAGATATTCAGTTCTTTTCAAAAAGGGCTTAGGTTGATTGAGGATGTGAAGGGCTCGCCGGTTTGTTGTTCAGCAGTCCCTGCATGGAAATGCACAAGTGCAGTACTGATAGAAAAGGAAAAACTTCCATTTATCTATAATAGTGATTGCCGAGGACGTGCAGTATTCTACCCAGTGGTGGGCGGGAAAGTGGTGGGGCAGCCTCAGGTTCCAACAACAATGCCAACATATGATGAAGTGATTGGCCGCAACGGCATAACTAACCAGAATTATAATGATTACCTTTTGTCCTTAATAAGGCCCGACCAACTCAATGTCTTGACAATTCATGCCGAAGTTGAGGGTATCTCATGTAACAGCATGTTTGCCCATTTTCTCAAGGCCTTCACTGGTCGCGGTGGTGAAGTGGTGCCTCTGGGAAGCCTTGTTGAATCTGGGGTGCCAGTACAAAAGGCTAAGATTGTCAAGCAGGTTATACCTGGAAGAGAAGGATGGGTTTGTTGTCAGAGTAGTAGTGTATGAGATTTTTATGGAAAAAAATATGCCGTTGCGATGACCGTGCAAGGCTAAGTTTAAGTATGAATGAGTGGGAGAAAATTCTCTATTGTGCCTCTGCGCGTCCTGAACTAATTTTAAAGGCCCATGGAATGAAAAGGACATTGAAAACAAGAATTGATCCATGGGGCACGGTCTGCCTGAGGGAGTACAACTGGGATTTCAAAAGAAGAGTTGAAACCTTGGTACGTAAGTCAAGGGGGGAAAGGATTTGGGAGTACTCTCCTGTATTGCTGGCGAAAGGGATTGTCGTGCAAAGGCCCTTGTTATTTTTTGAAAAACGGTATGCAGGTGTGTTAGTGAAAACTTGGGTGGCTACCCGGTGGTTAGAAAATAAGGTAGACCTAGGCAGCCTTGCTATGGATACGAGATTCAGAAGCTCACGGGACTTTAGCTTATTGCTAAGCAAAGGGGCTGAGATGATCGCTAGGCTCCATGATGCAAATTTTCTACATGGGGACCTGAAGTGGTCCAATTTTCTGTTGGTTAAGGATCGTTCGGAAATGCTTTTAAGCGACCTTGACGGAATAAAGCGATCAAGTTCCAGAAGATTAAAGGCAAAAGATTTTGCTAGATTTGTCTTGTCTACTTTTCAGTATGATTTAAAGGAGGGGGTTGCAGAGGACCTTATCAACACTTACCTGGGGGCCAGTAAAGACGGTAGTGGCATTTTGAAAAGGTATGTTGAAAACTGGGTGTCAAGAAGAAAGGCGCATTATTTAAACAAGCCCCTTTTGACCGACCGATGAGAATGGCGATTTAATGGTTTTTCTCATAAGGTCAATGAAGAGCTTCACCAGAGGAAAGGACAGGTATTAGGGACTCAAATTAATGAGCAACCTACCAGAAAAATTTCCCCCGAACTTATTTTTTTTGAGGTCCTCATCTGGCAAAATTGGGAGTCTACAGACCTTCAACGTTAACGTGTTGTGCTTCTGGTTCGCGGCATAATTTTTTATACCTTGAATTAGCAGTTTCTTTTTTTCATCCAAAACAGGGTCAGTGCCTTGTCCGGATTTGGTAGAAGCCAGATCAAAGAGTTCTTTTGCCTTGTTCCTTATCTCCTTAATCTGTCTTGAACCAAATTCCTGCCACGGAATATCTACACAGGCTACCAAGGAAATATCATGGACTTTTAATGACCTAGCCGATGCAATATCTGCATTCATGGCCTCCTCAAATTCACCTGTGATAAGATCGAAAACCTCTTGATTGAGGGTTGCCACTATCTGAGATGCCTCGGGGACAGAGGGAAACAACGCCTTCCAGGCCCGCAATACTTCCCGAAGAGTAGATTTGTCCATAGGAATCTTAATGTCAATCGACTCGGCATCTGGGTCAAGAGATTCCAGCGTTCCCTCTTCTCCGAGGGCTTCTGCTAAAGGAGAACCTGACATCTCCAATGAGTCTAAGTCAATTTTTGCTTGATTTCGGCTTTCTTGGGTTTGCTGGTACAGATGCAAAAGGATCTGTAAATAGAGGCCCTCTGTGCCTTGAGTCACGGAGCCCTTACTGCTCATGAGCTTGATTGTTTCGCTTACCTCCCAGCGAGTCTCCTCTTTATCACCCAGTATTACTGCCCTTAAATAGGAAGACAACCCACCTTCTCTATATGAAAGGGCCAGGTTCTTATATTCCTTGAGCAGTGATCTCAACTCGGTGTCCCGCCCCAATGCCTCCTTCGGGCGATGGATCTGCAACAATGCAAGCCTGGATGCTTCCACCATAGCCGCAGTGGGTTCCATTACCCAGGGCATTGCTATGTGGACCACATCAAAGAGGGCGCACAGGTTCTTAAGATGCCCTTCCTGAATGCGCCCTTCTGGCAAAACAATTGCAGAGGACATTAGTCCTCCTGCAGTTCTTTGAGGTTGGCGTAATAATCGAGGGCTTCTGGGTTCCCCAAGGCATCTCTATTTAGCACGGGCCTATTGTGAATCACGTTTTTCACTGCCAATTCCACCTTTTTCATATTAAGCGTATAGGGGATGTCGGGCACTGCGATAATTTTTGCTGGCACGTGCCTTGGGGAAGCATTGGCCCTGATGGTGTCCCTGATCTTCTTCTTTATCTCATCATTCAATTCATGGCCTGGGGCCATTTTCACGAAAAGCACAACCCTTACATCGTTTTTCCACTCCTGACCCACCACGATACTATCCTCAATTTCTTCGAGCTGTTCAACCTGGCGGTATATCTCAGCGGTACCAATCCTCACGCCACCAGGGTTCAGGGTAGCATCAGAACGACCGTAAATAATAACCCCGCCCCTCTCGTTTATCAGTATGTAATCCCCGTGGCGCCAGACTCCCGGGTAAACATCGAAGTAGGCTGAGTGATATTTTTTGCCATCCGGGTCATTCCAGAAATATATGGGCATGGAGGGGAAGGGGGCAGAACACACCAGTTCCCCCTGCTTGTTTATCACCGGCTCACCGTTTTCATCATATGCCTCCACCTTCATGGCCAGTCCCCTGCACTGTAGTTCCCCCGCATAAACGGGTTTTAGTGGACAACCCAGCGCGAAGCAGCCATTGAGGTCTGTACCCCCTGAAATGGAGGATAGTTGAACATCCTCCTTAACTTCCCTGTAAATATATTCAAATCCTTCCACAGAAAGAGGTGAACCGGTTGACAGCACGGTTCGCAGCGGGGATAGATCATAGGTACTGCCAGGTTTTACGCCCTGGTTCATAAGTGCGCTGATGTAACCGGCGCTTGTACCAAAAATTGTGATCTTCTCGTCTTGTGCCAGTTTCCATAGGGCACCCGGATCAGGGTAAAAGGGATTGCCATCAAAAAGCACAAGGGTGGCGCCAACTGAAAGGGAGCTTGTAAGCCAATTCCACATCATCCAGCCACAGGTGGTAAAGTAAAAGATTTTGTCCTCCCGCTTCAGATCCGTGTGCAGCAATAGCTCTTTCATGTGATGGACAAGAATGCCGCCAGCGCTTTGAACCATGCACTTGGGAAGGCCGGTGGTTCCGGAAGAGTACATAATGTAAAGGGGGTGGTCAAAGGGAAGCTGTTCGAATTGGACTTCAAGGCCACTTTCCGAGGACTTGAAATCATTGTAGTGTACAGCATTCGGCACATTGGAGATGTCAGGTTCGGCAACTGTGTAAGGCACTACCACCACCTTTTGAGTGGTTGGGAGTTGTTTCAAAACCTCTGATATTCTGCCTAGCGAGTCAAATTTCCTCCCTTTGAAGGAATACCCGTTTGCAGTAAAAAGGACCTTGGGCTGAATCTGGCCAAAGCGATCCAGTACACCCTTTATTCCAAAATCCGGTGAGCAGGAGGACCAGATGGCACCAATACTGGTTGCCGCAAGCATGGCCACGATGGTCTCTGGCATGTTGGGCATAAAGCCCACAACCCTGTCGCCCTGGGTTACACCCATTTCCCTCAGAGACTTGGCTACCCGGGCCACTTCATCATAAAGTTGCTTGTACGTCATTTTCCGTGGGGTATCCATAGCTTCGCCCTTGAAAATTAGGGCAACCTGATCATCCCTGTAACGCAAAAGATTTTCGGCAAAATTCAACTCAGAACCGATAAACCATTTTGCGCCTGGCATCTTGGTGAGATCATCAATAACCTGTTCATATGGACGGCTATGGATTATACCTGCAAAGTCCCAAAAGGAGGCCCAGAAATCTGGGATGTTGTCGATGGACCATTGGTATAGTTCTTCATATTCCTTAAACTCCTTGTTGTACTTCTCGTTTATATTCGTCAGGAACTTGTACATGGTAGAGCTTTTCATTCTCTCCTCTGAAGGCTGCCAGAGTACCTTTGCCATCTTCCTTCCCCCTTTCAGCAAATTTTGAAATGAAATATGGCCAGAGCCACTGTTGAATGGCATTCCCCACAATTGCGTTAGCTGCTACTTTTGTGTGTATAGCACTATTTAGCAATGATTGTAAAGGGTTTCCGTAGTCACAAAACAGCCAAAAATAAACCCATGTTTTGGCTTCTATGTGGTCATATGTTCATGGTTTTACCTTGACTCCATACAGTAATTGTTCTAGAAGTTAACGTTTAATTTGTTAGAATTTTTGTGCAATTAAAGAGAAATGAAGAATGGAAAAGACATCGCATCTAGTAAAGGAGAGGCTACAGAAGGCAGAGAAGCTTCGCTCAATGGGGGTGAACCCCTATCCGACGGGGTTCAGGCCTAGCACTACAATAGATCAGGTTTGGTCTAATTATGGACAGTGGGATCGAGAGAGACTGGAACGTGAAAAAGTTCAGGTCGTTTTGGCCGGACGTATCATGTCCATGAGGGATTTTGGAAAGGCCTCTTTTCTGCACATAAAGGACGGGACCGGTCGCCTCCAGGTATATGTGCGTAAGGATCAGGTGGGAAATGACGCCTTCGAGATTTTCAAGCTCATGGACATTGGCGACTTCTTAGGGGTCAAAGGGACACTTTTCAGAACTAGAACGGGCGAATTGACTATCTTGGCCCATGAAATCAAGTTGTTATGCAAGGCCATAAGGCCCCTGCCCGAGAAGTGGCACGGTCTCACCGATGTGGAGACTCGATATCGCCAGCGTTACCTTGACCTTATTGTGAATGATCATGTGAGAGAGGTCTTTGTATTAAGAAGTAGGATCGTACAGGCATTTAGGGAATTTTTTTTAAGGAGAGGCTTCTTAGAGGTGGAAACCCCTATGATGCAACCCATTCCTGGGGGAGCCACGGCTCGTCCCTTTAAGACATATCACAACGCACTGGGGATGCACCTCTATTTGAGGGTCGCTCCTGAGCTATATTTGAAACGCTTGGTGGTTGGAGGCTTTGAGAAGGTCTTTGAGATAAACCGCAATTTTAGAAACGAGGGCATCTCGGTGAAACACAACCCTGAGTTCACGATGCTGGAGTTTTACGTAGCCTATGCTACCTATCAGGATCTAATGGAGTTGACCGAGGAACTTTTCAGTCAGGTGACGGAGAAGATTTTGGGTAGCACTCGAATTACGTATCAGGGTAACGAAATTGAACTGAAACCACCTTGGAAAAGGTTAGGACTTTTCGAGGCCCTACGTGAAATTGGTGGAGTGGAAGAATCAGCTTTTTCAGATAGGGAAAGTGCAATTAAGATTGCAGAATCTCTTGGAGTTGGGATCCTTTCCAGAGAAACCCATGGAAAGGTTCTGACCAAATTGTTCGACCATCTCGTTGAGCCAAAATTGATTCAACCAACCTTTGTGGTGGGCTATCCTGCTGATGTCTCCCCTCTTTCAAGAAGAAATGATGAAAATCCTGAGGTAACAGACCGGTTCGAACTTTTCATAGGGGGAAGGGAAATAGCTAATGCCTTTAATGAGTTGAACGACCCGGTAGACCAGCGGGAAAGATTCAAGGCACAGGTGGCATTAAGAGAGGCCGGGGATGAGGAGGCACAGTTCATGGATGAAGACTTTCTCACTGCCCTTGAATACGGGATGCCACCCACGGCAGGGGAAGGTATCGGGATTGATCGGGTGGTCATGCTTTTTACTGATTCCCCTTCTATCAGGGATGTTATTCTGTTTCCCCATATGAGATCAAGGCAGGATTAACTTGTCGATGTTTTTCGAACTTTTCCTAGGTCTCAGATACCTTAAAGCAAAGCGAAAACAGGCCTTCATCTCAGTGATCACGGTGATCTCTGTCCTTGGTGTGATGGTTGGTGTTATGGCACTTATTGTGGTTCTTTCTGTTATGAACGGCTACCGAGCCGATTTGATTTCAAAGATTCTGGGTGTGAACTCTCATGTGCTGGTGATGAGTTATGGGGGGCCTTTCAGTGGTTACGAAGGGGTGAAGGAGACCGTGAATAAGGTTGAAGGTGTGGTGGCCTGCACACCTTTCATCTATGCCCAGGTAATGGTTAACCACGTGGGCAATTCTTCGGGGGCAATACTCAGGGGCGTGGATGCAGATGACCCCTATACAAGGAAATTCTTGGGGCCCATGCTAAAGATGGGCAGCATAAAATCGCTTGCTGAGTCGATCCAACCACCCCCCATAATAATAGGCAGAGAACTGGCCAAGCAGATCGCTGCCCATGTGGGTGATACCGTCACTGTCATATCCCCGGAAGGTAAGCTTACCCCTTTGGGTCGAGTACCTAACTCAAAGAGGTTCACAGTGGTTGGGCTTTTCGATTCGGGCATGTATGAGTATGATGCCTCTATGATGTATATTTCCCTGTCTCAGGCACAGGGTTTCTTGGGCCTGGGAAACAAAGTTACCGGGTTGGATGTGAAGGTGAGAGATGTCTATGGGGCAAATGCTTTGGCCAAGAAAATTCAAAAGACACTCGGATATCCCTATTGGACAAAAGACTGGATGGCAATGAACAGAAATCTTTTTTCAGCTCTCAAGTTGGAAAAAATTACGATGTTTGTGATCTTGACCATGATTGTGCTGGTGGGCGCGCTCAACATCATAAGCACACTCATCATGCTGGTTATGGAAAAAACCAAAGAGGTGGCCATACTCAGGGCCATGGGTGCATCGGCCAAAAGCATTATGGCGATATTTGTCTTTCAAGGGGTCTTTGTGGGAATTCTCGGCACGGTGATAGGGCTTTTTTCAGGACTAGGGTTATGCGAACTCTTGGCTAAGTACAAGTTCATAAGGCTCCCTGCTGATGTCTATTATATTTCGACGCTACCCGTGAAGGTCCAATGGGGCGACGTTGTTACGGTTGCGCTGGCAGCATTTGCGATCTGCTTTGTGGCGACTTTGTATCCGTCGTGGCACGCTTCTAAAGTTAATCCTGTGGAAGCATTGCGTTATGAATAAAATAGGGGCTGAACACAGAGGCCTCGGAACCGAGGCGTGTTTGATGAGGCTCGAAGAAGTGCATATGAGTTTTAGGCATCACGGTAATGTCATAGATGTCCTGAGAGGAATATCCTTTAAGGTCGAACGGGGTGAGAGTATCGCAATTATAGGGGCATCAGGTGTTGGAAAGTCAACTCTCTTAAATATTATGGGAAGCCTGGAGCCTCCTAGCTCGGGGCAGGTGAAGTTTCTAGGAAAAGACCTCTACTCCTTGCCGGAACAGGAACTCTGCAGAATTAGGAATCGGAAAATTGGATTTGTTTTCCAGTTTCACCATCTTTTACCAGAACTTACGGCCCTAGAGAATGTGATGATACCTGCCCTTATCGCGAGGGTGGATAGGAATGAGGCTAGGCAGATGGCACGGGATGTGTTGGAGAAGGTGGGCCTGGGAAATAGACTTGCTCACCAATCCGGAGAGTTATCGGGGGGGGAGCAACAAAGGGTGGCTATAGCGAGGGCCTTGGTGATGAAACCGGAGCTCATATTGGCCGACGAGCCCACGGGCAATCTAGATTGGTTTACAGGCCGGGAGGTCGCTGAGTTGTTATTCAAGCTTAATGAAGAACAAGAGATAACAATGGTTGTGGCTACACACAACCGGTCTCTTGCTGATAGAATGTCGCGTAGGATGGAAATCGTGGGCGGGAGAATCCAATAATATGAAGAGAGTCTTGGGAGGGATAAAAAACGAAACAGGTGGGAAACCGGGACAGCTTTCCAAGATATTTGTTGTTTTGGTGCTCGTTTTTACCGGTTTTGTGAATTGTGGTTCTTGTGATCTTTTGGCTGCTGAAAAGGAAAAGATAGCTGTTACGCGGTTTGAGATTGAGGGCGCTAGGCAAATCCGCGGACTGGATGTAAGACTACAGCAAAAGCTTGCCGAGCGGCTCACAGAGATGGGCTTCGAGGTGGCCGATACTTTGGTGGTAAATAAGTACATATCCTTGGGTGCTTCTTTGGAAAAGCTGAGGGAATTGGGATCAGCACTTGGTGTAAGCTGGGTTGTAAGAGGTACAGCGACTCAGATCGGAAAAAAGATAAGCCTTGATATTGGCATTGTTGACGTAACAGGTCGAAAGGGCATTTCATACATGTATGTAGTTGCAGAAAATATGAGTGAGGTGGACCAGGCCATAACGCAGTTAGCAAAGAGTATAAGAAACAAGATAAGTGGGTATATTCAAGTGGCTGAGGTCAAGGTCAAGGGAAATAAGAGGATTGAATCGGATGCTATTTTGGCGGTTGTGAAAACAAGAAAGGGGGATGCACTGGATTACGATCAATTAGACAAGGACCTTAGGGCCGTTTACAAAATGGGATTTTTTAAGGATGTAATAATTGAAACAGAAGATAGTTCATCGGGAAAAGTTGTGGTCTTTCATGTAGCAGAGAAACCTTCAATAGGACGTATAGTTTTTGAAGGCAACAAGCATGTGGACAAGGATGATCTAAAGAAAGAGATAGGCATAAGCCTTTATTCGATTTACAACCCATACGAAGTTAAACAAAGCGTCAACAGGCTCAAGGAATACTACAGGCAAAAAGGATACTACTCTGTTGATGTAGAATCAGAAGTGGAGCCGTTACCAGGTAACGAAGTGATGGTAAAATACAGGATTCAGGAGAACGAGAAGGTTTACATAAAGAAAATAAAATTCAATGGAAATAAGAGGTTCAGCGATGGCGACCTGAAAGATTTAATGACAGTAAAGGAGAAGGGATTTTTTTCTTGGTTAAGTAAGTCGGGGGTTTTGGATAAAAAGAAGCTTGATTTCGATATTCAAAAAATAAATGCATTTTATCATAACCATGGGTTCGTGAAAGCAAAGGTGGGTGAGCCCTTAATCCAATATCAAAAGGGGAAGGGCCTTTATATAACGATTGATGTGTATGAGGGCCCGCAGTACAAGGTAGGGGAGGTTTCCATCAAAGGGGATCTGCTGAAAAACAAAGAAGAGCTTCTGAAACAGATAATGATTACCAAGGAAGAATTTTTTAACCGTGAGACCGTTAGGAGAGACATTCTTAGGTTAAAAGACATATACAAGGATGCCGGATATGCTTACGTAGAGCTTACTCCTAGAATCAAAGAAAATGATAAGAAGCACACTGTCGATGTAACTTATGCAATCTCAAAAGGCCCTAAGGTTGTATTTGAGCGTATCAACATAGCGGGCAACACTGTTACGAGAGACAAGGTAATCAGACGTGAATTAAAAGTTGCAGAAGGAGATTACTTTAATGGCAGCGCCTTGCGTAAGAGCATGTGGAACTTGAATAGGCTTGGTTATTTTTCCGACGTTGACATACAGCCTCGCAAGGGCAGCCGGAATGACACAATGGTCCTAGACATAAGCGTGAAGGAAAAACCTACTGGAAGCTTCAGTTTTGGAGTAGGTTATAGCTCGGTTGATAAACTAATGGTGATGGCTCAAATCGCTGAATCGAATTTCTTGGGTAGAGGCCAGAAAATAAGTGTAAGTGCTAACTTGGGAGCGGTCTCGAATGAATTTGATATCCGCTTCCGCGAACCCTGGCTCTTTGACCGACCTATCTCTGGGGAGATCAATGTATACAAGTGGAAAAGAGAGTATGACGAGTATACAAAGGATAGCGTGGGAGGGGAGCTTGGCGTAGGCTTTCCGTTACCATTGGATGATTTCACAAGGGGCTACATTACTTATGATCTGGATTTAGCCAATATTAAGGATGTGGCCGACACCGCTGCACTGGAGATTAAAGACATGGAAGGGAGGAACATGACGAGCAGCCTGACTTTTGAAGTCAGGCGTGATAATCGCAATAGGTTCTGGAATACCAGCAAAGGTTCAATTAATAGCTTGTCGTTTGAGTACGCCGGAGGGCTTCTGGGTGGTGATGTTGCTTTCAACAAATACCTTGCGAGATCGGGATGGTACTTCCCACTGTGGTGGGACACAGTGTTTATGGCTCAGGGAAGATGGGGGTATGTTACAAAAAGGTCGGGAGGGAAACTGCCTGTTTATCAAAAATTCAGGATAGGGGGCCTTAATACAGTCAGGGGGTTTGATTACTCTAGTATTTCTCCCAGGGATCCTACAACAGGCGATAGGATTGGTGGCGAGAAAATGATGATTTATAACCTTGAATACCGTTTTCCGCTGGTAAAAGAGGCAGGGATAATGGGCCTGTTTTTTATGGATATGGGAAATGTTTTCGAAAAAGATGAGAGCTGGACCTTTAGCGGTATCAAGAAGTCCGTAGGAACAGGAATAAGGTGGTATTCACCTCTAGGCCCTCTCAGACTTGAGTATGGGAAGGTGCTCGGTCCCAAGGAAGACGAGCCTTCTGGGAATTGGGAATTCTCTATAGGAGGGGTGTTCTAAGCAAAACATGGGGTTATTGAAAAGAAATTTTCACTGCGTTGGTAAATAACATTGAGGCGGTGAGGCAAAAGGACTGAAGAAGGAGGAACATATGAAAAAGGTAATACTGGCATTTATGGTGATTAGTTTGCTCGGAGTCGTAAAAGCTCATGGCGCTGAACAAGGGTGTAAGATCGGCTTGATTGATATGCAAAAATTTCAACAGAAATCCTCTGCTTTCCAAAAAGTTAGGCTGAGGCTTGAGAAGAAATTTACAGATCTAAAGAGGAAGTTGGACGCTCAGAAGCAGGAAATCGGGAAGCTGGAGGAGGAACTGAAAAAACAGAGTTTGATGCTTAGCCTTGATGCCAAGGAAGATAAACAAAGGGAACTTGAGAAGAAAAAAAGATACTATAAATATCTATATAATGAGTTAACCCAGGAGATGAGACAGGTGGAGCAGGATGCCAAGCGCATGATCGGCAAGGATATAGAAAAGATCGTTGGTGAAATCGGCGACAAAGAAGGGTACACGCTTATTTTGGAAAAGGGCACTGTCGGGCTAATTTATTATAAAGATAGTATAGATATAACCGATAAGGTGGTAAGCGCTTACGATAAAATGAAAACCGCCGGAAAATAGGGTTATCTGAGGCGTATTTCATGGGCATGACATTGCATGAGATAGCCAAGCTGGTGGATGGAAAAATCGTTGGTGATCCGAGGGTAGAGATAACCGGCATTAACTCTCTTGAATATGCCGAAAGTTCGGACATCTCCTTTTTCTTTTCCCCTAAATACCGTGAGCTGCTTAAGACCACTAAGGCTCGTGCCATTCTCGTGAAAGAGCAAGCTTCTGAATTCCCGGGCCCTCAGGTGATTGTTGCCAATCCCGAGGTGGCTTATGCAAAGCTGGCAAGCATCTTTGCTCCACCTTCATCAAGATTTGACGGAGTAAGTACAGGGGCCTATATCCATCGGGGTGCTAGGGTAGGAGAGGGGGCTTCAATTTATCCCTTCGTTTACGTAGGGGAAGGGAGTCGTATCGGAGAGAATACCATCTTGTTCCCTGGAGTGTATGTTGGTAATAACGTACGAATAGGCACGGAAACAATTATCTATCCCAACGTAACAATATTGGACGGAACTATCGTCGGCTCTCGGGTGGTTATCCACTCTGGCACGGTCATTGGCAGTGATGGATTCGGGTTCGTGCAGCAAGAGGGAATTTCCATAAAGATTCCACAAATGGGATATGTCCAAATAGAGGATAATGTGGAGATTGGCGCCAACTGCTCCATAGACAGAGCCACATTCGGGCGGACCTGGATCAAGGAAGGCGTTAAGATGGATAACCTGGTCCAGATCGCGCATAACGTGGTGGTAGGGGAGCACTCAATAATAGTTGCACAGGCTGGAGTTTCGGGGAGTGTTACGCTTGGAAAGCAAGTGGTTATCGGGGGCCAAGTTGGCATTTCGGATCACTTGTCCATCGGCGATAAGGTGATGATAGGTTCACAGTCTGGGGTTGCCAAGTCTATTCCGTCTGGTGAGATTGTATCGGGTACCCCTACGCTACCCCATAGGCGTTGGCTCAGATGTATGGGCCTGGTTGGGAAATTGCCCGAGATTAACGACCGGATAAGAGAGTTGGAAAGGAAGGTGGCAGATTTAGAAAAACACAGGCATAAGGGGGAATAAAGCTATGGAGGTTCCTCTGGATTACAAGCAGATTACCAAAATCCTACCTCATAGGTATCCATTTCTCTTGGTTGACAGGATAGTGGAATTGGAAAAAGGTAGGAGGGTAGTTGGCATAAAGAACGTTACGGCAAACGAACCCTTTTTCCAAGGCCATTTCCCTGGTAATCCCATAATGCCAGGAGTGCTTATTGTAGAGGCAATGGCCCAGACCGGAGGGGTTCTAGCAAGGCTTTCAGTTCAGGGCGTACCGGACAGAAGCGGTGAGGACAATATTTATTTTATGGCAATAGATAAGGTAAAGTTCCGGCGCCCGGTGATCCCGGGGGACCAACTGAGATTCGAGCTGGAAGCGCTCAGGACAGGATCAAAAGTATGGAAGATGGCAGGCAAGGCCTATGTTGCTGAAAACCTTGTGGCAGAGGCTGAGCTCACAGCGACCATAGGATAGCTGATTTGTTTTATGGAATAACAGGATAGTGAATGAATATCGAATATCGAATAATGAATAACGTATAACGAATAACAACTCCGGGGTTTTTTGTGCATGGAAATTCATCCTTCAGCAGTAATAAGTCCAAAGGCGGAACTGGCCGAGGGTGTCAAAATTGGCCCTTATTCCTCCATAGGCGACAATGTAAAGATCGGTCGAGATACCGTCATAGGGGCTCATGTGGTCATTGAGGGGCATACTCAAATAGGAGAGAGAAACAAGATATACCCCTTTTCCTCTATTGGTACACCGCCACAGGATATCGGGTACAGGGGGGAAGATACTCGACTCATAATCGGCGACGATAATATCATTCGCGAATATGTGACAATAAATCGTGCTACCACAAAGGAGAAGTGGGAAACCGTTATTGGGAACCAGAATTACATCATGGCTTATGCCCATATTGCGCATGACTGCATCCTTGGTAACCGGGTCATTATGGCAAACGTCGCAACCTTAGGCGGCCATATTAACATAGGGGATTTTGCCGTGGTTGGCGGATTGGTCGCAGTTCACCAATTTGTAAGGATCGGCTCCTATGCATTTGTGGGGGGGAAGTCGGGTGTGGACAGAGATGTCCCCCCATTTATGATAACTGCAGGTCCAAGGGCAAGGCTGTATGGAGTGAACCGCAAAGGATTGGCCAGAATGGGATTCTCAAGAGAGGCAATAGATGGTTTGAAAAAGGCCTACAGAATCATATGGCGGGAGAATAGGCGGTTCAGTGAGGGCATTTCACGGGTGAAAAAGGAAATTGCTCCGTTCCCCGAATTAGAAATATTGCTTAATTTTTTCAATGGATCTAAGCGCGGAATACTTAGATGAAATAGCAATATTTTGTTTGAACTTTCTGGAGCGGCGGATTGGGACAGCGAGCTGAGGTACTGGGTTTAATCGCAGGCGGAGGTCGATTTCCTTTGATGGTGGCAAGGTCGGCTAGGCGTATGGGTTATAAGGTGGTAGCAGTGGCCCACCATAATGAGACGTTACCGGACCTGGAGAAAGAAGTTGACGAGATAAGGTGGATTAACCTAGGTCAGTTCGGAAAGCTACTAAAGACGCTCAAACAAAGCAATGCTACCAAGGCAGTCATGGCGGGCTCTATTACCAAGCGAAAAATGTTTGAGGACATAAGGCCTGATCTCAAAGGCCTTGCCATGATGACCAAAATCGCCATATTTCATGATGATGACATTCTTAGGGCAGCATCACGGGAGTTAGAGCGTCAGGGAATAGAGGTGATAAGCTCAACCTACTGTTTGCCAGAATTACTGGCCCCCGCGGGATGTCTTACGCGGCGGAAGCCCACAAAAGAGGAAATGAGGGACATTCAAGTTGGTTGGAAAGTGGCAAAAGCGATAGGGAAACTTGACCTTGGGCAATGTGTGGTGGTGAGGCGTAAGACGGTGGTAGCAGTTGAGACCATTGAAGGTACCGACGAAACAATTCTCAGAGGAGGCCAGCTGGCCAATGAAAAAGCCGTTGTGGTAAAGGTAAGTAAGCCTGGCCAAGATCTCCGCTTTGATGTACCAACAGTTGGCCTTGAGACAATAAAGACCATGGCTAGGGTTAGGGCCTCGGCCCTGGCTATTGAGGCAAATAAAACATTGATGTTTGATCGTGATCAAATGCTGGAGTATGCTGACGAAAAAGGAATAGCAGTCTACTCGATAACCGAGGAGGAAATAAATTGAGAAGGCTGCGGGTTGCCGTAATTGGCGTAGGCCATGTGGGCGAGTACCATGTGCAGAAATACGCCGCCTTACCTGAAGCCGACGTAGTTGGGGTTGTGGACATAGATAAGGACAGAGCCCGTCTGATTGCAAGACGCTATGATACCAGAGCATACTTTCATCACGACGAAGTCTTAGGCCAGGTAGATGCGGTAAGCATTGCAGTACCCACTAAGGACCATTTTTCCATCGCCATGGACGTGCTCTCAAAAGGCGTTCACGTTCTCTTGGAAAAGCCAATAACAGATGATGTGGAACAGGCGGCACAGCTCATTAATAGGGCAGCGAGTGATAACCTTGTGCTCCAGGTAGGCCACACCGAAAGATTTAATCCGGCCGTGCGAGAAATGCGGACAATGGTAAACAATCCTATATTTGTGGAGTCCCATAGGCTCAATCCCTTTACTCCTAGGGGAACTGATGTAGATGTGGTGCTGGATCTAATGATTCATGATCTCGACATCATACTTAACGTGGTTAAGGCAGATATTAAGGAACTTCACGGAGTCGGGATGTCGGTACTGACAGGGAAGACTGACATAGCAAATGTAAGAATAATATTTGACAATGGCACAGTTGCCAATCTTACTGCTAGCCGGGTCTCTAATAAGACCATACGCAAGCTGAGAATATTTCAGCCCGATGCCTATCTGGCCGTTGATTTTGCAAATAAAGAGCTTGGTGTTACTCGTCTTGATCAAGATCGAATTGGACCTGAAGGTTTCCCTCAGATCGTCACCAGCAACATGCAGTTCCCCGACAGCGATCCCATGCTATCGCAGATTCGCTCCTTTTTAGGCGCTGTTTTGGAGCGCCGACCACCAGAAGTATCGGGTGAGGACGGAAAGCGTGCTCTATCTGTGGCGCACACCATCATTCAGCAGATTGAGCGGGGGTGCAAATATTTTCAGAGCATCTGTTGAGCACCGACAAGATAGTCTCGTGGTCATTGTTGCAGGTGAGGCATCAGCGGATTTGCATGGTGCCAACTTGGTTAAAGCCATTCGCCAATTCAATCCCAATATATCATTTGTTGGGATAGGTGGACCCAAGATGGAAGGCCAAGGGGTAGAGGCGCTCGTTTCGGCCAGTGAAACTGCTGTTGTGGGGCTCAGCGAGGTATTTAGAAAGCTAGGCAATATAGCCAAGGCATACTTTGGGCTAAGTCGGGTCCTAAAGCAGTTTCGCCCTTCATTGCTTATCCTCATAGACTATCCCGAATTTAATCTGCGATTGGCGTCCAAAGCCAAGAAGTATGGCATCCCGGTAATGTACTACATCAGTCCTCAGGTTTGGGCGTGGAGGCCAGGAAGGGTAAAAAAGATTGCCTCTGTTGTTGATAGGATGGTTTGTATACTGCCATTTGAAAAAGAGTTTTATGAAAAAAGGGGGCTTCGGGTTGACTATGTAGGCCACCCTCTATGCGATATTGAGTTTCCTGAGGTTAGCCCAGGGGAAATTCTAGAAGAGCTGGGCTTGAAAAATAATTATCCCGTTCTGGGCTTACTGCCAGGTAGCCGGGACCAGGAGGTTGAATCTTTACTCCCTAACATGGTTGGCGCTGTAAAACTTCTGAAAGTACGCTACCCTAACTTAGGCTGTATTCTACCTTTAGCTCCCACCATAAGAGAGGACAGGGTGGAGCATCTAGTTAGGGACGCAGGAGTGGAGATAAGAATCTCAAGAGCTAATATATATGAGCTTTTGTCTTGTTGCCATTGTGCATTGGTTGCCTCAGGCACAGCAACGCTGGAAGCCGCCATAATGGGTGTCCCCATGGTCGTTGTTTATAAGGTTTCCCCGGTTACATTTTTTCTTGCAAAAAGGGTGGTCAGAGTAGAGCATATATGCTTGGTAAATTTGGTCGCCGGGTACACGCTGGTTCCTGAACTGATCCAAGATGGGGTTACACCAGAAGAGATCACACAGCAATTAATTAATATACTTGAAGATGAGAAAAACAGAACTAAAATGAAAAAGGGGCTTGAGGAGGTAAGAGAAAAGTTGGGTAAAGGCGGGGCCTCCCGAAGGGCAGCAGAAATAGCTTTGGAAATGATTAGATAGGATGAATAAAAGAAGCAGAGAGGGTCCTCGGTGGTTCCATAATTGATGCTTTTTTAGGATTTTTTTGCCATGGCACGAACAGTCCTTGTAGTTGATGATGAGTATAGCATTCTCCAATCAGTGGAGGGGATTCTTTCCGATGAAGGATTTGATGTCGTATGTGCCCGCAGTGGCAAAGAAGCGCTTGAAAAAATAAAGGAAACCATGCCGGATCTCGTGCTGTTGGATATATGGATGCCGGAAATGGACGGTATTGATACACTTGTCAAGATTCGGGAAATCAGTGCTCAGATCCAAGTAGTGATGATGTCGGGTCACGGTACCATTGAGACTGCGGTGAAGGCTACAAAGTTGGGCGCATATGATTTTATTGAGAAGCCCCTGTCTTTGGAAAAGCTCCTTCTTACCATTAACAATGCCCTGGAATATCACAGTCTCGAACAAGAAGTGACACTACTGCGGGAAAGAGACAGAAAAAGATATGAGGTTACAGGGAATAGTCGAGCGATAGTAGAGTTAAAAAAACAAATAATGATAGTGGCCCCTACTGATGCATGGGTACTCATTTCCGGGGAAAATGGTACTGGTAAGGAACTTGTAGCGCATATGATACACAGGCTCAGCAAAAGGAGCCGCAAGCCAATGGTCGAAGTAAATTGTGCGGCTATTCCCGAGGAATTGATTGAAAGTGAATTGTTCGGTCATGAAAAAGGGGCATTCACAGGTGCCTCCACAATGCGAAAAGGGAAGTTTGATCTCGCCCACGAGGGGACGATTTTCCTTGACGAGATAGGCGACATGAGTCTCAAGGCCCAGTCAAAGACTCTTCGCATCCTGCAGGAGCAAAAATTTGAGCGTGTGGGCGGAAGCCGGACGATAAAGGTGGACGTGAGGGTGATTGCAGCAACAAATAAGGATCTGGAGGCCGAAATAGAAAAGGGCACCTTTCGGGAGGACCTCTATTTTAGGCTGAATGTGATACCGTTGAGGGTTCCGCCCTTGCGCGAAAGGGTAGATGATATACCCAAACTTGTTGACGAATTTGTGCGGGAATTTTGTTTAACAACGAATGTCGAACCAAAGCGGTTCAGCGAAGAAGCACTATCACTGCTGATGGCCTACAAGTGGCCGGGCAATGTGAGAGAGCTGAAGAACCTTGTGGAGCGCATGATGATAATGACGCCAGGGCCAGTTGTTGAGGCGAAAGATATCCCACCACCTTACAATGAGTCAGGTTCAACAAGAGAGTGGTTACCTTGGGCCTTGTACAGCGACTCCCTCAAAGATGCAAAGAGGGAATTCGAAAAGGCTTTCCTTGAGGCAAAATTGAAAGAACACAACTGGAATATTTCTCAAACAGCAGAGGCCATTGGAATCGAACGAAGCAATCTTCACAAAAAGATTAGGGCATATGGGCTGGAAGAACCCCGCTAACCTTTTACCTGATCAAGCATTTGATCATTTCCCATAGTTCCTCTCTGCCGATTCCTGTTCGAGCTGAAAAAATGATGGGTTTGTGCTCAATAAGAGGTTCTAACCTTTTTGTGATTTCTGAGGCTCTTATAAGTGCCTTTTGCCTTGAGAGCTTATCAGCCTTGGTCACAACAGCTACTGCCGCAATGCCGTGGTGATTAAGCCAATGGAGAAGATCCAGGTCATTAGAATCAGGGTCGCGCCGGATATCCACTATGAGCACTACCCCTTTGAGGGTCGGCCTCCCCTCAAGATAGGTCTCCACCATTTTTTTCCACGACCTTTTGACCGAGACTGGGACCTTGGCATAGCCGTATCCTGGCAAATCCACAAAATATAAATCCCTGCCCACCGCAAAGAAATTGATGGACCTAGTTCTGCCTGGTTTTGAACTGGTTACCGCAAGATGCCTCCGGTTTACCAATCTGTTCAAAAGAGAAGACTTGCCGACATTGGATTTTCCCGCAAATGCTACTTCAGGTCGATCAGGGGGAGGGTATTGGTCGGGCAAGTACGCGCTGGCAACAAAAGATACTTCCATGGCCTGGCTCACAAATTCAATAAGGTGTCAGCGGGCCTGCAAGTACTTTTCAATCCTGCGGAGGCCCTCTTGGAGATTCTCCATGGAGTTGGCATAGGAGAACCTCAAGAAGCCTTCCCCATTTTTTCCAAAGTCAATACCAGGGGCAACTCCAACATGGGCCTTTTCCAGGATATCAAAAGCCAGATCGTAGGAGTTTGATGAGAGGTGTTTCGCATTGGCAAAGACATAAAAGGCACCCCTTGGCTCAGTGGCAAGGCCAAAACCCAGCTCTTTCAGGCGCGACACCAGAAATACACGCCGCTCATTATATATTTTTCGCATTCGCTCAACATCTTTTTGGGCATCACGAAGTGCAGCAATTGCAGCCCACTGAGATACGCTACTGGCGGATATGAAGAAGTTCTGTTGCAATTTCTGAAGCGGGCGCACAAAATCCCGGGGAGCGATAATGTACCCTAATCTCCATCCGGTCATGGCAAAAAGCTTAGAAAAGCCATTGAGAACGAATGCATTGTCGGTGAATTCAAGGATAGAGCATTCCTTCTCACCATAAACTAGGCCATGGTAAATTTCGTCCGATATGATAGGCACACCCAGTTCCGAAATGGCCGCCATTTTTTCACGGGAAAGAAGAGTCCCGGTGGGGTTTGATGGGGAGTTTATAAGTATGGCCTTGACCCTTGGAGAGAGGTTTTTCCTTACTGTTGTAGGATCTAACTGGAATGCATCTTCTTCATGAACCTTAATAAAAAGGGGCTCGGCCCCCAGAAATCGAGCGTAATTGGGATAGCATGGATAATGGGGATCTGACATGATTATTTGGTCCCCTTTATCTAAAAGCGCTGAAATAATCAAAAGAAGAGCTGGAGATGTACCAGAAGTAATTATTATCTGATCAGGCTCTATACTGACTCCATGTTTGTCAAAATACCATTGGCAAATGGTTTCCCTGAGTTCAATAATACCCTGGCTGTGGGTGTAGTGGGTGTAGCCTTTCTGGATAGCCTCTATTCCTGCCTGACAAATGCATTGAGGAGTGGGGAAATCAGGCTCTCCAATTTCAAGGTGAATAATATGGTGGCCCTGTTTTTGTATTTCAAGCGCCTTTTCCATCACGTCCATGACTATGAAGGAAGGGATTTCCAGGGCCTTGTTGGTCATAAGTCCTTTCATTTTCTCCTCGATGGCTAGTAAGATTTTTTTATGAGCTAGGCTGCTGGTCCAATTTGAGTCTTTCCAAAAGCCTTTCTGCCTCTTTGCCGTACGGACCATTCCTGTCGGCCCTTATTGTCTCGAGTAACTCCTGAGCGGCTTCTTTTTTTAACTTCAAGGTCAGGTACAACTTTCCAAGATGAAGATGGGGAACCGGGGTGCCAGGGGCAAACTGAATGGCCTTCTTGTATGATTCTACTGCCTCATCCCATTTCTTGAGCCTCTCGTATGCAAGACCCATGTTATCGTGGGCAACGCTGTAACCGGGGAATCTTTCGATGGCTTTTTGGTAATAACGAATGGCCGTCTCATATTGACCCTTAATGTGGTAAACATACCCCAAGTTTGTATAAGCAATATATGGAGTTCTATACGTAACCGTCTCAGCAGCCTTTTTGAACAATTTGATGGCCTTGTCATAATCTTTATTGAGAAGGTATACGGTTCCCAGATTATTGGCAACTTCGGGGTAATCGGGCTTAAGGCTCAAGGCCTTTTTAAAGTGATCTATTGCCTGGTCAAGTTTTCCGAGATCTCTATAAGCTAAGCCCAATGAATTTTGGATTTCAGGATCATCAGGGGCCAGCTTCTCAGCTTCAAGTAGTTCTTTAAGTCCCTCCTCTATCCTGCCGTCCATCAATAAAGAATTACCAAGGTCTTCTTTGGCACGAGCCTTCTTTAGTACGACACCACGGTCTTGGGCGCATGCAGATAGGGTGAGACAAAGCACAACTGCCCAATATACCAACCATTTCTTTTTTTTCATATCAAATAACCTTATTGAGGGCGTATTCGATTATTCCTTCGGCGCCGGCCTGCATAAGTCTTGGAATGAGATCCCTCACCATGCCAGAGTCCACTACTACTTCCACTGAAACCCATTTTGAATTATAAAGTTCAGCTATTGTGGGTGCGTTCAGGCTGGGAAGGATATTCATCACTTCCTCCATTTTTTTTGCCGGAACATTCATTTTAAGTCCCACCATATTTTCCGCCTTCAGGGCCCCCTGAAGAAGCAAAAAGATTTGCTCAATTTTCTCCTTTTTCCAAGGGTCCTTGATAGCCTGTTTGTTAGCTATAAACTGTGTATTAGTCTGCATCAGTTCGTGTATGATTCTGAGCCCATGGGCCCTTATGGTGCTTCCTGTTTCTGTTACCTCCACGATGGCATCTGCTAAACCAGCTACCACCTTTGCCTCGGTGGCACCCCAGGAAAATTCCACCTCCACATTGATATGCTTTTCCCTGAAATATCGCTTGGTGAAATTTACCAGTTCGGTAGCAATCTTTTTACCTTCAAGATCTTCAAGGCTTTTTATCTCGGAATCTCCAGGGACCGCTAGTACCCATTTTGCTGGGTTCTGGCTAACCTTAGAATAAACCAGGTCACCCACCACGTGGACATCTGATTCGTTTTCTTCTATCCAGTCTCTTCCGGTAAGCCCTGCATCCAGAGTTCCTCGCTCTACATATCGTGACATTTCCTGAGCTCGACACAGACTGCACTCTATGGTGGGATCATTTATATCTGGGAAGTAACTTCTAGAGTTCACCGAGATTTTCCAGCCGGATTTCTCAAACAGATTAATGGTAGCGTTTTGAAGGCTACCTTTTGGTATGCCCAATCTAAGTCTTTTCATTTTTTATACACCTTTTCAGGATCGAATACCTTGTCGCTGCAAATACTAATATGACCGCCGTCTTCTAGTCGCTTATGGAAGCAGGTACGGTAACCCGTATGGCATGCAGCCCCTCCAATTTGGTGAACCTTGAGAAGGATCGTATCATTGTCACAATCAATACGAATTTCTTTGATTTTCTGTACATGGCCTGAGGTTCCGCCCTTGTGCCACAATTCGTTTCTGGAGCGGCTCCAAAAGTGTGCTTCCCCTGTTTCAATTGTTTTATTCCATGCTTCCTCATTCATGTATGCAAGCATTAGAACCTCGCCGGATTTGTAGTCCTGGACGATAGCCGGAATCAGACCGTTTCCCTTTTTGAAATCTAACATTTGGATATACATTTCTCCTGTGCACTAATTAGTTTCCATCCATAAATGGCCTTTTTGCGCAATCTCTGCGTCAATCAGCCAGAGGCTGATAAATCTGCGGGATTCCTTGTGCGGCGTACTAGATGTACGCCTCCGCGTAATCCCTTGATTTTCTTGATCTTGCACAAAAATTCTCATTTATGAAACCGGGATACCACTGCGAAGCAGTGGGACTGAGCACCCAAAGGGTGCGAAGAATTGGAAACTTACCAGTGCCCAAAATCTTATTCGTGGATGGGTACTAGGTAGGATTTCGAAAAACCCACGCACACTATGAAAAGGCATAAAGCATGAGCACAAAAGCAAGCAATGATGAATTGGCAGAATTGAAGACAAT
>Ga0190359_1000401_pt1 | contig 29779 bp, 21 predicted proteins | sample 48721823_MG_FD_161269 | JGI IMG/M metagenome (GOLD analysis project Ga0190359, IMG submission 161269) | Hydrothermal vent microbial mat bacterial communities from Southern Trench, Guaymas Basin, Mexico - 4872-18-2-3_MG | ecosystem: Environmental > Aquatic > Marine > Hydrothermal vents >... | reverse complement strand
TTGAGGAACCGAGGCCTTTACAAGCGGATTAATTATATAAAGAGATCTGGAGTCGTCCATTGTAAGTCCTGTAGATTCAACTATTGTACCCCGTTCATCGTCTTCTTTTTCAATTGGTTCGGAGCGAAATATGACATTGTTCACGCCAAGCAGCTTTATCTGATCCAGAGCCTCTTTCTTTGCTCCTGCTCCTATTGAAAGCATAGCAATGACAGCAGCAACACCAAAAATAATTCCCAGCATCGTTAAAAAAGATCGTAATTTATGAGTTAAAATACCATTTAAACTTACTGAAAAACTTTCACGAAAATTCACTTTTAACTCCTGTCTCTAACCTATTTTTATTTGGAATGTCTTGGAACCGCTGGATTTCTTCTTTTTTACAGGTGCAGCTGAATTTTGCTCGCTTTCACCACCGATTTCATCTAAAGGAATTGTCGGATCTCTTAAGCAGACCTGTTCTCCCGCTTTTAGTCCTTCTTTTATCTGGATGAAATTGCTGCTCTTTTTACCTACAACAACAGGTCTCTGACTTACACCTCTTCTTGTTTTTACATAAACAACTGTTTTCCCTTCTTTCTCAAAAACAGCCTGAATCGGAATGTACGTAACATCCTTAAGCCTGTCTACAATTATCTGACAACTACAGGTCATTCCCGGGCGTAATTGTTTATCCGTTGAATCAAGTGTTATTTCAACATCAAAAACTTTAGTGTTAGTAGAATACTCCCTTCGTGCAAGAGAGGCCACTCTTGTAATTTTTCCGTAATAAGCCTTGCCTTCAAGAGCGTCAACAGTTACAACTGCATTTAAACCTGTTTTGATTTTATTAATATCTGTCTCATTAACAGTAGTTTTTGCCTGCATAACAGAAAGATCCGGTATTCCGATTACAGGAAACCCCGGCCACGGAGTGTCTCCTATCTGAACTTTTTTCATTCCTGATGCGGAATAAATCTCTTTGTATACAACAAGTCCGTTTATAGGAGACTTAATTGTCAATTTTTCCAAAGCCTGCTGAGCCTCCTTCAGGTCTGCTTCAGCCTGTTTAACGGACAGTTCAGCTTTCATCAGTGTGGCATTATCAATTATTTTCTGTGACTCTATCCTTTGTTCCGCCTGATCCATTGCAGCTTTGGCCTTTTTCATGCTAAGTTCAGCGTCCTGTTTTCTTGCTTCCGCTTCAAACTGCATCATTTTCAACCGGAGCTTTGCTTGATCGTAATTGTATCTCTGAGTTTCAAGCTGGCTTTTTAACTGCGCCATATTTGATTCAATTGATGCTTTTTCACTTTCAAGTTGAGCCCTGGCATTTTCCAGCCTGTCTTTTGCTTCTTCAACTTTTTGAATTGCCTCACTGTTATCAAGCTGGATAAGAAAATCACCCTTTTTTACATATGTTCCTTCAGGTACCATATCAATAATCTGAAGAGTCATTCTTTTTCTCAACCTGGGCACAGAAACATTGGTGGAGTTAAATGCATCAAGCTCACCTGTAGTGTTGAGGTCAATAATAAATTCCCCCTGAACAGCAGTTGCTGTTGCAATATTTATGTTCTTGGGAATTATTATAGAAATAATAATAATTAAAACTATAACACCTGCAGTTAATACAAGTGTTTTCTTTAATCCTATGGACTTTATTTTATTCCCTAAATCTTTAATATTTATCTTTCTCATATAATAATCTCCTGGTTACTCAATCTTGTTATTTGGAGTTTTTTTCTTTTTCAATTTTTTTCTCATTTCCGGAGACAGGTTAAAAGATTTTAATTTCTCCTGTTTTGTAACATTTGTTTGATCTGTATCGGTTTGCCCGGAATTTTTTATACTTCCGCTCTTTTCCAGTCTTTTTTTAAGAAAAGAAGGTAACCTGGGTGTTTTCTTTTTATTGCCATTTTCTCCTTTTTCACTTGAATATTCATAAAGAATTCCAAGTTTTTTAAAAACGTCAAAACTTCCTGACATAATCTCTTTAATACGTTCAATCCGTTTCTCTTCTTCAGCAAATCCCAACAAAGCAGCTTCCTGTAAAGGAGGCTCAAACAAAAGTTCCGTCCCCGGTTTAACACCCCTATTAACAATTATTAATCCATCATTTCTTTCTCCAGTATATATAACATATGGTTTTCGTTTTTTTACAGGGAAAACAACTTGCTGCCCTTTGTATTCAAATACTGCACCTGTAGGAACATATGTGACATTATGGTAATTATTTAACAAAACTGAAACCTGTACGCTCATTCCGGGTTTTAAAATTTTGATAACAGTGTCAAGCTTTGCATACACAAGAAATTCTTTAAGATTACTCCCCCAGTTAACAGGTTGAGCCAGCTGCGAAACAGAAGTTACTTTTCCTAATAAAACAGAATCCGGGTATGCTTCAAGGTGTGCTTTTATTTTCATTCCCTGCTTAATTTTCAATCTGTCAATTTCATTAACAAAAAATTTAACCATCATTCTGGACATATCCGGAATTGAAATGAGAGACTCCCCCCGCCTTGCATTATACCCTACTCTTAGCCTCTCCCTGGATCTCCAGCTTCCGACTTCCTGATATACTATCATACCATTTGCAGGAGACAAAACAGTACATTTCTTAATACTCTCTTTTACTGTATTTAACCGGTTTTCAGCCTGTTTTATTGAGCTCATCATTTTGATGATCTGACTTTTGTTTATTATTTTCTGGGATTCAAGTTGCTTTCCCGATTTCTCAAGTTCTATCTCTGCCTGTTTAAGCTGGAGTCTTGCTTCTTCTTTTGAGCTTTCCGATTCGTACTGCCTTATTTTTAAATTTAATTTTGCCTGCTCATACGAATATCTGGCAATTTGGAGATTGTTTTTAAGATTTGATATTGTAAGTTTATGCTGAGATTTCATTTTTTCAAGATCTGCTTTTAAAGACTGAAGTGTTTCTTCCCTGAGTGTTTTCTGGTCTTCAAGTGCACTTGCATCAAACTGCATAACAAAATCGCCTTTTTTCACTATTGTTCCTTCAGGAACAAGGTCTATAATCTGCAGAGTTACACCGTAAACAGAAGGTGCGTTGATAAAAACCTGGCTCTCAGCTTCAATCTCTCCGGATTCAACAAGGTTAACCTCAAAATCACCTTTTTTCACAAAAGCTGTATTTACATTATTACCTGATTCTGAAGATTTTGGAGAAAATATTATCAACAATATTATCAACAATAAGAATGAAGTTACTATTAATAATGTTTTCTTTTTTCCGAGTTTTTTCGAATAGGGAATTTTATCAACAATTTGATATATTCTCTGTAAAATTTGCATACACTTATTCCTGTAATTTTAATTAAGCCAAACGGGTACAATCTTATTACGAAAAATCACTCTTTTAGTTCCAATATATTTTATAATTATGATAAAAATAGGATTCCGTTTCATCAACCATTCTTTTAATAGTATAAAATTCTTTTACTTTTTCCTGTGCGGTTTTACCCATATATGCTTTTTGGGCAGGATTATTATAAAAATATTTAATTGCTTCAGTCAACTTAGTTTCATCGTTCGGCGGAATAAGTATTCCATCCTGATTATTCCTTACAATCTCCGGCATATTGCTGACATTTGTTGTAATCACCGGCTTCCCTGCAGCCATTGCTTCTATAAGCACAATACCAAACCCTTCCCATAAAGACGGAAGTGCAAGAACATCTATTGCTTTCATTATTTCATGTATATCATCTCTGAATCCTGTAAAAATTATTTTTGCTTTTGATTGCTCTGCTGTTCTTTTTAGAAAATGTTCCATATCTCCGTCTCCTACAATCAGCAGAGCGGCTTTTTTAAATTCAGCATTAATAAATGATCGGACAAGGGTATCAATCCCTTTTCTTTCATTTAGCTGTCCCACAAACCCCACAACAAAATCTTCTTTTGATATATTAAACTCTTTTCTGATATCCTTCTTTGCAGGGCCGGATAACTTTTCAAAATCAATCCCATTATAAATTACTTTTATTTTATCAGGATTAAGCCAGGGAGCATTTTTAAGCAAAGATCTCTTTGTTGATTCCGAATTTGCAATAATTCCTGATGCAAGAAAATTGTACGAAAATCTATATTCCGGTTTATTCTTCAAGGGATAATCAATCCCTCTTCTCGGAATTATGGCATTTACCCCTGCAATTTTTGCAGCCAGTCCTCCGAATCTCAGTTCTTTGTCCATGTTTGTACATACAACATCTATTTTTAATTTCTTAATAAGCTTTGCTGTCTTAAAAATAACAACAGGATCAAAGTCACTTTTCATTTTAATGGTATGTACAGAAAACCCCATTCTTTTTGCCCGATCCTCAAGAGGCACTCCTGGCCTGCACAACAGATGAACAGTATGTTGCCTTTTTAAAAGTTCCTTCATAGTATTAAAAAGCCAGATCTCACCGCCGCCGAACATTTTAATCGAATTAATAAAAAGTATGTTCACTGTGTCTCCGAAATATTAATTATTCTGTGAATTTTTTTCACAACCTGTACCGAATCATGAAATTCTCTGACCCATTCCATGCTTTTATTTCCTATCGATTCTCTTAAGTTTTTATTATTAATTAACATTTGAAGCTTTTGTTTCAGATTCTCTTTGTTTATTTCTACAAACGGATTATCAGGAAATGCTTCCTTAAATCCCTGAGCAAGACATGAGCATGTTGCTATCCCCATACCCATGGATTCAATACTGTTAATCCCGTATCCAAGATTACCAATCTGATCAATAAATATGTCGCATTCCGATTTCTTCTCAAGTGCTTTTTTATACGGCATTCCTTCAATAAGATTTATAATTACCTGAGGATTTTCTGCCTGTAGTTCCTTGAGAACACTGATAATAAAATCACTCCCTTTTGCTTTTCTGTTGGTCGGAGCATGGCCTATAACAACGCTTTCTGATCCGGATATTTTCCTTTGGGGAAGTGACGAGAAATCAAATGGAAAAGGAACGTATTTAATATCCGGATGATACGATAAATGATCAAATTCCACAGTTATGTTTACATCTGAAATCTTATCAATTTCCTTTATTACTCCCCTTGTTCTGAGATCACTGCCCGTATAGCACACTACAATTTTCCTGCCTTTTTTTTTCAGTTCACGGATGATTCCCGAATCTCTGTAAAATCCCAGGCCTCCGTCAAGCTGATATATATCAAAATTGTAGAAATCCATATGTTCCAACAATTTATCAATTCTTCTTTGCCACACCTTTTCTCTTAATTTGATCAACATCTTTTCCGGAGTTGACGGTTTCCAGATTTTCGGAATTTCTCCGATCGGCTGCGTATCATACGATATTAACCGTCTGTGCAATGGAGTAAAAAATCTTTTTGCCAGCCTGACAAAAACAGAATCAAGAAACGGAAGATTCAAATATATATCTCCCGGTCTTTCTTGTATATTTGCTCCCAATACAATTAGACGACTGTAATGGCCCAATTTCCTCTCTGCATTAACAAAAATCATTGGAACGCCTGCATAATTAAAGGGAGCAATGTGCAAAATCTTCATTTTTTTCATAATTTCCCGGATCAATTATTTTTTTTTGAGAGATTTATTCTGGAAAAAATAATAATAACAAGTCCTGTAATAGAGGGAAGCAGAATGTTAACGGTAAATAAAAGTATTGAGCTGTTGAATGCTGCTGCTTTTGAAACATTAAACAATGAGAAGAAATAAACCGCCGCTCCTTCCCTTATACCGAGATCCGCAAAAGAAACAGGCAAAAGTGTTTTAACAAACATAGTTGTTACTGTTGAAGCAAGACTTGTTACAAATGACATTGCCTGAAAAGCGTGAGCAAATAAAATAAACTGGGCAATGTATATCAAATAAAGTAAAAAAGAGAGCAAAAGCATTGTTTTCGCATTCTTTTTCTGAAGAAGATCAAAACAGGAATAGAGCTTTTTCATTTTATCCCTGTACGGAAAGATAAGAGACAAATTATAAATAAGCGTTCTTATCCATAGTGGTTTATTAAAAAACAAAACAATCGTAAAACTAACTGCTGCGGCAACAATTACCAATGGAAGAGATAAAAAAATATTACTTGACACCGAATGAATAACAACAAAAACAATCCCCCAAATTCCAACTGCAATAATTGGAACAAATGCGTAAGCTTTTTCAATAATTGTCATTCCTACTGACTGTACCCTGTCCACATTTGGCAGAAATATTGACCTTGATATTTCTCCTACTCTGCCGGGAGTTACAAATCCCGCTGCCATTCCGCTCAAATAAGAAGTCAAAGTATCTTTTGCAGACACGTCACTCTTTATCAGCTTTATAAGATAGTGCCATCTTAACCACTGTACATACAAATTTGGTATTAAAAGTATTGCGCCCAAATATAATAAAAATATATTTCTCGGTTGATGAATTGCATTTGTGATTTCACCGAATTTGACATCCTTAATAATAACAACCATCATTACAACGGCAAACAACATTTTAAAAAACAGAAATAAAACTTTTTTATTATTAATATTCATATATTGTCCTGTTTAAATTACAAAAAACAAACCACTTCCTCGTTAAAATCATTTTCCATCATATTAAATTTATCGGATTATAATTTTTGGCATTTGGGGCAGATATAGTGCGATGTGGCCCCTGTTTTAATTTTTTCAATATTTGTCCCGCACTTCGGACAAGGCTTCCCTGCCTTGTAACCAACTCCCATACTTTCTGTCATATACAATCCTTTCCTGCCAAAGAAATCTTTTTCATATGAGCTTGAATTCATCCTGACAGACTGTTTAAAGACATCTTTTATTGATTGATAAAGATTTAAAAGCTCCTTATCCGACATGTTTTCTATTTTTTTTAACGGATGAACCCCTGCTCTGAAAAATATCTCCTGAGCGTAATAATTGCCAATTCCCCTTATTTTCTTCTGATTTAAAAGAAAATTCTTAATAATCCCTTTTGAATTCCGGACATGGCTTTCAAATTCGGAAAATTCCATTTCCATGGGATCAGGTCCCAGGTCAACTGTCATTTTATGAAATTCATCCGGGCCGACAAAATGAATGTATCCGAACCACCAGAAAGATACATAAAGACCTGTACCGTCCTTAAACTTCATGATAAATCTGCTTTTTTCCGGTGCATTATTCTCTTTCTCAAGAAAACAGATTTCTCCGCCCATGCCGAGATTTACAAGCAGTCTTATGTTTGACGAAAATAGAATTTCAAGCCATTTCCCAAGAGGTATAACTTGCTCTATTTTCTCTCCGCTCAGTTTATTTTTATAATAGACAGCAGGTCTGTTTAAACATTTTTCCTGCATCAAAAAGCAGTTGTCCACAACCCTGCCTTTAACAGTTTTACTCATCTGATCCGCAATAACATAAATTTCCGGCAGTTCAGGCAATGCTTTTCCCCTGTTCGGATTTATTTATGAGTTCATGCAAAATCATCAAAGTCTTTATTTCCCCCGGATCAAATTCCAGTTTGATTTTTCTGTTTTTAACACTCAGTTTATCTTGCATTTCCTCAGACAGGTTGCATTCATACACATCAAAAATTTCATGCTTAAACTTTACTGTTTCATAAATATTTTTATTAAAATTGTTCGCCATTCTTATAATGTACGCCTGCTTGTTTTCAACCGGTTTGACCGCCAAAAGAGAAACTCTGTTATTTTCCAGAGAAAAAAGGGACACACGGTCTTCATCAATATCAATTTCTCCGGGCAGCATAAATCCATTTAAAGAAAATTTTTGGTATTCTTTAATTAGATCCTCAATCCCCTGATCCGTATTATCTGTCCCGGGTAAAATACTTAGTTCGGACAACTGTCTGAAAATCCCGCCTTGTTTATTAGTGTCTGTAAAAGGATTATAAACATTAATGGAAACGGTTCTTAAATTATCAAGTATAATTCTATAAAATGATGGCTGTTTTGAAAACACAGCTATGCTTCTTTTACTACCGGTTATCAATAAAAAGCCGTCAAATTTTATTCTGTCAATATCCTTGTTTGTATGAATATTCTTTCTGATACTATTATCTGACATATTCAGGCTTTCCCTCGTATTTTGACATCCACTGGGGAAAAGTATGTTAACAACATATTTATCTTCAGGCTGTTCAATTTCCGTCTTAATTTCTAAAAAGGAAGAATTATACCGCAGTGAATAGGTTACCCTGGTTTTTACTAAAAAATAACCGTTTTTTTGCCTGTTCTTTATTTTAATTCTTTTTCTTACTCTGATTCTTGCTTCCAGCGGACCTTCTGCTGCAAGGCTTATACGTGCAGGCTGTTCCTTAAAATCAATCTTTTTTATGCTGCTTTTATCATCCGCTGATAATAACTCAAACTTCCCGATTCTATTAAAAACATTTCCGGATTTTTTATCAATTATCTTCAAAAGCCCCTTTGCATCTGCTTCCGCTTTTATAAAATCATTCTCAAGATAAAAACGTCCGGATTTAACACCTTTAAAATCAGACAATCTGTTTTGATTTTTCTTTATCTCATATTTTTTTATACCAACAGAAGGAAGCTCCTTATCGTAAATCAGTAAAGATTTTGTTGCTGTCTTAGAAGCTGGATTGCTTTTGTTAATCTGGAAAGGTACTTCCCTGCCTGTATCTTTTGAAACTATTGTGATATTTTCAGGGAAAATACTATCACTGACTTCTGATTTGACAACACTTTCTATTTGATAAGGTACGGGATTAAAAACAGCGAATTCGTACACTTGGTTCTTAGTATCAGACATTTTGCCTGATTTAAACAGATAGTAAATAAGTTTCTCTGCTCTTTTCTCTGTAAGATTATCAGCACTGATAAAATAATTTTCCCATAGATAAGGCAATATCCGGTCAGATAAATCTTCCGCCCAAATACGCTTTATAACGAACAGCGGTTCAAAATATTGTTTCAGAAACCACTTATAAAACCATTTATTTTTTCCCTGATAATATTTATTTTCCGATGCCTCCGCTATGTTGTCACTCGCTTCTATCAGTTCATAATCAGACCACTTTAAGGCTTTAATTGTGTAAATTGTACTGCCTTCTTTTAAAACGGAAAAGGAACAACTGCCATTACTATCGTGTTGATATGAATTTTCAGAAATATATATTTCATTTATTCCGAACTTATTTAATATTTTTTTAATTCTTTCGGTACTGTAAAATTTATTTCTCAGAATTAATGCTTTATTCTTAAGCCCGTACTTTTTGGCAAGAAATATATTCCGGATTAATGTTTCAATATCATATCCTTCTGTTTGATTGCAATAAAAAGGAACAGGTATAATTCTGCCGGCCTGAACAAACTGTAATATTTCCGGATTGTTCTCATTGCAACATTTAGAATAAATATTTAGATGATACAAGGGACAGTTAACCAGAAACACATAATTTTTATTTTTTTCCAGATCTTCGATTATTCTATCCAAAACAGTAAACCATACTGCAGTATGCAAAATCCCATTCCGGGGAATCAGAGGGAAATCCACAAAAAAATATTTAATTTTCTTTTCCTGAATAAATGCCATTTACATAATCCTTTCTGACACATAAAAATAGGGACTTAAGTTGATAAGTTCAAGATAAATTTCATACTTAATATCACTTACTAAGAAATATACAGTACAATCAACATGAATCTTTGTATTGATGAAGATACAAAATCTTCTTTTTACAAAAACAATTATGCAATGTATGTCACATCAACTACGCTCTGTAAAATCCTGCAAGAATTGCACGATGTGATAAATTTGCCTGATTTCCCCCTTAATTATGGAGTTAGGGCGTAAGCCTTTTATCAGATTCAATTACATACAATTCAATATTATATAACAGCCACTAATAATACTGCCTCTACGACAAAAAATTGTGGAATAAGCACAACTCAAAGTATTTCCGAAGTTATAAAAAAGATTAAAAATCTTAGATCATTTGCGGGTAATTTTATTGCTAGCAGTCTTGACCTGCAGAAATAATAAAGGGACTGTTTAAATTAAACAGCCCCTTTATTCTGCAATACTCTGATATTTCTACTTCTGCAGAACCACCTTTAAAGTTCTGTTTATATTTGCTGAGTTTACTTTTATCAGATAAATTCCCGACGGAACTGCAAGGCCTCTCTCATCTGACCCGTTCCAGGTTATTGTATGATATCCTGCGGAAAACTGCCTGTTTACAAGTTCCTCTATCTTTCTGCCCTGAATATCATACACTGACACCTTCACCTGACTCTTTTCAGGAAGAGATATTCTGATATTTGTCTCCATATTAAATGGATTGGGATAACTGCCCGTTACTTCAAATTTCTCAGGTACATGTGACAGATTTTCTTCTACTGCCATATTTGAAGGTTCATCTCCGAGTACTATCACTCCGAGATAGTCTGCATTCTTCCACGCAAGACCTCTGAAAAACCAGCCTGTCTGCTTCTCAAGTTTGTAGTATGTGCCGTTAAAATCATTATCATCAGAATCATCATACCAGACATCCCAGCCTATTGTATCACCCTGCACAATGGTTTTGGGTAGATTGGCATAAGAGTTGTAAACTGTAAATACTGCCTCACATGTCCAGTCTCCGTTTGAGCCTTGATTTATGTATGTTTCAAAATCTTTGCCTGTGTATTCTACTGTAGTGTAATCATTGTTGGGATAAAATAAAAAGTCTCTGTGATTATCTCCGGTCACTCTGAACTGCTGGGAATTTGCATACTCCTCCAATGCATCTCCTCCGCTGTGGTCTCCGTCTATGAAAAATTCTATTGCATCATCATTGTATGGAAGATAATTACCTGAAGAAGGGCCGTTGTCAAAAGTACTTCTTACATCATCATGTACTGTTACTCCCACATAGAGTCTGTTCTCTGTACTGCTCCACACTGACTTCCACGTTACAAGCAGGTCTGAATAGTCTGCCCATAAATCAGGATTTAATTTGGGAGTGCCTGTAAATTTTAAGGTATCTTCTTCAGCATAATTCCAGATCTGATCATTAAGATTTCCGTCTAGTACAGGTACAAAACCTGTGGGGATCTTAGGCGCTGTGTAAACTGCAGTTTCATCCTCATAGTTCCCGGCTATTATGCTGAATTCCTCTCCGTAATCATAGGTGGAAGGATCATCTATGGAGGTTATCTTTATCTGATAATTCGAACCAAGAGCAACGCTTAAAGGAAGAGGTACCTGCCATGTGTAAAATCCGTCGTTGTCTGTGGAATTCTGTATTGTTTTTAAATATGCTCCGTTTCTGTAAAGTTCTATCTTAACCTTATCTCCCACATTTCCTGACCACTGCCAGTGAATGTCATATTCAGAACCTCTTGGTATCTCCAGAGTCTCATCTGAAGGCGCTGTTACTACTATGTTATTAGTTACTTCTTTTTCTCCAAAATAGACTTCTCTTGGTAATGATCCGCTGTTGTCATAACACAGAACCGCAAGGTTGCCTTTTCTGTTTACAGCAATATCATCGATCCTGTAACCGGTTAATCCGATAATCTGCCAGGTATCTCCGTTGTTGCTTGAAAAATACAATCCGTCACTGGTACCAACATAGATATAATCTTTTCTTCCGATTAATATTTTTGTTATTTCATCGTCAGTAAAATTATCAAGCCCCTTTTTTTCAAATGTCTGATATTTTCCTGTTGTATCTGCAAAATAAATCCCGGAGGAATCATAAAAAGTTACAAACAGCTGACCTGTGGAATTAATATCGTATTTTTTAAAACGGAAATCATCCCATGAAAAATGTTTAATAAACTGTTTCCCGTAATAAACAGAATGTGAATAAACTCCTTCAATAACAATTCTGTCATTATTTGCCGCAACACCATAAGTAAGCCAGTCAAATCCTTCAGGTGCATTTTCCCAATCAATTACTGATTCAAATGTATTACCATCATCCCGCGAGAACCAACAGCCTGCACCTGACCATGTCTCATAGTAAACATCCTGAAGGCTAACTTCGATTGACATAAAATTCTCAGACAAATCATCTGATATCTGATTCCATGACAGACCATTATCTTTTGATATATAACTTCCGCACGGTGAAGAATCTATTGTTCTTATAAACAGATAGTCCTTTGAATTAACAAAGACTTGTTTTGTATCCGGCGTGCCGAACTGAACAAGCCATGCAACCACATTCCATGGTGAGCCAGAACCGCTTGTAGATGATTTTGTAAAAAGAAAATTATCTTTAGTGCAAACAAATATCTGGTCCTGGCTGTTAATTGTAAGAGAATTATTGAAATCAGAATAAGCTTCATCACCAATTAAAGACCAAGTAAAAGAACAGGTTGTCTGAGAATGGATATTGCTGTAGAAAATCAGATAAAATGCAATTAATGCAAAAACTTTTGTTCTTACTTTCATTTTGTCCCCCCTTAGAGATATAATGGTTAGACTAAGCCGTGTCAAATAAATTTTTCAGGTATCAAGGTTTTTTATTAATGTCGGATAATCATTAATAATTTAATCCGAATTAAGAATAATGTCAACAAAATTATATAAAAATACAAATTAATTAAATCTTAATTAACAAAAATAAAAATATATTCCCTGATATACGGGATATCTGTTTTCTTCTTGCATACGCTTAAAAAATCCAGTAGAAAATTACTCTTATATAAGAAAGGGATACTGTAAAAATACAGTATCCCTTTTAATCGAAACTTTATTTAAATAGATTATATTTCCATTATCTCTTCTTCTTTTGAAGATACAATCTCATCAATCTTTTTTATATGTTCATCTGTTAGATTCTGGATATCAATCCCACCGTTATACTCTTCATCTTCGGAAATTTCACCGCTTTTCTGTGATTTCTTAAAACGTTCCAAAGCATCTCTTCTGATATTCCTGATTGCAATCTTTCCTTCTTCCCCAAGCTGATGTACAAGTTTAACCAGCTCTTTCCTTCTGTCTTCTGTTAACGGAGGAATAGGAAGACGAATTATGTGGCCGTCACTGTTTGGAGTAATCCCTATATCAGCCTGCATAATTGCTTTTTCTATTGCACCTATCTGGCTTTTATCCCACGGTTGAACCGTAATCAGCCTAGGTTCGGGGATTCCCATATTGGCAACTTGTTTTAATGGAACCATACTTCCGTAGTAATCAACACGAACAGTATCAAGAAGCGACAAATTGGCTCTTCCGGTTCTTATCTTTGCCAATTCGGACCTTGTTGCAGATATGGTTTTTTCCATCTTTTCCTTTGATTCGTCAAGGACCTGCTTAATCATCCTGTCCTCCTTTTACTATGGTTCCTATTTTTTCTCCGAGAACAACTTTTTTCAAGTTGCCTTTTTCCAGAAGTTTAAAAACCAGAATTGGAATATTATTTTCTCTGCACAATGTAATTGCAGTTGCATCCATCACATTAAGATTTTTTTCCAATACTTCATTATAAGTGATCTCGGAAAATTTCTCTGCATCTTCATGTTTTACAGGATCTGCAGTATAAACCCCATCTACCTTTGTGGCTTTTAATACTGCGTCTGCTTTTATTTCAATCGCTCGGAGAGCAGCTGCGCTGTCTGTTGTAAAATACGGATTTCCCGTACCTGCAGCAAAAATCACAACCCGGTTCTTTTCAAGATGCCTTAAAGCTCTGCGTCTTATATAAGGTTCTGCCACTCTCTCCATTCTTATTGCTGACATTACTCGTGTTACTACTTCCTGTCTTTCCAGAAAATCCTGCAAAGCAAGAGAATTTATCACAGTAGCAAGCATTCCCATATGATCTGCAGTTACACGATCCATACCACGGGCGCTTGCAGATAAACCTCTGAAAATATTTCCGCCGCCGATTACAATTCCTACACTGACCCCCAGTTCAATTACATCACTTATCTCATTTGCCACAGCACGTACAATATCAGGATCAATCTCAAGTTCTTTATCGGATCTGAGTGCTTCACCGCTTAGTTTAAGAAGTATTCTTTTGAATCTCGGTTTATGCATAAAAATCCCGGTTTTTGTTTTATTCGCCTAATTGGAATCTTACAAATCTTTTTATATCCATTTTCTCACCAAGTCTTCCGGATTCTTCAAGAAGATACTCTTTAACGCTCTTTGAAGGATCTTTAACATAACTCTGCTCTAAAAGCACGTTTTCCTGATAAAATTTATCGATTTTCCCGTCAACAATTTTATCAACAACATTTTCAGGTTTTCCACTTTCCAGAGCCTGAGTTTTAAAGATCTCTCTTTCTTTATCTATTTTTTCCTGAGAAATATCCTCTCTTGATACTGCCACAGGATTTGAAGCAGCTATGTGCATTGCAATATTTCTGCAGATATTAACAAAATCATCTGTTTTGGCAACAAAATCTGTTTCACAGTTAATCTCAACCAGAACTCCAAGTCTGTTACCAGGATGTATGTAAGAAATTATTGCACCTTCATTTGTCTGTCTTCCTTCACGTTTCTGTGCTGATGCAATACCTTTTTTCCTAAGGTATTCAACAGCCTTTTCAATATCACCGTCAGTTTCTTTAAGCGCGTTCTTGCAGTCCATCATACCAACGCCTGTTTTTTCCCGTAACTGTTTAACCTGTTCGGCTGTTATTGTCATAAAACTCTCCTCATAACTATATATTTAATTAATATAATAATCTATTTTTCTTCTTCTTTGGCTAGTGCTTTATCCTCTTTTTCCTTCTGAGCCCTTTCTTCCTCAATGCCTGCCATTGCCTGGGCTTCAATAATTGTATCAGCAATAGTGTGAACAATTAAACTGATGGATTTAAAAGCATCGTCATTTACAGGTATCGGATAATCAATGGGATCAGGATCGCAGTTTGTATCAAGCATACCGAAAATAGGAATATTTAATTTATTTGCTTCAGCAACTGCAATTGCCTCTTTCTTTGTATCAACAATAAAAATTCCGCCGGGAAGTTTGTTCATATCTTTAATACCGCCGATACTTTTCTCTAATTTTTCTTTCTTTCTTTCAATCTGGAGGATCTCTTTTTTGGTCAGCTTTTCATAAGTGCTGTCCGTTGCCATTTTTTCCAGATTTTTTAAATGCTTGATACTCTTTTTAATAGTAGTAAAGTTCGTCAACATGCCGCCGAGCCATCTGTCTGTAACATAAGGCATGTTGCATCTTTCCACTTCAACTCTTACAATATCTTTAGCCTGTTTTTTTGTACCTACAAAAAGTATCTTTTCTCCTCTTGCAACAATCTTTTTTATCTCTTCCATTGCATCTTTGAGACATATAAGAGTCTTGTTAAGATCGATAATGTAAATACCATTCCGCTCCATAAAAATATAGGGCTTCATTTTGGGGTTCCAGCGCCTTGTTAAATGCCCAAAATGTGCCCCTGACATCAGAAGCTGCTGCAAAGTAATTTCTGCCATTAATTTTCTCCTTTTCCGGGTTAAACCTTACACCTCCCTCATCTTTTCAAAAAACTGCAAAATCCATTGACTTTGCAGCACCCTTTTGAAAATCAGGAGATGTGTGTATTAACTGTTAATTAATAAATTATCACAAATTTTAAAATACTATCTCTTTGAAAACTGGAATCTTTTACGTGCACCAGGCTGTCCGTACTTTTTTCTCTCTTTTTCTCTCGGGTCTCTTGTGAGAAATCCGTTGGATCTGAGAGTTTTTTTCAGTTCCTCGTCAGCCTGAATCAATGCCCGTGAAATTCCAAGAACCATAGCCCCTGCCTGTCCGGTAAGACCGCCGCCTTTTACAAAAGCGCGTATATCAAATTTGTCTTTTGTCTCAGTCACATCAAGAGGCTGATGAATAATCATTTCCAGAGTAGGGCGTTTAAAATACTCATTCAGCTCTTTTTTGTTTACAGTAATTTTTCCTGATCCCGGTGTTATCCACACCCGGGCAACAGATTCTTTTCTTCTTCCTGTAGCATAAAAACTTGTTTCTTTCATATTCTCCTCAAAATATCAGGTAGTTCTTCTGGTTTTTGCGCCTGGTGGGGATGATCCGTACCTGCGTAAACCCTCAACTTTTTAAGCATTTTTCTTCCCAAAGAATTTTTGGGCAGCATTCCCTTAACAGCATGCATTATAACACGCTCAGGATTTTTTTTCAGAACAGTGTCAATATCATCAACTCTTAACCCGCCGGCATAACCGGAATACTGGGTATAAGTTTTCTGATTCCTTTTATTTCCTGTTAATCTGACTTTATCAGCATTTACAACAACAACGTGATCACCCAGGTCAATATGGGGTGAGAATTCCGGTCTGTGTTTACCACGTAAAATATGTGCAACCTGGCTGGCAAGTCTTCCGAGAACCTGATCCTGCGCATCTATTACATACCACTTTGTTTCAATATCTTCTCTTTTCGGTACAACTGTTTTCACTGTACACAACTCCTTCTGTTTGATTTAAAATAAAGCTTATTAATGTAAAAAATTTCAAGTCTTATGTCAAGATTTTTATTCGGAATAATATAATTTATTTTTATTATATAATCCCACTGCTTTCCCCTTTAGTTTCCATCCGTCAAAAGGAGTGTTCCTTGATTTTGAAAAAAACAGCTCTTTATCAACTGTCCATTCCTTTTCAGGATCAATTATTGATAAATTTGCAGGTTCGCCTTTTTTTATGTTTACCTCTTTCAGTCCGAGAATTTTCCTGGGGTTGATTGAATAGAGCCGTACAAAATCCTCAAATGAAATAATGTTTTTTTGAACCAGGTGTGTTAAAAGTACTCCCACAGCAGTTTCCAGTCCGATAATTCCGAAAGCTGCAGCATTAAACTCCTGATCATTTCTTTCCACTGTATGCGGCGCATGATCAGTAACAATAACATCTATTGTTCCGTCTTTTACCGCTTCAATAATAGTCAGTCTGTCTTTTTCTGTTCTTAACGGAGGATTCATCTTAAAATTGGGATCAAAACTTTTCACCTCTTCATCTGTTAACAAAAGATAGTGAGGGCATGTTTCAGCAGTAACTTTTACGCCTCGTTTCTTTGCATCTCTGATAAGCCTTATTGATTCTTCTGTTGAAATGTGCGCAAGATGCACAGGCTTATCAATGTACTCTGCAACTGCAATATCCCTTGCAACAACTATTTCCTCACTAATTGAGGGAATGCCTTTCATACCAAGCTGAGTTGAAACAAATGACTCATTCATTACACCGTCCTGAGCCAGATACGGATCTTCACAATGGTCAATAATTATTTTTCCGATCATTGTGGAATATTCAATTGCATTTCTCAAAATAACCGCATTCTTAACAGATACTCCGTCATCGGAAAATGCAACAGCTCCGGCATCTGCCATGTCTGCCATTTCGGTAAGTTCTTTTCCTTCCCTGTTTTTTGTCACTGCTCCTATGGGATGTACATCAACGATTAAATCCCTTGTTCTCTCATTTATATACTCAACCTGGCCTCTGTTATCACACGCAGGATTAGTGTTAGGCATTACAGCAACTCCTGTAAAGCCTGCAGCTGTAGCTGCATTAACTCCTGACTGTAAAGTTTCTGCTCCTTCGTATCCGGGCTCACGAAAATGAACGTGCATATCAAACAACCCCGGCACAATACTTTTTCCGGAGCAGTCAATAACTCTGCCGTTAAAATCCTTTTCGGAAACATTTCCGATTTCTTTTATCTCTCCGTTCTCAACAAAAACATCTGCTTTTTTATTAAGATTGACTGAAGGATCTATTACCCGGGCATTCTTAAAAAGTACCGAATTCTGCACTTCAATCAATTCTGTAATTGCATTATTCATTCTCTTCTCCTTCAAATTTTCCCTTACCTCCTGACAACAGATAAAGGACAGCCATTCTTACTGCAACACCGTTTGTCACCTGGTTAAGTATAACCGAATGCTCCGAATCAGCGACTTCACTGTCAATTTCAACACCTCTGTTCATTGGCCCTGGATGCATAATTATCAGATTTTTAGGAGCTTCCGCAAGTCTCTGCCTTGTAACGCCAAAAAGAGCTCTGTATTCTCTCAGACTCGGGAAAAGACCTCCTTTTTGTCTTTCAAGCTGAATACGCAGAATATTCAAAACATCAGCTTCAGAGATTGCATCCTCAATATGGGGATAAATTTTCACCCCCATATCCTTTATGAAAACAGGAAGTAATGTAGAGGGGCCGCAAACGCCTACCTCTGCCCCAAGGGTTTTAAGCCCGTAAATGTTTGATCTTGCAACACGGCTGTGTAGAATATCGCCTACAATTACTATTTTTTTACCCTTAAGATCCCCAAGATTTTCCCTGAGTGTCAGCATATCTAAAAGTGCCTGTGTGGGATGCTCATGAGCACCGTCGCCGGCATTGATAACCAAAGCATCAACACATCTGGACACAAAATGAGCGGCACCCGGAGAAGAGTGCCGCATTACAACAAAATCTATACGCATTGCTTCAATATTTCTGATGGTATCCTTAAGGTCTTCGCCTTTTGATACACTTGAAGTTGACTTGGAAAAATTAACCGAATCTGCAGAAAGTCTTTTTTCTGCTAGTTCAAAGGAGAACCTTGTTCTTGTAGATGCTTCATAAAAAAGATTAACTACTGTTTTTCCTCTTAATGTCGGAACCTTCGGAATTGCTCTTTTCAAAACACTTTTAAAAGATTCGGCTGTATCAAGAATCAGGTTTATATCCTCTCTGTCAACTCCTTCCAATCCAAGTAAATGTCTGATTTTTAATTGCATGCTTTCTCCATAACTTTTATGGTTCAATGAGAAGAACCGAATCTTCTCCGTCCACTTCTTTTAACTTAACCTGTATTTCCTCGTTTTTTGACGTTGGTACGTTCTTTCCAACATAATCAGGCTTAATAGGAAGCTCTCTGTGTCCTCTGTCTATAAGAACAGCAAGCTGTATCATCGCGGGTCTTCCCAGATCAATAACCGCGTCCAGAGCACATCGCACTGTTCTTCCTGTGTAGAGTACATCGTCAACAAGAATAACCTGTTTGTCTGTCAGATCAAAATCAATGTCGCTTTCCTGAACAACAGGACGTTCGGAAAACATTCTGAAATCATCCCTGTACAGAGTAATGTCAAGTACACCTAGAGGCACTCTTGATCCCTCTATTTTGTTAATATTCTCATTAATTCTTCTTGCCAGTACATCACCTCTGTTCCGGATACCTATAATTGCGAGATTTTCCACGCCTTTGTTTCTTTCACATATTTCATGGGTGACTCTCATCAAAGTTCTGGCAAGAGCATTTTCATCCATTAACTCAGCTTTTACTTTCATTATTTCCTCATTTTAAATATTATAAAAAAACCTCCCGGCTCGTAAATCAGGGAGGTGTATTTTTCTTTTATTCACACTCCCCTTTCTGATCTCGCCGGATCTGTTTAAAGGGGAAAATTTTCTGTATGTATTGTAATCACTTTTATTGTGAAAAGCAAGCTGTTTTTGCAGAAAATAATTAACCGGAATCTGAATAATCCCGATTTTAATACTATAGTTTTTGATCCACGAATTACACTAATTAACCCGAATTGTAGGGGCACGGCGCGCTGTGCCCTTACGGTTATCTTTTTGCCGCACCCTGAGCGGAGCCGAAGGGTGCAGTAAAGTATGGTGTTTCTTTTCTTTGCGAACGTTGCGATAGTTAAAAAGATTTCTCAGTCGCTATCGCTTCTTCGAAATGACGGGTTGTTCGTTTGTTATGCACTCCCGATTCTGATTATCATATTTTTTCTTAAAGAAAATCGGGATTCAATTAAACGCAATTTTCAAAAATCCTATTCTATATTCCATATACCTTTATACCATATACCGTTTTTGTAAAATGAATATCAAATGAAGATTTAAGAAGTTTTCTGATAAATAATTCTTAAATCAAAAATCGGTGTCCGGTGTTCGATATTCTCTATCGCCTTTTGCATTATGATTTCCGGATACCGGGAAAAAATTTTATCCTTTATCCTTTAACCTTTATCCTTGTTTTTTCGAGAGAACGCACTTTTCACAGAAAAAATATCTCCGCCATATCCCCCCTATACCTTGCATTTTGTCTCGTACCTTATTCTTCTCTATTAACAGGCGCTTTGAGATTCTCCTCAAAAAGCCTGAAAATTCTCTTGTACTCGTCTGTCCAGCTTGAAGGTTCTCTGAATCCGTGGCCTTCCATGGGATATACGGCAAGTTCCCAGTTATCCTTTCCAAGTTCAACCAGACGCTGAGTTAAACGCACAATATCCTGAAAATGAACATTCGTGTCAATCATACCGTGACACATTAAAAGAGCCCCCTTTAACCCTTCTGCATAATAAATGGGAGAACTCTTTATGTAAGCAGTACTGTCCTGTTCAGGACAGTTAAGAATTCTTGATGTGTACCAGTGGTTGTAGTGAGCCCAGTCTGTTACTGCTCTTAGTGCCGCACCTGCTTTAAAAACATCCGGAGCTCTGAACATTGCCATAAGAGTGATAAAACCACCGTAAGATCCTCCGTAAATACCAATTCTTTGCGGATCAACTCCGCACGAATCAACAAGATATTTTGTTCCGTCTATCTGATCCGTAAGATCCTTTCCCCCCATGTCCCTGTAAATTGCAGTTCTCCAGTCACGGCCGTATCCTGAGCTGCCTCTGTAATCAATATCAAGCACATAATATCCGTTATCCGCAAGAAAATTATGGAACATATACTCTCTGGAATATGTGCTCCACCATTTATGTGCATTCTGAAGATATCCTGCCCCGTGAACAAATATAACAGCAGGTTTTTCAGATGCAGGACTCTCCGGCCTGTACAAACGGGCATAAACCGTTTTTCCGTCTCTTGCCTTAAATGTTATTACTTCAGGCTTCCGCCACTTGTACGAATCAAACTCCTCTGTTGTGGAATGTGTAATTCTGACTAATTTTGCTCCAGGCTCATTTTTCATTAAATAAAGCTCCCAGGGATGATTTGATGTAGAGTTGCGTATTGCTATCATCTTTTCATCAGGAGACAGGTAAACATCGTTTCTTCCGGGAAGAGATGTGATTTTTTCAGGAACACCCCCGTTAATGTTCATCCTGTAAAAATTTCTGACTCCCGGATGTTCGATATTTGCGGAAAAATACCACCATTTATTATCTTTTGATATTCGGGGTAAATAAACTTCAAACTTTCCACTGGTAAGCTGTTTTTTCTCTCCTGTTCTGATATCAACACAAAAGAGGTGTGAATATCCGGATTCTTCCGACTGAAACCAGACATGATTATCATCAGGCATCCACCCTGTGCCTGACCCACCCCAGGACATAATACCCGGCCCTCCTATCCACGCATCATCATGCTGACGGTCAATCAGCGTAAGATTCGTTGAATCAGGAGTTACAAGCATTACCCATCTGTCTTTATGGTCCTGGGAAAAAATATTAACAACAGCAAGGTTCCCGTTATTCTGCCAAACCGGAGCTGTAATCATAACTTTACGATAACTCTCTTTACCCGGTTTTTCCGGATCATGCTCTTTTTTAATGCCCTGAATACTTTCTTTTGAAAATATGGTCATTTTCTTTGATTTTCTGTTCCACACTGCAAGTTCATAATCGGACTGAGGTGATCCCACCTTTGGTCTGGAGGAGATATCTTCCGTATATCCTGTTTCTGTAATAAAATCCGGAACAATTGTGTTTTTGCTTTTCCCTCTGCTTTCAACAAGACAGAAAATTACATATTTTTCATCAGGGCTTAAGCTAACATTAACAACTCTTTTTTTGCCCGTATAAACTGCTATAGACTCCTTTTCCTGTTCCGCTTTACTCTTTTTTCTGCGAAGTAATTTTTTGTCTCTTCTTTTTTTCAGGACTGAGCTTAATTTTATCTCTTGTTTTCCTATCCAGGACAGATCGTCTTTTTTATCAGGTTTTGATCCCTTTTTAAAATCCGTAATCTGCTCAATAAAAAAGCTTTTCATATTTATTGAAAAAAGGTTCGTACCTTTGTAAAAGAATATCTTTTCCCAGTTTCTGCTGAAAAACGGGCGGGATTCCCTGTCTGTTGTTTTTGTCAATCTCTCTGTTTTCCCGTTCTTCAGATTACAGACAAATAAATCTCCGTTTTTTTCATATACATATCTCTCTTTCTTTTTATCAAACGAGCCGTAATAGGACACCATTTTTCCCCTCTCGTACTTATCGGTTTTTTTAAGACCTGATCCGTTTCTGTTAATTACATACAGGGAATCAGATTGCGCATTTTCCGGGTTCCATAAAAAATAAATTTTTGAGCCGTCAGGAGACCAGTGTATACGAGACGGTGAAGACCCTGTCCATTTGGAATCCTGCATTATTTTTTTAATTGTAAGTTTTGAAACATTGTCTCCGGAAAACAGAGGCTGAAAAATGATTGACACAAAAAACAGAGAGATATAAACACGCATGTTCTTCATGATGGCTCCTGTTAATTACAATTATATGTAAAATTTATTTTGATTGGAAAATTTTTTTAATAACTTATTATACGAATAAGCGGTTACTGTGTTTCATTTGATAAATGTCTGTTTTTCGCAAAGCAGTGAAAAAAATTACATTTATTCTTTGTAAAGGCAAGAAAATTATGCAAAAGGTACACTTTTTATTATAACTTTTTTCATCTGTATTTTTATTGGAGAAAATTTTTGCATACTAAAGAACTGATATCAAACAATTGTTTCTTTGTTTCTGATCTTCATGGAAGCATCTCCAGATACAAAACTCTTTTTGATGCTATTATGAATGAAAGCCCGGCAGCCGTTTTTATGGGAGGCGACCTACTTCCCTCCGGAATGATGAAATTGACAGTATCATTTAAATCTATCCATAAAGATTTTATTAACGATTTTCTTGCCGTTGAATTTGGCCAGCTAAAAAAAATTATGGGTGAGAAATATCCTGAAATATTCCTGATTTTGGGGAATGATGATCCTCGTTTTGAAGAATCTTCCATACTAAGCGTTAGTACAAGCGGTATTTGGAACTACATTCATAACCGTAAAATAATCTGGAATGAATACAGTATTTACGGTTATTCATTTATCCCGCCTACTCCATTCAGGTTAAAGGACTGGGAAAAATTCGATGTTTCAAGATACACTGATCCTGGATGTACTGCACCGTATGAAGGTTCCCATACAATTCCGGTTTCAGAATCTGAGTTAAAATACTCAACAATTAAAGACGACCTGAAAAAGCTTACTATGAGTGATAATCTTGAAAAAGCTATTTTCCTTTTTCATTCACCTCCATATCAAACTTATCTGGACCGCGCGGCTTTAGACAATAAAATGATTGACTACGTCCCATTAGATGTACACGTTGGAAGCATTGCTATCAAACGGTTCATAGAAAGAAATCAACCCTTATTAACACTTCACGGGCATGTTCACGAATCAACCCGTATAACTGGTAATTGGAAGGATAGTATTAATAAAACTACAATGTTATCAGCAGCTTATGACGGAAAAGAACTTGCTCTTGTCAGGTTTGACCCTGAATCCCCTCAACAAGCAACAAGAGAAATTATTTAGTATTATTATTCTTTACAGGAAGTTCTCTGGCAGCATCAGTTACAGCACCTATCTTAACGGCAAAACTTGTTTTTTCCTTTATATCCTTATCTGTAACAATATGTACATCAAGAAGGTCGTCTAATTTATAGCCGGTCTTCATATAATTTACCTCCGCTAAAGTTTCACTCCAACCTTTCAGCCACAACAAAAGATCTCTCTTCTGTTTTTCTGAACCATTAAAATGAATAAGTAAATCAATATCACTTGCCGGACCGGCAGTGGCATTTTTTGTACTTCCAAAAATATAAAACTTTTTCACCCCGAATTTTTCCGCATCAATTCTTGAAGCAATTTTATTTGCCATATGATAACGCCATTTCCAAAAATCTTCTAATTTTTCTTTATCTGTCTTACTCTCATTAGGATCAACATATTTCACTTCATCATCAGTATTTACTAATACACCAAGCGCCTCATTAATCTCTCCATTCATAAAAATATTAAGCACTTTACCATCTGTTTGTTTCTTAATGTCTATAACATTTATTACTTCAGATAAATCAGAAAACTCATGCGCTAATTCATTAAGTATATTCTTTGATCTGTCAAAAAACAATTCATTAAAAACAACATCTTTATCATCAGGATAAAGCGGCAAATAACGAATTGAGGATTCAACAAGATCCTGAAAAAAATGAGTCCCAAAAGATAAATCAGGTGTAAAATTACTGGTCTTTTTTGCGATTTCAATTAATGCTGCTGTATTATTTATATCTGAATATGTAACACTAACTCCAAGCTTAATATCTCCTCTGCTCCCCCACCTGCCAGGGCCCATTAGAATAAATTGGCGTTTCGGTAAAATTTTATTTAATAAACTAACCGCTCTCCCTACTCTCTTAAGCATCTCTTCTGATTCCAGATACTGATATGCCACTGGTCTCACATAAACAATATGCGTAATATTAGGTATGTATCCATTTGAAATAAATTTTTTTGCAGAAAACAGTATGTTTTTTTTAGGTATATCTTTTTGAATAGGCACAGGACTGCTATTTTCTGAAAAAGACTGCGGCCGGCATTGTAACAGATAGAGGTTGCTGCCATCATGGGCAAATTCAATATCTACTGGTGTCTTAATTTTTTCTTTTAATATATTTAAAAGGCTTTTTATCTGCCGTACAAAAGGTGTCTTTTTTATAATACCAGAGAAAGTCACAATAAAATCATCGCTATCGAAATCAATATTCAGCATAGAAGTATATTCCTGAATATAATTATCCTTAACAAAGGAAATAATATCATTAATAACAGGATAATCACCTCCATATTTTTTTAACAAATCGCTTATCTCGACAGTTTGAAAGGAATTATTATCCAGATTTATAACATCAACATACTTTGGAGAATAACGCTCTATCTCATCAGGAGTAACATTTACACGCAACTCAGGCTGCCCCGGTGATATCAAAATAGGATAATCATTTGCCAGTCTGTCAACAGCACGAGTTCCCAATCCCGGCACCATTCTGATTAGGCCGTCCTCTCTCTTAATTCTGGGTGACCAGCGAAAATCATTATTACTAAATGCAACACCGGAAAATGCAGGGAAGAAATATTTCCCGACTTTTGTCCCGACTACTTCCTGTATCATAATACCCATTTCTTCAGAAAAATCTAACAACCCTCTCTCTCTTCTGTATTCAATAGGGTCGGGTCCGAAAGTTGAGGCATAAATTTCCGCAATCGCATCTATAAGTGCATCCAATCTTTGATTTTTATCACCTTGATTAGCAAGGAACAGACTTTTATATTTCCCTGAAAACGAAGCCCCTAATCTATCCTCGAGCAGGCTCGAACTCCGCACTATAATTGGCACTTCTCCTACTTCATCCAAAATGGTTGATAGTTTTTGCACGATTTCCGGTGGAAAGGGAGAATTCTTAAACATATGTATTATATTTGGATACTCAATTGAAATTTCATCAATATCTTTATATTTCTGCTCAATAATTTCTTCGAGATCGTTGTAATAAAGAAAATTAATTAGCCCGTCTGAAGTAATATACCATGTTTTAGGAACTTTAATATCAGACAGAACATCTGAAAATGATTTACTTTTTTTAACAATCTGAGAGGCAAGGAAAAGGCCTGCACTCTTTCCTCCTAATTTCCCTCTGCTGTTAGCAGGAAATATTATATTTTTTACTATATCATAATAATCCTGTACATCAATATACTGCTTGGCAATATTAATAAACTCAAGCTGATCTGAAAAAAATCTTCGGATCAAAGAAACGCGCAACCCTTTATTTATCGGAGGTGATAAAGTGAAATTATCCGAAATAATATGATGATAACGTGTAATTGCATCTATAACTTCAGTTAAAGATGAATTGGGCGCATCAATTGCTCTAACAAGGAAACGAAGTTTGTCTTCCTGAATCCATTTCTGGATATTATAAAAAATAACATGGTTCTCAAAATATTTAGATGCTACTTTAAAAACTTCCTTACCTAAATCAATGATGTTATTAATTGATTTTTTCTTACTCGGGCTGTTAATATCTTCATTATCTTCCTCAAAATCTTTCATTTCAAATCTTTCCAAAAGCTCGTTTGCATCCTTTATTCCGCTCCAATATAAATAGTGAAGCATTTTTCTTGAAAGATAAATAAAAAGGTTCTTGTCAGATTGCAATAGCATATCAACAATCACAATCCATTCATTTCCATCTTTATTTGAAAGGGTTTCTTTCATCCGCTTCCACTCATTTGTAGCAGACTTTAATTTTCTATAGAGAATTGTTTGAGATATCCTGTTCGCGATAGTATCTAATAATTTCATCTCCTCTTTTAGAAAACATCCTTCATCAGTGCAACGTACATTTTCAAAATAAGATACTGTAAGAGCACCAATACTTGTTCCTTGTAAAACTATTTCAGTACTAAGCTCCTTCACTGGCTCAGCATATGGTATAGTCTGATATATCTTATCATTATAAACTATTTTTGCCTGGCAGATTTCAGGATATTGCCAGCCAGACGGTATAACTTCAATTATCCCTTGAAACATCTCATCTAAACTCAAATCTGCATTGTTAAGCAATTCCTCTACCCTGTAAAAACAGTTTAATTCTTTTGCCCTTTCCTTAAGGCTATCAAGTAATGCATCAATTTGGACATTTTCTTTTTTCATTATTTTAACACCACACCTAATTTATCCTTTGAAGAAACAATAACTTTCACAGGTTTATCCAAGTGTATATGTTTTATATACTCGCTTTCATTCTTTACTTTCTGCTCTTCTAACCACTCCCAATTAATATAACATTTATCATCACCTTTTACATAAAAATAAATAATATCCAAACTTGAAAGATTGTGAAAAAAATGAGAACCCTGACTAAAATCAATATATCTATCCTTATAATAAGATTCAACTATGATTTTTGCTCCTGATATCTGCCCCCACTTTACCGGTATCCCAAGCCAAGGATCAGTACTCCCCCATCTTCCGGGGCCGATTAACAAATAAGGTAATCCCTGTTTAAGCAATCTTTTATTAAAAATTCCAACATGGGACGCAATTAATGTTGAATATTTAAAATCAAATGATTCCCTTTTTACATATACAACCTCTTTAATATTATCAATTACCCCGTTACCAAGCACAACATCTGATTTCACAAAAACATCTTTCTCATTAAAATCTTTTTTATTAATTTTAAAATTTGATCTTGAATTCGCAATCCTTCTTACCTGTAATAAACTGAACCTTATTTTCGCGTCACGAAAATTGTCCATAATTATCGAAAACTCGATTTCAACAGGTCCTCCTGCATATTTGCTGCATATTGGTAATATCTCTTTGATAACTCTGTTTATAGGAAGTTCATCTAATTGAAGAATTGGTGCAAAGTTAATTATTCTCGGCCCATTTTTAAAAGTACCAATACAAATTCTATCTGATTGTACATCATAAGTTGAGGCAATCTTAGTTAAAACATTATCATACTCAGCATCTTTAATGTTTAGTTTTACCAGATATTCCGTTTCGTTTACAGGATCATATTTTATCAAAGGAGACATATTTATTGCCCAGAAATCAGTCTGAGTATTTTTTAATAAATCTTTAATTGAACCATACGGAAAACTTAAATCTGGATATTGTGGTGAATATGACCAACACAATCCACCATCTACAATTGTCTTTCCAAGGCCAAGGGCTAAACTCACTATACCGTCTTCTGGTTCTAAACGCCCGAACGGATAATAGTTTAAAGACCGGGCAACGCCTGAAATATTCGGATAAAATCTGTTTCCATGCATCAGACCGACTACTTCCTGAATAATTACCGCCATTTTCTCTTGTTTAAAATTATTACTCGTTGCCACCGAATACTCTTTAGCCTTTTTGAAATAAGTGGATGAATAAACATATTTAACCGCTTCAATCAGTTTTCTAAATCTACTTTCAGTATCTGGTTGATTATTCGAAATCATTTTTGTTTCGTAAATTCCTGCATATGGTGATTGCAAGGTGTCTTCTAATAAACTTGACGATCTTATAGCAAGCGGTGTATGAATTTTAGATACAATAGTCCATAGACTACCAATCAGATCTGCAGGAAGTGTCGCTGCCTGAAAATGATGCGCTATTCGTTCATCTGATTCATCAGAAAAAGCAATTTCATATAAATCATTTTCCTCCATAAAAACATCAAAAAAATGTGTTGTAATTATTGTAAATCGTGGAATATCAATTAAAACATCAGGGAATTTATTATGAATTAGCTGCTCCTTTAGCATATCTCTCAGTAATATTAATCCACTTGCTTTCCCGCCGATTTCGCCATTACCAATACGCGTACACGCTTCTTCACCTGTAAATATATCATTTTTAAATTCAGGAATTGTTAACAACTGAGAATATTTGCTGACATTATTCATATATCAACACTTCTTTAAGTATTTTCCAAATATTGATTTTGGCATACAGGAATATCCTATTAATATTCCTGTATGCCAATTAAATATCTTTAAATCCACCCACGGCTTTTACATGCCTGAGCCACTCTGTCAACTGCAATCATATAAGCAGCATCACGCATATATATCTTTTTCTTTCTTGACAGTTCACTTACAGCAATAAAAGCAGCTGTCATTATACTGTCAAGTTTTCCCAAAACTTCATCTTTACTCCAATAATAATTAGTATTACTCTGTACCTGCTCAAAATAACTGCATGTTACGCCACCAGCATTTGCCAGAAAATCCGGAATTAAAAATATACCGCGATTTTTAATTTCTTCATCAGCTTCAATTGAAGTCGGGCCATTTGCTCCTTCAGCAATAATCTTCACACTGTCAGCTATTTTGTTAACATTTTCAGCATTAATTTGATTCTCAAGTGCCGCGGGAACAAGAATATCAACAGGCTGCTCAATCCATGCAGAACCATCTAAAATTTCATAGCCCATTTTTTCTGCCTCGTTTTTATCAATTGCACCAAACTTGTCAAGAATTGGAGACAATTCATCCATGTCAATTCCTGTATCCTTCTTGAATGTATAGGATTTTTGATCTTTCTGATCCCAATATGATGCAGCGATTACTTTACCACCCATTTGCTGGTATAATCGTATTGCATACTGTGAGACATTGCCAAAGCCCTGAAAACTTGCGGTTGTATCTTCAACTCTAATGTTTAATTCTTTTAAAGCTTCTCTCACTGTGTAAATAACACCATATCCTGTAGCCTCTGTTCTACCTAATGATCCGCCTAATCCTACTGGTTTACCTGTTATTACTCCAGGGTACTTACCACCGTGAATTGTCTCATATTCATCCAACATCCATAACATATGCTGCGCGTTAGTCATCACATCAGGTGCAGGAACATCCCGTAACGGCCCGATATCCTTGGACAATTGACGCACCCAACCGCGGCATATCTGTTCTTGTTCCCTCGCGCTTAATTGATGAGGATCACAAATAACGCCTCCTTTACTTCCTCCCAATGGGATATCAACTACAGCACATTTCCAAGTCATCCACATTGATAATGCTCTTACTGTATCTATTGTCTCCTGTGGATGGAATCTTATACCGCCCTTACCAGGCCCACGTGCATCATTATGACAAACTCTGAATCCGCGGAAAACTTTCACTTCTCCATTATCCATATGCACAGGAATATTAAAATGATATTCCCTCATTGGATTGCGCAGTAATTCTCTTGTACCGTTATCAAGATTAAGTATTTCAGCAACATTGTCAAACTGTGCTCTCGCAGTCTCA
>Ga0190359_1000400_pt1 | contig 29806 bp, 29 predicted proteins | sample 48721823_MG_FD_161269 | JGI IMG/M metagenome (GOLD analysis project Ga0190359, IMG submission 161269) | Hydrothermal vent microbial mat bacterial communities from Southern Trench, Guaymas Basin, Mexico - 4872-18-2-3_MG | ecosystem: Environmental > Aquatic > Marine > Hydrothermal vents >... | reverse complement strand
CTTTCGGCAAGTCCAAGGCCAAGATGCTCTCCTCGCAGGGCAACCGGGTGACCTTCGCCGACGTGGCCGGGGTGGACGAGGCCAAGGAGGAACTGCAGGAGATCATCGAGTTCCTGAAGAGTCCCAAGAAGTTCACCCGCCTGGGCGGGCGCATCCCCAAGGGAGTGCTGCTCATGGGCCCGCCCGGCACCGGCAAGACCCTGCTGGCCCGGGCGGTGGCCGGCGAGGCGGGAGTGCCATTTTTCAGCATCTCCGGCTCGGACTTCGTGGAGATGTTCGTCGGGGTGGGGGCCTCGCGGGTGCGTGATCTTTTCGAACAGGGCAAGAAGAACGCTCCCTGCATCATCTTCGTGGACGAGCTAGACGCCGTGGGCCGTCATCGCGGTGCCGGCCTGGGCGGAGGCCACGACGAGAGGGAACAAACCCTGAACCAGTTGCTGGTGGAGATGGACGGCTTCGAGTCCAACGAGGGCGTCATTCTCATGGCCGCCACCAACCGTCCCGACGTGCTCGATCCCGCCCTGCTGCGGCCGGGACGCTTCGACCGCCGGGTGGTGGTGCCCCGGCCCGACCTGCGCGGTCGCCTGGGCATCCTGCAGGTGCACGCCCGCAAGGTTCCCCTGGACGCCAACGTCGACCTGGAGACCATAGCCCGCGGTACACCCGGCTTTTCCGGCGCCGACCTGGAAAACCTCGTCAACGAGGCCGCCCTCATGGCCGCCCGCATTGACAAGTCCGCGGTAGGCATGGCTGAGTTCGAGCGCGCCAAGGACAAGGTGCTGATGGGCACCGAGCGCAAGTCCATGATCATCAGCGAAAAGGAAAAGCGCCTCACCGCCTACCACGAGGCCGGCCACGCGCTGGTGGCCAAGCTGCTGGACGGGGAGACCGACCCGCTGCACAAGGTATCCATCATCCCCCGCGGCCTGGCCCTGGGGATCACCCAGCAACTGCCCAAGGAAGATCGCCACACCACCTCGCGCACCTACGCCAAGAACCGCATCTGCGTACTCATGGGCGGGCGCCTGGCCGAGGAGCTGGTGCTCAAGGAGCAGACCACCGGCGCCGGCCAGGACATCGACCAGGCCACCGAGCTGGCCCGCAAGATGGTGTGCGAGTGGGGGATGAGCGAGAAGATGGGGCCGTTGACCTTTGGAAAGAAGGAGGAGCAGATCTTCCTGGGCCGGGAGATCGCCCAGCACCGTGACTACAGCGAGAGAACGGCCCAGGAAATCGACGACGAGGTACGGCGCATCGTGGAAGAGGCCTACCACAAGGCCCGCAACCTGCTTACCACCAACATCGATGCCCTGCATCGCCTGGCCGAAGCCCTGCTGGTGTATGAAACTCTCGAAGGTGACGACGTCGACAAGATCGTCCGCGGCCAGGAGATCGGCAGGCCTCCACCACTGGAGACCCGCCTGGTTGCGCCCCCCGCGGAGGAACCCGAGATCAAGCCAGACGGCGACAAGCCCGACAAGGTGCCTCCCAAGCCGGAACCGGAACCAGGCATGGCATGAACAGCAGCGGGAGGAGGGCAGATGTCCATGGAAAGAGTTCCCATGACCCCGCAGGGATACCAGCAACTACAGGAAGAGCTGAAACGACTCAAGAGCGAGGAACGCCCGCGGATCATTCGCGCCATCGAGGAAGCCCGGGACCACGGTGACCTGAGCGAAAACGCCGAGTACGACGCCGCCAAGGAAAGCCAGGCCCAGCTCGACCGTCGTATCGGCGAGATCGAGGACAAGCTGGCCCGGGCCGAGGTAATCCGTCCTGAAGACACCCAGGGAGACCGGGTGGTCTTCGGTGCCCGGGTATTGATTACCGATCTCAACAACGACCGCCAGCTGTCCTACCGGCTGGTCGGGGAAGACGAGGCCGATCGTTCCCAGAACAAGATCTCCGTGCGCTCGCCACTGGCCCGGGCCATGATCGGCAAGGTGGTGGGTGACATGTTCGTGGTCCAGACACCGGGCGGCGAGAGGGAATATGTGGTCGACGAGATTCATTTCGACTGAAGCGAAGGCCCGCCACCTCGGCCCGGCCGGCGCGCTGGCGCTGCTGCTGGTGCTGCTGGCCGCCGCTTGCTCGCCGGTGGCCGACCTGTTGCTGCGCGGTGACCAGCTGGCGAAGGAACAGAAGTACGCCGAGGCCCTGGCCGCCTACGCCGAGGCCGACAAGCACGAGAAGGACACCGTGCAGGGGCTGTGCCGCGCCGGCGACCTGCAGCTCAAGCTGGGCCGGGCCGACCTGGCCCAGAAGGCCTTCGAGCAGGCTCTGGAGAAACACCCCGATTCGGCCCGGGCCTACCTGGGCCTGGCCCGCGTCTACCTGGCTCGCAAGATGGAAGCGACGGCCATCCAGGCGCTGGATCGCGCCGCCCAACTCGACCCCCGGTCGCCCCGGCCCTGGTATCTCAAGGGGCGCATCTTCCACGACAAGGGCGATCTCGACCAGGCCGTGATCATGTACGAAAACGCCATCCGCCGCGACAAGAGCCATGTCAAGGCTCACCTGGGGCGGGGCGACATCTTCTTCCAGCGGGGAGATCTCAAGAAAGCCTTGCGCGCCTACACCCTGGCCATTCGTTTTGATCCGCGTAATGCCACCGCCCTGATACAGGTGGGACGCACCTTCCTGCTGGCCCACCGTCCCCAGAACGCGGCCGAGACGCTGGAAAAGGCCTGCCGGGTGGATCGCCGCAACTCCTGGGCTCATTTCTACCTGGGAGAAGCCTACTTGCAGCTGCGCAAGCTGGAAAAAGCGGTAAACCATTTCCAGCAGGCCCTGCGTCTCAACCGCAAGCTGGGACTGGCCCACGTGCGCCTGGGCCGCATCTACGAGGCCAACCTCATGCCGGATCGGGCCTACGATGCCTACCGCCGCGGTGCCAAGGCCGATCCGCGCTGCTTCGAGGCCTACCTGAACCTGGCCCGCATACAGATGGATCGTAACCAGGCCCGGGCCGCCGCCCGCAGCCTGCAGCGGGCGCTCAAGGCTCAGCCCGATTGCGTCGATTGTCGCATCATGCTGGGCAAGCTCCACATCAAGCGGCGCAAGTGGCGGGCCGCGGTGAAGGTGCTGGAGCAGGTGGTACGCCAGCACTACGACAACAACGAGGCCCACTTCGAGCTGGGTCGGGCCTACCTGGGGCTGGGCATGGTGGCCAAGGCCACCGCCGAGTACAACGCCCTGGCCATGGCCAATGATACCCAGCGCGCCGAGGCCCTGTTGAAATTGCTCCAACGCCAGGGTGGCCGTCGCTGAGATGGACGCCGACGATACCCGCGCCGTCCTGAACACCTCCATCCAGTACATAAAGGGGGTGGGTCCGCGCCGGGCCGAAAGTTTCGCTTCCCGGGGCATACGAACCGTTGCCGATGCCCTGCTGTTTCTTCCCCGCACCTACGAGGACCGGCGCCGGGTGGCCACCATCGCCACCCTGGAAATCGGGCAGCGGGTGAGCTTCCGGGCCCGGGTGGAGGATTTCGCGGTGCGCCGCATCGGGCGTTCGCCCCGCCGGCAGATGTTCGAACTGCTGCTGGGGGACGACACCGGCCGCATCACTTGCCGCTGGTTCCACTTCAACCAGGCTTCGTTCGCCAATCGCTTCCGGCGGGGAGAATGGGTACGCGTGGCCGGCAAGGTGAGCAACTACCGGGGCCGGCGGGTCCTCATTCATCCCGACGTGGAGAAGGTGCTCACCAGCGCCGACGATGCCGGCGAGGACTTCGCCGCCGTGGTGCCGGTCTATCCCGAGATCGAGGGCATCTATCCCAAGGTGGTCCGCCGGGTGATGCGCCGCGTGGTGGGCAATTATTCCGCCCATTACCCGGAACGCCTGCCCGCGCAGATGCGGCAGCGCCTGCGCCTGCCCGGCGTGGACGAAAGCTTGCGCCTGGTTCACTTCCCTCCCCGGCAGGCCGACCTGGCCGCCTACCAGCAATGGCGTACCCCCCAGCAACGCCGGCTGGTGTTCGAGGAGTTTCTGCTGCTGCAACTGGGCCTGGCCCTGCGCCGGCGGCGCTGGAAGAGCAATCCGGCAGAGGTCCGGGCCGCGCCCGGCGAACTGCACCGGCTGGCCCGGGAGATGTTCGGCTTCGAGCTGACCGGGGCGCAGAAACGGGTGCTGGCCGAGATCGCCGGTGACATGGCCGCGGCCCAACCCATGAACCGCCTGCTGCAGGGAGACGTGGGTTCGGGAAAAACCGCCGTGGCCCTGCTGGCGGCTCTGCTGGCCCGGCAGGCCGGGGCCCAGACGGCGCTAATGGCTCCCACCGAGATCCTTGCCGAGCAGCATTTCGCCAAGCTGGGCCGGGTTGCCTCGCGCCGGCTGGCCGGGCAACCGGGTCTGCGCCTGGAGCTGCTTACCTCCTCGGTGAAGGGGGCCCGGCGGGAGCAGGTACTGGCGGCGGTGGCCGCCGGCCAGGTGGACCTGCTGGTGGGAACGCATGCGCTGCTGCAGCAACGGGTGCAGTTCGCCCGCCTGGGGCTGTGCATCATCGACGAGCAGCACCGCTTCGGTGTCATGCAGCGGGCCCGGCTCCGGCAGAAGGGCAAGCAGCCGCACGTGCTGGTGATGACGGCCACCCCCATTCCCCGCACCATGGCCATGACACTCTACGGGGATCTCGACGTCTCGGTCCTGGACGAGTTGCCACCCGGACGAGTGCCCATCCGCACCGTGGTGCTGCGTGGCAACCAGGCCAGCCAGGCCTACCGCCAGGTGCGCCGCGAGGTCGAGGACGGCGGCCAGGCCTACGTCGTCTACCCGCTGGTACAGGAGTCGGAGAAGATCGACCTGCGCGACGCCAGCAGCATGTTCGAGCGGCTGCGCCAGGGAGCCTTCTCCGGACTGTCGCTGGGCCTGCTGCACGGACGCATGGATGCCGACGAGAAGGAACAGGTGATGAAGCGCTTTGCCCGGGGACAGCTGCAGATCCTGGTGGCCACCACGGTCATCGAGGTGGGTATAGACGTGCCCCGGGCCACGGTCATGGTGGTGGAACACGCCGAGCGCTTCGGTCTCAGCCAGTTGCACCAGTTGCGGGGGAGGGTGGGGCGTGGCCGGCGACCGGGCAGCTGCTTCCTGGTGGCCCACAACCTGGCCTCGGAAGACGCACGCCGGCGCCTGCAGGTCATGGCCCGGACCAGCGACGGCTTCGAGATCGCCGAGGCCGACCTGGCCATCCGCGGACCCGGAGAGTTCCTGGGTACCCGCCAGTCGGGGTTGCCGGTGTTCGCCTTCGGTGACCTGGTGCGCGACGCCGACCTGCTGCAGCTGGCCCGCGACGAGGCCCGGACACTGGTGGAGGCCGATCCCGAACTGAAGCGCCCCCAGCACGCGGCCCTGCTGGAGGGGCTGCGCCAGCGCTGGGCCGGTGCCCTGGCACTGGCCGAGGTGGGCTGAACGACGAGGAGGACAATCACCATGCGTTGTGAACACTGCGGACACGAGCAGGCACAGGGTCGTTTCTGCGACAACTGCGGGCGCATGCTGACCCGTATTCGGCTGGAGCCGGAGGACACGGAAACTGCATCCCCGCAACGCCCGGCGCCGCCCCAGGTTCGCTGCAGCCACTGCGGTCACCAGCAGGCCGGGGGCCGTCTGTGCGCCCAGTGCGGCATGCAGCTCGACTACTATTCGGCCGCGGACGACGGGGAGCCCCGGACGCTGGTCTGCCCGGAATGCGGGGTGCATACCACCCGCGTGGTCTGTCCCAACTGCTCCATTCGCATTCCCGTACCCGAGGAGGAATGAATTGGCCCGGGTACCCATGCCCGGCCGGCTGTCAGAGCGCCACGCCGTGAAAGTGGTGCTGCGGCGGGCCAAGCTGCATACCGTGTGCGAGGAAGCCCGCTGCCCCAACATGGGCGATTGCTTCGGCCGGCACACGGCCACCTTCCTGGTGCTGGGCGACACCTGCAGCCGCAACTGCGGCTTCTGTTCCATCGGCCACGGCCGGCCCGCCCCGCCGGACGCCGACGAACCCCGGCGGGTGGCCGAAGCGGTCGGCCAGCTGGGTATCCGCCACGTGGTGATCACCTCGGTCACCCGCGACGACCTGCCCGACGGCGGTGCCGGCCACTTCGTCGGCTGCCTGCACGAGATCCGTGCCCGCAATCCCGGAGTCACGGTCGAGCTGCTGGTACCGGACTTCGCCGGTCAGCGGTCGGCGCTGGAGACGGTACTGGCGGAAAAGCCGGACGTGCTCAATCATAACCTGGAGACGGTGCCGCGCCTTTACCGGCGGGTTCGCCCGCAGGCCGACTTCCGCCGTTCCCTGCAGCTGCTGGCCCGGGCCCGGGAGGCAGGCGGCGAGGTGGTGGTCAAGTCGGGGCTCATGGTGGGACTGGGAGAGACCCGGCAAGAGGTGGAGGAGGTGCTGCGGGATCTGGCCCGGGCGGGTTGCCAGGTGGTCACCATCGGCCAGTACCTGCAGCCCACCCGCCAATCACTGCCGGTGGAGCGGCTGGTTGAAGAAGAGGAATACCGGCATTACCGCCGTCTGGGCACTGAGCTGGGCCTGGTGGTGGTGGCCGGCCGGCTGGTGCGCAGCTCCTACCGGGCCCGGGAGACACTGGCCGGTCTCAGGCACGGTTGGACAGGCCGGGGAAAAAAGTGTAATATTTAGCGACAAAGGTTGTAATTCCGGCCGCAACAGACACCAACAGGAGGCCAGGCAGATGTCGGCGGTGGAAAGAGAAATAGAAATAGCAGCCCCGGTGGAGAGGGTCTTCGAGGTGGTGGCCGACGTGGCCAGCTACCCGCAGTTTCTCGACGGGCTGGGCATGGTGGGGGTGGAGGTCCTGGAATCGGGAGACGACTTCCAGGTGGTCAGGCACTCCGTGAAGAAGATGGGCACCGTGGTTACTTACACCTTGCGCTACTCCCTGCAACGACCGCAGAGAATCAGCTGGAACTTCGTGGAAGGACAGATGATGAAGGACAACCGCGGTTCCTGGGAGTTTACCGACCTGGGCGACGGCCGCACCCGGGCCCACTACCAGGTAGAGGTGCGCTTCGGTATGCTGGTGCCCAAGTCGCTGGTCAATGCCATGGTGGCCAAGGAACTGCCGCAGATGCTGGAGGCTTTCAAGAAGCAAGCCGAAGGTTGAACCTCGCCAGGTACCGGCAGTCAAGGGGGAGGGCAGGAAGACATGGTAGAGCAAGTGCAGAATCCATCGATCGCCGCCGTGGGCGAGATGATCAAGAAGATGCGTGAGGGAGCCGGTCTGAGCCTGGGCGAGCTGGCCGAGCGGGCCGGCATCAACGAGGACGAACTGCGCAGCATCGAGCAGGACATGATCTCTCCGGCCCTGGGAGTGTTGACCAGGATCTGTGACGGGCTGGGAGTGGGTATCGGGCACTTCTTCCAGCAGGGACCGCGCAAGCTCTTTTCTCTGGTACGGGCCTCCGACGAGAAAGCCGGCACCCGCTTCGCCTCCAAGAACGGCGCCGATCACGGCTACGAGTACCTGTCGCTGGGAGCAGAGAAGAGAACCCGGGTGATGGAACCATTCCTGGTCACCCTGCGCCCCCCCTCCGATTCCAGCGGTCACCGGGCCCAGATCGAGGAAGACTACGGCACCCACCAGGGAGAAGAGTTCATCTACGTGCTCGAGGGCAAGATTCGCGTGGACCTCCAGGGACGCACCTACATCCTCGAGCCCGGCGATTCCATCTACTACGACGCCAGCGTGCCCCACCGGGTGCTGCACGAGGGCGAAAGCGTCAGCCGGGTTCTGGCGGTGATTCACATACCCCGCAAGAACGACTAGTCTGCATACCCTGCAATATTTTCACAGACCCTGGCACACCTTGCATGCGTTTCCACGACAGTAGCCACGGTACCAACCACCCCTGAAAGGAGCCAACATCTTGAAAATCAAGGATGTTCATTTTTCTGACAGGTAGCCGAATATATGGTACGCAAATTGCGTAAGATAGGTTACGAGGTGACACCATGCTTGATGCCTACATCATAGAAGAACTCAAGAAGAAAAAGCAGCGCCGGCGGCAACAGCAGCAACCACGCCCGGAGATGACCATCTTCGACATCGATCCCCCCGACGAGACCGACAGCAGTGACCGCGACGATGACTCCCGGTCGGTGGTGATCATCGATTATGGAGCCTGAGTTCACAGCGGGGCTTCATTCATCCCCATTTTCTTTCCCGGCAACGACTACCTGACAACCGCTACGCCTGCGGGACGTTCCCTGCGAAGTACGTGATTGATGGAGCTTGTGTGTTTACCGGCTGCCGTGCTATCTGTGACCCCGTTCACTGCAAGAACCATCCGGCCTCGTACCGGGGGCCCACAAGACAAGGAGGCAGGTCATGACGGAGATAGTCCAGGTGGTAGCGCGCGAGATTCTCGATTCCCGGGGCAATCCCACCCTGGAGGTGGAAATCGGTCTGTCCAGCGGGGCAGTGGGCCGCTTCGCGGTGCCCTCGGGAGCCAGCACCGGCAGCCACGAGGCGCTGGAACTGCGCGACGGCGACAGCGCCCGCTACCAGGGCAAGGGAGTGCACCAGGCCATCGAGAACATCACCGAGAAGATCGCCCCGGAGATAGCCGGGCTCGACGCCAGCGACCAGATCTCGCTGGATCGCCTGTTGTGTGAACTCGACGGCACTCCCAACAAGTCCCAGCTGGGTGCCAATGCCATCCTGGGGGTGTCGCTGGCGGCGGCGCGGGCGGCGGCCCAGGCCGCGGAGATGCCCCTGTATCGATACATCGGCGGGGTGCATGCCCACCTGTTGCCGGTGCCGCTGATGAACATTCTCAACGGCGGCAAGCACGCCCAGAACAACGTCGACCTGCAGGAATTCATGGTGGCTCCGGTGGGTGCCGACAACTTCACCGAGGCCCTGCGCTGGGGTGCCGAGGTGTACCACCAGCTCAAGAAGGTACTGTCCGAGGCCGGCAAGGCTTCCGGGGTGGGCGACGAAGGTGGTTTCGCCCCCCAGCTCGACTCCAACGAGGAAGCCCTGGCGGTCATCGTCAAGGCCATCGAACGTGCCGGCTACCAGCCGGGCGACCAGGTGGCCATCGCCCTCGATCCCGCGGCCAGCGAGTTCTACGACGCCGACAAGAAGATCTACCGCCTGAGCGGCGAGGGGCGCGATCTTCCCACCGCGGAGATGATCGACTTCTACGCCGCTCTGGTGGACAAGTACCCCATCGTCTCCATCGAGGACGGCCTGGCCGAGGACGACTGGTCGGGCTGGGCCGACATGACAGCCAGCATGGGCGACCGCATACAGATCGTCGGCGACGACCTGTTCGTGACCAACACCGAGCGCCTGGGCCGGGGCCTGGCCGAGAACTCCGCCAACTCCATCCTCATCAAGGTCAACCAGATCGGCACGCTCACCGAGACCCTGGATTGCATACGCCTGGCCCAGACCAGCGGCTGGACCACGGTCATCTCCCACCGTTCGGGGGAGACCGAGGATACCACCATCGCCGACCTGGCAGTGGCCACCTCGGCCGGCCAGATAAAGACCGGCGCCCCCTGCCGCTCCGAACGCGTGGCCAAGTACAACCAGCTGCTGCGCATCGAGCAGTGGCTGGGTGACCAGGCTCGTTACGCGGGACTGGGGGGATTCCGGCAGGAGCGCGCTTGACACGGTCCCGGCGGCGGTGTTAGATAGCGCGCTGTTGCCGGGGCGTAGCGCAGCCTGGTAGCGCACTTGCTTGGGGTGCAAGTGGTCGCTGGTTCAAATCCAGTCGCCCCGATAAGAGCCGGGTGGTCAGCCGATCACCCGGCTTTTTTACTTCTGCGGTGGTTGACATCATCTTCCGTGGCAAGTACCTTGCGCCTCATGCTGGAGATACTGCTGAGCAACGACGATGGTATCGATTCCCCGGGACTGGCGGCCCTGGAGCAGGCCCTGGGAGTCCTGGGACGGGTCTGGGTGGTGGCTCCCGACGGCGAGCGTAGCGCCAGCTCGCGCAGTATCACCCTGGACCGGCCCTTGCGGGTCAGGCAACACGCCCCGCGACGCTTCGCCGTGGACGGTACCCCGGCCGACTGCGTGCTGCTGGCCTGCCGCAGCCTGCTGCCGCAGGTGCCGGAACTGGTGGTGGCCGGCGTCAACCTGGGCTATAACATCGGAGAAGACCTGGACTATTCCGGCACCGTGGGAGCGGCGGCCGAGGGGGCCCAGCAACGGGCCCGGCTGGCGGTGGCGGTGAGTACCGTTTCCTCGGCCGACCAGCAGCTGCTGCTGCGGGCGGCCGGTTTCGCGGCCTCCTTGATCGGCAAGCTGCTGGAACACCTTCCCCCGGAGCGTACCTACCTGAACATCAATGTTCCCCCGGACAGCAACGGGCAGATCCGCTGGACCAGGCAGGGCAATCCGCTTCCCCGCGGCACCGTCATCATCGGCAGCGATCCCCGGGGCAAGAAGTACTACTGGATCGCCGAGCGCCCCGACGAGAAGGAGCCCCCGCCGGAGACGGACCGGGGAGCACTGGCCCGGGGCAACATCTCTGTCAGCCTGCTCACCCTGGCGCGCGACTTTCCCGGCCGGTGGCAGGCACCGGCACTCTGAGCCGGCGTCCCCGGAGACCATGCCCGTGAACGACGACCCCACCCGGCAGGCCAGGCAACAGATGGTGGAACGCCAGTTGCGGGCCCGCGCCATCAGCGACGAGCGCGTGCTGGCAGCCATGGGACGGGTACCCCGTCACCTGTTCGTACCGGAAAGCTACCGGCACGAGGCCTACGACGATCACCCGCTGCCCATCGGCCGGGGCCAGACCATCTCCCAGCCGTACATGGTGGCCCTGATGACCCAGGCACTGGGACTGCGGGGCGGCGAGCGGGTGCTGGAAATCGGCACCGGGTCCGGCTACCAGGCAGCCATCCTGGCCGAGCTGGCCGCCGAGGTGATCTCCCTGGAGCGCCTGCCGGAGCTGGCCGAGCAGGCCCGGCAACACCTACGATTGGTGGGGGCCGACAACGTCGAGGTTCAGGTGGCCGACGGCACCAGGGGCTGGCCGGCACGCAGTCCCTACCAGGGCATAGTGGTCACCGCCGGAGCGCCGGCACCGCCCCGGCCCCTGCTGGAGCAACTGGCCCCGCAAGGCCGCCTGGTGGTTCCGGTGGGGGACCGCTTCACGCAGATACTGGAAATACACACGCGCACCGGGCCACGAGGTTACCAGGTGCGCCGGGACACCGCCTGCCGGTTCGTCGACTTGGTGGGCGAACACGGCTGGCCGGAGACATGAAAGCAAGCGGCTATATCATTACCTTCGTGAAGGGCATCCTGGTGGGAGTGGCCAACATCATTCCCGGGGTATCTGGCGGCACCTTTGCACTGATCCTGGGAATATACGAACGGTTGATCGGCGCCCTGGGTTCGGCCGGCACTCGCAGCCTGGCGGTGCTGGCCCGCTGGCTGGTCAAACCGGGCGACCGGGAACGCCGCCGGGAACTGCTCGCCGAACTGGCCCGGCTGGATTTCTGGTGGCTGCTGGTGCTGGCCGCCGGAGCGGCCGCGGCCATCCTGGCCAGTTCCCGGGTCATCGTCTTTCTGCTCGATCACTACCGCTCGGCCACGCTGGCGTTCTTCGTGGGCTTGATCGTACCCTCGGTGCTGGTGCCCTACGGCATGATGGAGCGCCGCGGCTGGCCCCAGGCCCTTGCCTGCCTGGCCGGTTGCACCCTGCTGGTGGTGTTCACGGCACTGGTACCTCCTGCGACGGGGGGCACCGACAACCCGCTGATGCTGTTTTTCTCGGGGGCCCTGGCCATCAGCGCCATGATCCTGCCCGGGGTGTCGGGTTCCTTCGTACTGATGGTACTGGGTCAGTACCGGGCCGTGCTCGAGGCCATCAACCACTGGAACCTGCTGCCGCTGGGGATCTTCGCCGCCGGCTGCCTGGTGGGATTGCTGGCCTTCGTCAGGATGCTCAAGTACCTGCTGGAACACTACCACGCCACTACCCTGGCCTTTCTCATCGGCCTCATCCTGGGCTCCCTGTGGGTACTGTGGCCTTTCAAGGAGGTGGCCGCGGGGGCCAAGCTGGTTGAAGGCCGCAACATCTGGCCGACCGGCTTCGACCGGGAAGTCCTTTACGCCTTGCTGGCCGGCCTGGCGGGCATGGCCTGTTCTGCAGGCCTGAACCGCCTGGGTCGCAGCGAAACGGGCGGGGCAGGGGAGGCAAGGGGGTGAAGGCATTCGCCGGGATGCTCCTGCTGGCGGCGACCTGGCTGCTGGTGGCCGGTTGTGCCGCTCGCTCGCCCGTTTTACGGCCGGTGCCGGATGCCGAGGCGGTAGGCATCTTCCACGTGGTCAAGCCCGGCGAAACCTTGTGGGGCATTTGCCGCCGCTTCGGGGCCCGGCCCCAGGAAGTGGCCGAGATAAACGGCATCGAGGACGCCAGTCACCTGCGGGTGGGTCAGACCGTGTTCATTCCCGACGTGGCCGGCGAACAACCAGACAGCGAAAAGCCACAGCGGCCGGAACGACCTGGCAAGGTCATCAGGCACTTCCAGGGAATGTTCATCTGGCCGGTTGACGGGCGGCTGACCTCCCGTTTCGGCATCCGGGGACGCCGTCGCCACGACGGTATCGACATCGCCGCCGCCGCGGGCACCCCCATCCGCGCCGCGGCCGCCGGCCGGGTGCTGTTCGCCGGCAACCAGAGTACCGGTTACGGCAACCTGGTGATCCTGCACCATGCCCAGGACATGATCACCGTCTACGCTCATTGCCGGCAGTTGCTGGTGGTCGAGGGCCAGAGGGTGCAGCAGGGACAGACCATCGCCACCGTGGGCAGTACCGGCCGCTCCACCGGACCCCACCTGCACTTCGAGATCCGCAAGCGCACCCGGCCCCGCAATCCGCTGTTCTTCCTGCCCAGAAAATGAAGGAGGTGCCAGCATGATCGAGTTGAAGGACTTCATTCGTGACGTGCCCGACTTCCCCAAGCCCGGCATAGTCTTCAAGGACATCACTCCCTTGCTGCAGGATGCCCGGGCCTGGGCCCAGGCCATCGAGCAGATGCAGCAGCGCACCCAGGCCCTGCAGGCGGACCTGCTGCTGGGAATAGAGAGCCGCGGCTTCCTCTTTGCCGGAGCCCTGGCCAAGCAACTGGGCCGGGGACTGATCATCGCCCGCAAGCCGGGTAAGTTGCCCTATCGCAGCGACGAGGTCTCCTACGACCTGGAATACGGCAGCAATACCCTGCAGATGCACGTCGATGCCGTGAAGCCCGGCCAGCGGGTGATCATCGTCGACGACCTGCTGGCCACCGGTGGCACCGCCGCGGCCTGTTCACGACTGGTAGGCAAGCAACGAGGAGTGGTGGCCGGCTACCTGTTCTGCGTGGAGTTGTCCTTCTTGCAGGGACGCCGGCAACTGGGTGACGCCCCGGTGGAAAGCCTGTTGCAGTACTGACCCGCACCGGCTCGTCTTGACAACCAGCGGCACAACCATTAATTACACCAGCGGTGGTGGTTGTGGCGGTTGCGCCCCTGTAGCTCAGCTGGATAGAGCATCCGCCTCCTAAGCGGAAGGCCACCTGTTCGAATCAGGTCGGGGGCGTTGCAGTAAAGGAGGGTAGCCGGTGGCGGGAGACGGTGTGACGACGACGAAGGGCACCATCCAGGTGCCGGTGGAGATGTGGGAGGAGTGGGAACGAATCTTCCACAGCGGGGCCCGTGGTACCCACCTGTTGTTCACCAACGACATGATTCGCCGGGCCTTCGCCCAGGCCCTGGCGGGTGAGTCCTTGAACGACGAGAAACTGGTGGCCAGGATTCAACAGGCACTGGCGGTGCTGATGGATGCCGAGACCCTGTTCGATCAACAGCAGTTCGTCGAATCACTGGATGACAGCACCCGCGCGGCCCTGGTGCAGCTGTATTTCGGTCTGCTGGATCGCTACCTGGCTGGTGACGACAGCCAGCCGGAGGTATTGCACTGAAAAGTCGTCGAGCAGCCAGCATGCGGATACCTTCCTACGTGCGGAAGGTGGTTGCCAGGCTGCGGGCCGCAGGATACGAAGCCTTTCCCGTGGGCGGGGCGGTGCGCGACCTGCTGCTGGGCCGGCGCAGTGCCGACTGGGACGTCACCACCAACGCCCGTCCGGAACAGACCGGCAAGTTGTTCGCCCACACCGTTCCCACCGGCCTGCAACACGGTACGGTATGCGTGCTGGTGGGCCGGCAGGCAGTGGAGGTGACCACCTACCGGGGAGATATCGGCTACTCCGACGGGCGCCACCCCGACCAGGTGGTATTCCTCGATTCGCTGGCGGAAGACCTCAAGCGGCGCGACTTCACCATCAACGCCATGGCCCTGGACCTGGACAGCGGCCGCATAATCGATCCCTTCGGCGGCCGCCGCGACTTGCGCCGCAGATTGATACGGGCGGTGGGGGATGCCGACAAGCGCTTTGCCGAGGACGGGCTGCGTCCCCTGCGGGCGGTGCGCTTCGCCGGGGTACTCGACTTTTCCATCGAGAAGAAGACCTTCGCCGCCATCGACCGGGCCCGGGACACCTTCCGGCAGGTGGCCCCGGAGAGGATCCAGCAGGAGCTGGTGAAGATGCTGGCCGCCCGCCGCGCCGACCGGGCGGTGGAACTGCTGCGGAAAAGCGGGCTGTTGGCCGAGATTCTTCCCGAGTTGCTTCCCGGCGTCGGTTTCGCCCAGAACAGCTTCCACCGGCACGACGTCTACCGCCATACCCTGGCCTGCCTGCGTCATGCCCACGGCGACGGGGTCTTCAAGCTGGCGGTGCTGTTGCACGACGTGGGCAAGCCCCAGGTGGCCGAGGGAGAACCCGGCCAGCGCACCTTCTACCGGCATGAACAGGTATCGGCGGAAATGGCCGGGCGGATCATGCGCCGCCTGCGCTTCGCCAACCGCGATCGGGAACGGGTGGTGGCCTTGATCAAGAACCATATGTTCCACTACGAGCCCGGCTGGACGGACGGTGCCGTGCGCCGGCTGGTGCGGCGGGCCGGGGTGCAGCTGCTCGACGAGCTGTGGGAACTGCGCCGGGCCGATGCCTGGGGCCGGGGACCGGGCCTGCGGGCGGCCCTGGCCAACCTGAGGCAGCTGCAGGCCCGGGTGGAGGAGGTACTCGCCGAAGACGCGGCCCTGAAGGTGTCCGACCTGGCCATCGACGGCAACGACGTCATGCGGGTGCTCGGCTGTCCCCCCGGGCCGCAGGTGGGGCAAGTGCTGGAGCGCTTGCTGGAATTCGTGCTGGACGACCCGCAGTTGAACCAGCGCCGGCGTCTGCTCAAGCTGGTGCGTGAGTGCGGCCGCTGAGCCTCAGCGGATGATACGCCGCCCCATCTTCTTCTTTTCCAGGATCAACTTTTCGAAGGCTCGCGCCACGTCGTACATGGCCAGGTGCAGGGGGCTGAGATCGTGGTCGAAGCCGGCTCGCGAGCCGCAGTCGCCATAGAGTATGGCCACCGGCTTGTGGTGCACCGATACCGGTACCAGCAGTACCCGCGAGGGACGCACCGGGCCCAGCGCCGAGATGAACACGTCGTTGATGGTGGTGCGCGGCAGGGAGCCGAAGTAGTCGGTCTGGGTGTCGTGAACGGTCTTGAATACCGAGGGCACGTTCAGGGGAATCATGATGCCCTTGACCTGGGCGGTGTTCATGTCGTGCCCGGCCCCCAGCCAGCCAACCAGCAACTCCCGGCGCACCACGAACAGCACCACCCGGGGCATGAAAGAAAGCGCGAAGCCCACCAGCAAGCGGGCGATCTCGTCCCGCTCGCGGGCCTGTTCCAGCGCCTGGCGCAACTGTTCGGCATCGATTATCAGCGGCAGCGGCTCTTCACCATTGCCATCGGCTTCGGCAACGGGCAGCGGCGCCATCGCTTCCGGCGCCGGCGCCGTTTTCGGCTCTGGTACCGGCTCCGGTTCCGGTGGAGGCTCGGGCTCGGCAGCCGGCCGAGCAGCACCGGGAGGTTCCGCTTCAACGGGAGGCTCGGGTTCGGTCCGCCGGGCCGGTTGCTGCACCATCCCCTTTTTCTTGGGTTCCTTGAGTACCAGGATGGTATCCGGTTCGGTGATGTTTGTATGTTCGAGTACCGCTTCGGAAATGGAGGTCGCCGTCTTTTCCTGTGGCTGTTTTACCCGGGTCAGCTGGACCACCTCCTGCTGCTTGTCGCTGCGCAGGTTGGCAAACAGCTCCTCCAGGTCCTCGCTGGCCTCCCGTTTCCTTTCCCGGCGGCGTTGCTCCAGCAGCAATTCCGGGTCACCCGGCCGGTGCTGCTCCTGCCCGCCGGCGGCGCTCTTTTCAGGTTGGACCGGCCCCGGCGGCGGCGTCTCGTCCTCGCCACCGGCCAGGGCGGGCGGCGGGCCGCTGGTGAACACCTCGCCCGCCTGCGGCCACTGCTGCAGGTCACCCCCTGCTCTTTCCTCCTTGCTTTCCGCCGCCGCCAGCAAGGGGTTGCTCTCCGGAGGAATGCCGTAGTAGCGGGCCATGGCCTGCTGTATGGTTCCCTCGCGGGCCACTACCGGTCTGGTCTGGTACCCGGTGGCAAAGGCCACTTCTTCCAGGCCCACCCGGTCGGTGGGATCGGACATGGCCAGGTACAGCTGGCCCTGGTGCAGCATGACCGGAACCAGGCGGTGGGCCAGTACCAGGTCGGCCGAGACCATGCGGGTGAGAAAGGCCGGAAGGTTGTCCAGCTGGCTTTCCTCGATCCGGGACAGCCCCAGGCGCTCGCTCAGGAATTCGGCCAGGCGTTCCTCTTCCACCAGGCCCAGGCGAACCAGGTTCTGCACGAAGGTACCCCCGTACTGGACGATCGAGCCCAGCACCTGTTGCAAGCCGTCCTCGTCGAGGATCCCGGCTTCCAGCAGTAGGTTGCCCACTTCTGCGTGCATGAACCCTGCTCCTTGTGAAACAAGCGTATTTTCAGCTCGCTAGCTTGTCAACCACAACTGCGCCCGGCGGTCCACCCGCCGACCCAGGGTGCACGCCTGTTGTAAACACCCGGACCATGGACCATAATAGCGCGCCGTGAAGGACGTGCGTAAAGACGGGCCTCCCTGGCGCCTGTACTGCCGCTCACTGGGCTGCCGGGTCAACCTGGCCGACCTGGCCACCATGATCGCCGGGCTGGATACCCGCCACTTCGTGATCACCGATAATCTGGCCCGGGCCGATGCCGCGCTGCTCAACACCTGCACGGTGACCCACCGGGCCGATCGCGATGTACGCAAGATACTCGGCTCCTGGCAGCGCCGGCGCCCCGAACTGCCGGTGATCCTGTCCGGCTGCGCCGTGAAGAACTCGGCCGACCGGCTGTCGGGATTCGCCAACGTCAAGGCCATGCTCGCCGCCGGCACCGGGGCCGGGGACGATCTGGCCACCATCCTGTCCCGCTTGCTCGGGCACGAGCCCGCCGCCGCTGGCGCGCCGGACGAGGAAGCGAACAGCGCCTATCGGCGACTGGGCAGGAGCCGGGCCTACCTGAAGATCCAGGATGGTTGCAACGCCCGCTGCAGCTATTGCATCGTGTCGCGCCTGCGCGGCCCGGAACGTTCACTGTCCCCCCGGCAAGTAATCACCGGGGTGCAGCGACTTTTCGCAGCCGGACACGGAGAAGTGGTCCTCTGCGGAATACACCTGGGTCGTTACGGCCGCCAGCAGGGAACGACGCTGGCGCAGCTGCTGCGCGACCTGGATGATGTCTGCCGGCACCAGGACAGGCCGGCCCGCCTGCGGCTCAGTTCCATCGAACCCGGGGAATGGACGGATGAACTCATCGAGGTGATCCAGGACAGCGAGCACATCTGCCGCCACTTCCACGTACCCATGCAGAGTGGAGACGACGAGGTGCTGCGGACCATGGCCCGGCCCTACCGGGCAGACCAGGTCGAACGGGTGCTGGCCGGGTTGCGGCAGGCCTTTCCGACAGCCTGCCTGGGCAGCGACCTGCTGGTGGGCTTTCCCGGCGAGGGCGACGCCGCCTTCGCGCGCACCCGGCAACTGGCCAGCCGGGTGGGACTGGATCGCTGGCACGTGTTTCCCTTCTCCGTGCGGCCGGGCACACCCGCCGCCGAGTTCCCGGGACAATTGCCGGACCGGACGGTCCGTGCCCGTGTTGCCGAACTGCGCCGGCTGGGACAGGCGGCCTGGCAGGCGTTCCTGCAGCGGGCACCAGGGCGCACGCTCCGGGTACTGCTGGAAAAGAATACCGGCGACTGGCTCCAGGGCCTGTCCGGCGAATATCTTCCCGTGAGGGTTCCCACTGCGCCGGGTCTGGCCCCGGGAACCCTGGTGATGACCCGGGCGCTGGCCGCCGACAACGGCGTGGTTTCGGCCCGGCTGCTGGAGAAAGTGGCGTGATCACGAACAAGGAACTGGCGGCACTGCAACGGTTTGCCAGCAGCAGGCTGGGACACGCCTTTTCCGATCCCCAACTGCTCGCCGAGGCCCTGACCCACCGTTCCCTGGCCAACGAGGCCCCGCCTCACCAGTCGCTGCGACACAACGAGCGACTGGAGTTCCTGGGAGACGCCGTCCTGGGAATGCTGGTGGCCGAGTGGCTCATGAGCCGCCTGCCCGATGCCGACGAGGGAGAACTGACCAGGCTGCGGGCCTCCCTGGTGTGCATGAACGGGCTGGCCGGCGCGGCCCGCTCCATCGAACTGGGAAAGTACCTGCGCCTGGGACGCGGCGAGGAACTCTCCGGCGGGCGTGACAAGGATTCCCTGCTGGCGGACGCCCTGGAGGCGCTGATCGGCGCCATCTACCTGGACGGTGGGCTGCCAGCATGCCGCCGGGTGGTCCACGACCTGCTGGCGGAAAGGCTGGAGCAGTTGCCCGGGGACCACGGCCTCGATCCCAAGAGCCTTCTGCAGCAGCACCTGCAGAGGCGTGCCGGCACCACGCCCAGCTACCGGGTGGTGGGGGAGAGCGGCCCGGATCACCTGCCCACCTTCACGGTGGAGGCGCTGGCCGGCAACCGGCACCTGGGTGCCGGGCAGGGCCACTCCAAGAAGGAAGCCGAACAGGCGGCCGCTGCGGAGGCCCTGAAAAACCTGTCGCTGCCGGACCATATCGCTCCAGAGGACGAATGAGGCCAGCAGAACACACAGATCCCGGCAACGATTTCCACTCGGGCTTCGTGGCCCTGCTGGGCCGGCCCAACGTCGGCAAGTCGACGCTGCTGAATGCCCTGGTGGGCGAAGAAGTGGCCATCACCACCGCCATGCCCCAGACCACGCGCTTGCGGATGATGGGCGTGGTGCACCGCCCCGGCTACCAGGTGGTGCTGGTGGACACCCCGGGCATTCACCGCACCTCCTCGGGCGACGGGCAGGCACTCAACCGCCAGATGAACACAGAAGCCCTGGCCGCCGCCGGCGATGTCGACATCGTGGCCATGATGATAGAGGCCGGGGGACGCGGCTTTACCTGCCAGTACACCGGAGAGGACGAGATGGTGCTCGAGACCGTGCGCCGGGCCGGCAAGCCGGCCCTGTGCCTGGCGAACAAGATCGATCTCCTGGCAGACCGGCAACGGCTGGACCGGGTGCTGCAGGGCTACCGGGAGACGGGGCTGTTCCGGCGGGTGCTGCCCATATCCGCCCTGAGCGGTGAAGGGTTGCCACGGCTGCTCGTCGAGTTGGCCGAGATGCTGCCCGCCGGTCCGCCCTATTTCCCCGCCGAGACCATTACCGATCAGCCGGAGCGACTGCTGGCGGCCGAACGGGTGCGCCAGCAGGTTATACTGCATACCTCGCAGGAGATACCGTTCGCCACGGCGGTGGTGGTGGAGTCCTTCCAGGAAAAACCCGACATCACCGTCATCCAGGCGGTCATCTACACCGAGCGCCAGAGCCAGAAAGGCATCGTCATTGGTCGCGGCGGCCGGCGCCTGAAAACCATCGGTACCGCCGCCCGCCGGGCCATCGAGAAAATGCTGGGCCGGCGGGTATACCTGGATCTGCGGGTCAAGGTAAAAAGCGACTGGACCCGCACCGCGGGCGGTCTGCGCAGCGTGGGGCTGGAGACGCGATGAAGGAACTGGTGGCCATTGTGGGTCGACCCAACGTCGGCAAATCCACCCTGCTCAACCGCCTGGCTGGCCGCCAGGTGGCCCTGGTGGCCGACACCCCGGGAGTAACCCGCGATCGTATCTATGCCGGTGGTGACCTGGCCGGCCGGGAGGTGATCCTGGTCGATACCGGCGGCTTCGACCCCCGCCCCGGAGACAGCATCGAGCAGGCAGTGGTTGAACAGGCCAAGGCCGCGGTCGCGGAAGCCGATCTCATCCTGCTGGTGGCAGACGCCCGGGACGGCCTCAACCCGCTGGACAGCGCCATCGCCGATCTGCTCCGCCGCAGTTCGCGTCCGGTGCTGCTGCTGGCCAACAAGGTCGATCCCGGTGCGGCCGGGCGCGACTGGCAGGAGCTGCAGGGCCTGGGCTTTCCCACCTATCCCATCTCGGCCGCCCACGGCAGCGGCCTGGACGAGGTGGAAACCAGGGCACGCAGTATCCTGGAGCAGAACCACCCGGCGGCCGGGGAGACGGCGGCGGAAGAACAGGCTGGCGAGGAGGACTTTCGCCTCTGCCTGCTGGGTCGGCCCAACGTGGGCAAGAGTTCGCTGGCCAACCGCTTGCTGGGCCGGCAGCGGCAGATCGTCAGCGATACACCGGGCACCACCCGTGACGCCGTGGACATCGTCCTGTGCCGCGACGGCATCTCCTGCCTGCTGGTGGACACCCCCGGGGTACGCCGACGCCGCTCGGTAAAGCGGCAACTGGAACAGGCCTCGGTGCTGGCCGCCCTGCGCAGCCTGGAACGTGCCCACGTGGCCGCCGTGATGCTGGATGCCGGAGAGGAGATCGGCAGCCAGGATGCCCGCCTGGTACGCCTGGCGGCCGAGCGGGGTCGGGGAATAGTGCTGGTTCTGAACAAGATCGACCTGCTCACGGGCCGGGCCCGGGCCGAACGCCGGGAACAGCTCCGCCACGCCCTGCGCTTCGTCTCCTGGGCACCGCTGGTGGAACTGTCGGCCCGGACCGGCCGGGGAACCGGCAAGTTGCTGCCCCAGGCGGCCGCCGTGCATGGCGCCCTGCACGACCGTCTCACCACCGGGCAGCTCAACCGCCTGCTGGCCAGCTTCAGCGAGAGCATGCCGCCGCCGCTGGTGCGCGGGCGGCGTGCCAAGATCTTCTACATCACCCAGGCCGAGGTGGCCCCACCGACCTTCAGCGTGGTGGTTTCCGATCCCCAGCGCCTGCCCGAACACTACCGCCGTTACCTGGAAAACAGCCTGCGGCGGCTGTTTCCTTTCCCGGGCGTGCCCCTGCGCTGGATTTTCCGTCCCCGCCAGAATCGCCGCCCCAGGCAGCGCCGCCGGAGGAAACGATGAAGCCGGTCGAGATGATACGGGTTTCCCTGGCTCGGGCCGGCGAGCGACTGCGGGTGGTGTGGCAGTTGCCGGTGCTGGGACCCGGCCTGCGTGTCGCCGTCGACACCACCCGGGGCTTCGGCCGCGACGACGGGCTGGTGATGGCAGCGGCGATTTCCTTCTACTCCATTCTCAGCCTGATCCCCTTCCTGCTGCTGGTACTGTCGGTGGCCGGTTTCCTGCTCGAGCACCTGGGCCAGGACCCGGCTTCACAACAGCAACTGTACGCCCAGGTCGAGGGATACGTGCGGGCGGTGGTACCCTTCCTGGGAGACGACCTGCTGCAGCGCCTGCGGGAACTCACGTCCCGCCGCGGTGCCTACGGAATCACCGGCCTGGTGTTCATCATGGTAACCGCGGGGCTGGTCTTCCGATCCCTGGAACTGGCCTTCGCCCGCATCTTCGATACCCCGCGGCGACTTTCGCTGATGAAGTCGCAGCTGCTGTTCATCGTTTTCCTGATGGCCCTGGGGTTGCTTTTGCTGGGGGTGCATTACCTGGGAGTGCTCAGTTCCTCATTCTACTCGGCCCGTAACAGCAACTTCGCCCAGAACCTCGACGCCTTCCTGGCCCGCCACGTGTTGTTGCGGATACTGGTCACCGTGGTGGTGGCCAGCGGCGCCTTCGTGGTGCTGCTGAAATACTTCTCCCGCGAAAAGGTATCCCTGCGACACGCGGCCGCCGGCGGCCTGTTGTTCTCGGCCATGTGGATGCTGGCGGTTCGCCTGTTCGGCCTGTACCTGGAGCACGTGGCCCGCTTCAGCCTCATCTACGGTTCCCTGGCCACGCTGGCGGTCATGGTGGTATGGATCTTCTACTCGGCCTGCATCCTGCTGTTGTGCGCCGAGTTCTGTTCGGTGCTCAGGAAGCGCGCCCTGGCCAGGGAGTGACATCGTTGACATCACCCGGTGGCTGGGCTACTTTACCGGCCGATTTGCAGGTGGCAGGGGCTTTGTCCCACCGCCGGAAGGAGGCACCAGGTGGCCGAAAAGGCGTTGCGAAAAGAACTCAAGGAACCCGACGAATTCGTCAGCTTCACCGCCCGTGTATACCAGTGGATGCAGAAGAACTGGCGCTTACTGGCCGTCGCCGCAGGGGCGGTGATTCTGGCAGTCGTGGCCGCCCACGTGTACAACTGGAACCAGGCCAGGAAGGAGGGCCAGGCCTCGGCGCTGTTCGTGGAGGCCAAGAAGATCCTCGACGCACCGGTAAGCGGCGACGAGGCACTCGGACAACAATCGTCCACGCCGGATAAGTATTCCAGCGAGAAAGAAAAGCTGCAGGCCGCCCTGGAGAAGATGAACGAGGTCATCGAAAAGTACTCCTCGGCGAAGACCGCCCTGCTGGCCCGCTACTACGTGGGCGAGATACGAAGGCGCCTGGGCGAGTACGACCAGGCCAGGGAAGCCTTCGAGCAGTTCCTCAATGAAGCCGGGCACTCCTCCGATTTTTCGGCGTTCGCCCTGGAAGGTATCGCTTTCTGCCTGGAGGCCCAGGGGAAAATCAAAGCTGCCCGGGAAAACTACCGGCGCATGACCCAGCCTCCCTTCAACACCCAGCCCGACCGCGGCCTGTATCACCTGGCCAGGTTGGCCCAGGACGATGGCCAGGCCGACGAGGCCCGGAAAATCTACGAGGAGATCCTGGAAAAGTACCCGGAAACCGCCTTCCGGGCCGAGATCGAAAACCGCCTGGCCTTGCTGCCCCCGCCGGCGGACAAGCAGCAACAGCAGGCTGACAGCGGCAAAGACGTCCCGGACGACAAGAAGCAGGCCACCAGCGAAGACGAGAGTTCCGGCAAGGCCGCTTCCCGGGCAGCGGAAGCGTCGTCCGGCAAGTCGGCCAGCGGTGCCGGCAAGCCCACGGAGCAGCAAAAAGCCAGCGGGGACGCCAAGTGATCGGTGGCCATCGCAAAGGTCTGCGCACCTGGCTTCTGGCGGCAGTCGCCGGCACCACGGCGCTGCTGCCGGCGGCATGCTCCTCGATTGGTTCAACGGTTGGCGGCGGCCCCGGTCAAGGGAAAACGGTCATCCTGCCCCGGCAGGTATTGAACGTGGTCTGGCGCGTCGGCCTGGTCGACTCCGACGTCTTTTCCAGCAAGTTCCAGCACCGGGGCACGCCGGCCGTGAGCCCGGATGGCTCCCGGCTGGTGGTGGGAGCCTCCGACGGAACCATCTCCTGCCTGCGCAGCCAGGACGGCGCCCTGTTGTGGCGCAAACGAGTCGAGGGCCCCACGGACAGCGAAGCACTCATAGAAAACGGAGTGGTCTACCTGGCAGCGGCCAATGGCAACGCGCTGACATACAGGCTCAAAGACGGCAAGTTGCTCTGGCAGACGACTTTACCGGGACCGGGAGCGGCCAGGCCGGTGGTGGCCGGCGACAAGTTGCTGGTGATGACCACGGTCAACGAACTGGTATGCCTGAGAAAGAACGACGGCAAGTGGCTGTGGAGTCACAAGCGTTCCTTCCGCAGCGATCGCTTCAAGGTACTCGGCGCGGCCCGGCCGCTGGTAGTCGGTGACGTGGTTTATGGAGGTTTTTCAGACGGGCAGATGGTAAAGCTCGACCTGAAGGACGGCTCGGTACTGCAGTCGCGGCAACTGGTAAAGGGCGGGGCTACCTTTGCCGACGTGGACGTCGATCCGGTGATGGTGGGGGGGAGCCTGCTCACCGGCAGTGCCTCCGGGGGAGTCCTGGCCCTGGACCCGGCTACACTGGAGCAACGCTGGAATTACGACATCGACGCTCCTTCCGACCTGGCGGTGGAGGGCAACCGGGTGTTCGTCACCGGCGGCGACGGCAGCGTGGCATGTCTCCAGGCCGGGAACGGCAAGGAGGTATGGAAGGTCAACCCCGACCAGGAGGGCCTGCTCTCCGCTCCGGTGATCGCCAGTGGCGGCTGGTTGCTGGTATCCTCGGAAGATGTCTCCCTGCTGGTGTTTCATCGCCCCACGGGAACCAGGGTGCAGGTGTTCAATCCCGGCAAGGGAGCCTCGGCGCCTCCGGCGGTTTGGAAAAACCGGGCCTTCTGGGTCTCCAACGGCGAGACCGTCTATGCCATGGCGATTTCCCGATGAACCAGGCGCGAAAGAGCCAGCAGCAGGAAAAAAAGCGCACCGTGAGGGTGGTTGCCGCCTTGCTGCAGGATGAAAAGGGGAGAGTGCTGATTACCCAGCGCAAGCCCCGAGCCTTCATGCCATTGAAATGGGAATTTCCGGGTGGCAAGGTGGAACCCGGCGAGACAGACGACCAGGCCCTGGCCAGGGAGATAAAAGAGGAACTGGGCGTGGCCATAGACGTTGAAGACCACTATATCGGCCTGTTGCACGAGTATCCTGATTTCATTATAGATTTTCACGTCTACCGCTGCAGCATCAACGCAGGTGAACTGGAATGCCTGGGTGTGAACGACTTTCGCTGGGTTGACACCAACGAATTGGAATCATTTGACTTTCCTCCGGCAGACGAGCCAACGGTCAAGCAGTTGCTGGCAGATAGTTGACATAATTATTATTATGTAAACAAGTTGCTGACAAGCACCTTCAGACACGTAAAGGGCGTCGGTCCTTCTCGCGAAAGGCAGCTCTGGTTGGCGGGCATCAGGACCTGGGACGATCTGCTGGCCAGTGCGGCTTCTGGCGATCCAGGTTTTCTACCCGGAATTCGTGGGCTTTCCAGGAAACTGCAGCAACGGTTGGCCGAGGAGATCGCCGCCGACCGGCAAGCCCTGCGGCGTGGCGACCTGGAATTTCTCTCCACCAGGCTGGCACGCCGCGAACATTGGCGTTTCTACAGCCATTTCAAGGAAAGGGCCGTTTTCCTGGACATAGAGACCACGGGGACAGACCCCGGCAGTTCCCGGGTAACGGTTGTGGGTGTACATCATCCGGACCAGGATCCCATGGTGTTCATAGACGGTTACAATCTGGACGATTTTCCCGGTTACCTGGAAGGAGATCGTCTTCTGGTGACTTTCAACGGCTCTAGCTTCGATCTACCAATGCTCACCAGGCACTTCGGGGCCTTGCGGCTTCCGAAGGCCCACATCGATCTGCGCTGGGTTGCCTTCCGGGCCGGGTTCAAGGGTTCGTTGAAGCAGATAGAGAGAAGGGTTGGAATTTCCAGGAATCATGATGTCCAGGGCATGGATGGCTCCGATGCCGTCATGCTGTGGCGCAACTGGGTCGTGAACAACGACGAAAGAGCGCTCGAGCTGCTGGTCGGCTACAACATCTCAGACACCATGAACCTGCGCCCGTTGCTTCACATCCTGCTCGACAGGATTCACCAGAGGGAGTTTCCCTGGTTGGAACATCGCCCGTTTTCGGAAGACGACCTCGTAAAAGAGGCATTCTGGGTCGATCCTCGGGAGCTTATCAATCGGGCCAGGAGATGACCCGTCGTTTACTATCCCGTGCAGGAATCGTAAGGCCCTAAGCACTCTCTTGACGGGTATATTATGTCAACCAATTCCTGACAGGGTATACCCGTTTCACAAGGCTCAGGAATTGGTTGACATAATATATCTTATCGGACTCATTATCCCTGACCTTCTTCCCCGCTGTATCCCCTGGATCTTTCTCCACTGCACCCGGCTCCCGCAACCTTCAGCATCTACGAGCATCGTCGAGAATTTCCCAGCACCCGTGAGTTGCCCCCGGGATACGCCGGCGGTTTTTCCACAGTCCTCTCATCAGAAAAATCACTCCAAATCAGACAATATCGGGAAATTCGCAAGAATATCGCCTCTGACAGCCATGGACTGCATTCCGACGATGATCCGGAACGTACGTAATGATTCAGGACAGGATTCGCTTCTTTATCTGCTCTGGATCCAGGAATATGGCGTGAAGTTCGCCCGGATCGTAGGCACCACCCAGGTCGTACAGGCCGGCGCATATCTCGTCGAGCAGACAGTGCCGGCAGACGGCGGCCTTCTGGTGGTGAAAATCGGTCTGGTGCACGCGTCCCTTCTCGTCCAGGAAGTGCACCGTGCGCTCCTCCCCCTTCACGATCTTGCGTGTCTCGGTCGAGGCATGGGCGAAATCGGCCATGTAGCACAGGGGCAGTCTTTCCACCCGGAAGCTCCTGCCAGTCTTTTGCAGGAACGAAAGCGCCCGGTACAACGACAGTTCCAGGTCGGCGAGCCTGGCCACGGTGTGGGGATTCTCGGCCACCCGGTTCATCTTGGAGTCGATATTGTTGAAGACGAAATGCGTTACGAAGGGAAAGGCCTCCACGATGGTTTTCACCGTCTCGTCCAGGTGATCGGCATTCTGGGCGCACATGACGCAGTTGATGTCGCAGGCCATCTCCAGGTTGCCGATTATTTCCAGTGTCTTGCGAATGTTTTCCCAGGAATCGGGGTTGCCGGTGAGCATCGCCTGCACCTGTGGCCGGGCCGAGTGCACAGACAGGTGAACGTGTTGCAGGCCGGCCGCCAGCAGCGACTCGAGCATCCCCCGTTCTGCCGTCAGCTGGCCGTTGGTTATCATGCGCACGTGCAGGCCGGTCTCCGCCGCCAGGGCAACGATTTTCTCAAGTTCCGGATGAAGTGTAGGCTCCCCACCCGTGAGAATTACACCGAAATAATGACCTTTTACCAGGGTGTCCAATTGCTCCCTGACGGAGTCGAGATCGATCATCCGCTGGTTTTCCGGGTTCGAGCAGAACAGGCAGTGCTGGTTGCACACCCTGGTCACCTGTATGTAGCCGAGGTTTGCCATGATGGTTTACATAATAATATTACGTCAACCTCTTCTCACCGGGACGAATTCCTCCCAGCCGTACCTTTCCGGGTATTCCCTCCAGGGGCCCTCACATATGTCGTTGAACTTACATTGTCTACATGCAGGGCCCTTCAGCTTGCCCTCTCCCTGGCGGTAGTCCCGGTACTCTTCGATTACCCCCTCGGCGTCGAATATCTTGGTCGAAGGCATGATGCGTTCGCCCACGTACTGCTCGTAACCAGCCATGAAACAGTAAGGAATCGCCTCGGTCATGACCACCCGACCGGCTGCGGCCCCGATCTCCAGTCCCCGGTGGACATAGGGCTCGATGAGCTGGAACCGTGGAACCACGGAATCGAAATTCCGCTCCGGCCCCGCGGATCCTACCGGGTGCACGAAGGCCAGCTGGTACTGGTCCACTCCCAGGTCTACCAGCAACCTGGCAATCTCGGGCAGGTGGCGAAAGTTCGAACGGGTGATCACGGTGTTAGTGACCACGGGAATTCCCAGTTCCTTGAGGTTGCGAATTCCGGCCACCGTCTGTTCGAATGAACCCGCAACGGTCGTCAGGTAGTCATGCAGCTCGGCGCGATGCCCGTGCAGCGCCGGTGATACCTCGGTGACCCCTGCCTCGACCACCTCCCGGCAGAAACGGCGATAGGCAAACATGCGGCCGTTGGTCTGAACCTGCACCGACTGGTAGCCGAGCTGCCGCGCCCTGGCGATGAGCCAGATGATGTCAGGATGGAGGGTGGGCTCGCCGCCGGTGAACACCACTCCTGCCCTGTCGGTGTTGCCGGTCAGGATCTCGTCCAGCTCCTCCCGGCTGCGACGACCAAAACGCTCGCGTTTCATGCCCTGCACGCAGAAACGGCAACGGTTGTTGCAGGCAAAGCCCACCTTGAGATCCAGCCGCGGAGAAACCGGCACCGGCTCCGGCAATATTTCGATACCGTTTTTCTGCTGAAGCCCAGTAGCCATCTCGATTCCTCGCCGGAAGTATTCTGGCACGTAACCGACAGAAATTCCACAAGAGTATTACCTCTAGTCGCGCAGTCCCGCCCTAGTCCTTTTGAGGCCCCTCCTCCCTGCGGGCTGTCTTTCGTTTGGTGCGGGCCGTTCTTGTGGCTCCTTTCCAGATGTGCTATTCGTTCCGATGTCGAGGAATGAATGCCCGCACGAGAAAAAAGGCCTCGGGCCAGGAGAGGAAAAGCCAGGGAATTCCAGCCGTCCAGCATGCCGGTCCCGGGAGCATGGTGCCAGGTCTGTAGGACGAAACCAATCTGTTCCTACCTGGGTGAGTACCGTCTGCACCCTGACTACCCCACTTGCAGAGTTCCCCTGCGCAGTGTCGATGGACAACGCCTGGAGCAACTACTCGAACGGCTCGTGAAACTATCCGGCTGTCACGACGACAGGGTACAGAAATTCCTCACACAAATTTTCGACCACTCCCTCCGTAACAGCCGTTACTACTCTGAAATACTGGAGTTCTCTCTGTCTCTGGTTGCCGGCGATAGCCCGGAATGGCTGCGTCTGTCATATGCGCTGCCCGGTTACCGGAAGGATACCATGGATGGTTTGCAGTTCGTGCTCCAGGCCTTTTCCACGCTACTAGGGAACAAGCATGCCGACTGGGGCAAACAGCTCATGGACATTGCCCTGCATCCGGCCGTCGAACAACCAATCGTGGGAATTGCCTGGAAAAACGCTTCTTCCTGGCGCTTGAAGTTCTACCTGCAGTTCTTCGGCGACTCCTCTGCCAAAGCATTGGAAATCATTCGACGTCTCACGGGCTACGACCCCCGTCGTTCCCTGGTGGCACCACGCGGAAAACTGCATATGCTCGGCCTGGACATCGGAGGCAGGGGACTCCGGGGAATAAAGTTGTACTGGCTTATAGATAGGCTCTGGATTGACGACAACATTCCGCAGTTGCATCTCCCCACGAGTTGCCGTTCCCCGCTTTGGTCAAGATTGCTCGACAACGTTCTGATAATACAACGGGTGGAGGAACCAACCAGTTACCGCCTCAGGCATCCTCTGGAGGTTGATTTCAGTCTCCTGGAAAACGAAATGCCGTGGCATCTGCTGGCAGCGGAGCGACCTTCATTGCTTCGCCCCCTGCTCGACGATATGACCTGGCAGGAACTGTTGGCCAGTTTCGCCCTGGCTCCCAGACGAATATCAATGACGGCCGCAGCACGACCAAGGATCAATCTCTACTACGTCCTGGTCGAGAGAACAGGAGAGTAACCATCGGCGGCAAGAAGATACTTCTGGTGAATCCACCCGTGCTGGCAATCGACCCGGTACAGGTGGACATGTACGCCGAGGCGGTTCCCTTCGGGCTGCTGCAAATCGGTACATTCCTACGGAACCAGGGCCACGAGGTCTTGCTGGTGGACATGATGGCCTCGAGCGATGACCATCCCGGTGGAGTTCTCGATAGCGAGTCCTTCTACGGTGTCAAACCAGCCGGGGCCTCCGGAGCCATGATGGAAAGAGTCGTCTACCTGTATGGCAGGGACCTCGACTGGTTAATGAACCGACTGCCAGACTCCTGGGCACCGGACGAGATATGGATGACATGCTGTATCTCCTTCAACTACGAGCCGGCTTTTTCAGCCATAGATCTCCTGCGT
>Ga0190359_1000399_pt1 | contig 30004 bp, 25 predicted proteins | sample 48721823_MG_FD_161269 | JGI IMG/M metagenome (GOLD analysis project Ga0190359, IMG submission 161269) | Hydrothermal vent microbial mat bacterial communities from Southern Trench, Guaymas Basin, Mexico - 4872-18-2-3_MG | ecosystem: Environmental > Aquatic > Marine > Hydrothermal vents >... | reverse complement strand
GCATGAGGGAGATTGGCGCAGCCTAGCCAATAGGATTTAAAGCAACAGAAGGGGGATTTAGTGGCAGAGATAAGAAGCACAATGGACATTATCATGGAAAAGACCAAGGGTCTTACCATGTCTGAGGAGGAAAAAAAGGCGCTTAAAGAGCAGGAGCTTCAGGGCAAGGTGAGGGGGCTTATTCAAAAGTTGACTGACGGTGCTCTGAACCTTGAACAAGTGGCCGCTGAGATGGCCTCTATTGCAGAGAAGGATAGAGCCCTGGCACATGAGATCTTGAGAGACGAAGTGCTGGCACGAATTCAGCCGGGGGATGAAAATGAATCACTTGTTCAAATCCTGGAACTTGTGCTTGGGATTGATAGCGCTGCCGTGAAAGCAAAAATAGGTGAGTGGAATAGGGTCTTCCTGGAGAAAAGGGGGGCCAGGGAAAAGGAGCTTCAAAGGGAGCTTGAGGAAAAAGGGATACACGGATCAGCAGTTGTGCCCAACCTTGAACCAGACCCGGGCTGGGCTGAGGGTAAGTCTAAAATAGGGCAACGACTGAAAAAAGAACTCGCCTCATTGATTGAGCGGTGAGGGAGTTTAAATATTGATCACCTTGTCGGCAAGTTGCATGGCAGTAACAATATCAAGCATATTCGTGGTCTCGCCAACCAGCTTCTTGTCAAGCAGGTTAAAGTAGGTTAGGCATGTGCCGCAGACCAGGATCTTCAATCCGCTTTTTTCATATTCCTTCAGTACATCAAGAACTTCGGATCCCTGAATCGTGAGTTTCACTCCGTTGTTTACGAACACCAGGCGCCACAGTTCTTCCCCCATCTCTTTAAGGGTCGTAACAAAGCTGGCGATCAATTTCTTGCCAAGTTCATCGTCACCATAGCCCATGCGGTCGGTGGCGATCATGACCATGATTTTCTTCTCTTCTGTTTCTGGCTTTTCTTCCGGGGCAGTTTCCGGGGGTTTCGCACCAGCCTCCTTTGTGCCAATGATATGGAAATCACCATCCTTTGTTGTAACCGTGGTTCTAAAGTTCTGCGATTCAAGAAAACGTGTCACGTTTTGTTTTGAAGCTTCGCTGTCTACTATAACGCTGATGGTGTCAGGGTGTTCCTGCTCTATGGTCTCTTTTGTTTTAAGAACCGGGGCAGGGCAGGCAAGCCCCTTGCAATTAAGAGCCTTCTCCATGCTTCCTCCCTCCTTTCTACTTGTAGATGCTTTTACTCTACTACGATTCTCTCCCTGGGCTCAGGGACTACATCTCCAATAATGGCTGCCTGCTTTATCCCTTTTTTCTCCAGGGCTTCAAGCAGCGCATCTGCTCTATCCGGGGCAATGCATATAAGCAAGCCCCCTGATGTCTGAGGATCAAAAAGGGCATCCTGCACGAGGTGGTCCACTGAAGGAGAAAAGTCAACCATGCACTCGCGAAACTCGCGGTTCTTGTAAGCCCCTGCGGGCAACAGGCCCATTGAAGCGTAGTTGAGCGTTTCTGGTAGTATGGGCACATCCCTGGAAAGTAGCCGGACCCCCAACCCAGAATCAACGATCATTTCAGCAAGGTGTCCAAGGAGACCAAAGCCTGTGATATCCGTGCAGGCGTGCACCGGAAAAGCCTGCATTACTTCAGCAGCATCCCTGTTAAGTGTGGCCATAAGCCGGGTGACCCTCTCGGTGATTTCTGCCGATGCCAGTCCCCCCTTTATGGCAGTGTTGATTATTCCGGTACCAAGCGGCTTGGTTAGGATGAGCCTATCTCCGAGTTTTAAATTGCCTTTCATGAGAACCCGCTCCGGGTGGATGAAGCCTGTTGCAGCCAGACCGTATTTGAGCTCGCTGTCCTCAACGCTGTGTCCGCCAACAAGCACCACATCCGCCTCACGCATCTTGTCCAGCCCTCCCTGCAGAATCTGGCGCAAAACGGATATGTCCATCTCGCTGATAGGAAAAGCAACAAGGTTCATGGCTGTTTTTGGGGTTCCGCCCATTGCGTAGATATCGCTCAGTGCATTAGCTGCTGCTATTTGTCCGAACCAGTAAGGGTCGTCCACTATTGGGGTAAAGAAATCCACGGTCTGTATGATCGCAAGATCATCAGATATCTTGTACACTCCAGCATCATCCGCTCTTTCCAAGCCCACGATCAGGTTGGAATTTGTCGGAAATTCCAGCCCGCAAAGTGCTTTGTCCAGGTCCCCTGGAGGCAGCTTAGAAGCTCACCCTGAGCCCTTGACTGTTTGGGTGAGGCGGCGGCCCTTTAAATCAGGCATTTCCCCTTTTCCCCTCTACTGTTTTGAATTAACCGGGGTGATTCGCTGAAAACTGCAGTAGTGAAATCCATTTCAGCTCAGCCCGGAAAGAATCAAAAGTTATATTTAAAAACTTAATTTGTCAAACTGGAAATTCCGATACTTAATCTACGATTAGAGCAGCAAAAGCTATAGAGGGGTATGGTGGAGGCTCTGAAAGGGTTGAAATTCAATGTTGACAGGATTGGATTATTTTAATATGGAATATTCCAAAATGTCTCAAGTCGTCAGGTCCAGGACCGGATCTCTGGGTCGGATCAATTTTTTGGCAAGAGAGGGTTATGGAGGAGAGTAAATGGCCAATAAGTTCAAATCTTCTGCTAGACTAATACCGGTAGATGAAGCTGTTGGAACAGTTCTTGCCCACGATATTACGGAAATAAGGCCCGGCCAGTTCAAAGGCCCTGCCTTCAAAAAGGGATATATCGTCAGGGAGGAGGATCTGGAACACCTCAAACGGCTTGGAAAGGAGAATCTTTACGTACTCAGCATTGATCCAGGTGAACTCCACGAAGATGACGCCGCAGTTATGCTGGCGGAGGCGCTTTCAGGACCCGGGATAGTATTTGATCCCAGGCCTGCGGAAGGGAAAATAGGCCTTAAGGCTGAGTTTAAAGGACTTTTAAAGGTGAATGAAGAGGCCCTTACTGATTTCAACATGGTGCCCAATGTGACCTGTTCTGGGAGGCACAACAACACAGTTGTTGAAAAAGGTGACATTGTTGCCGGCACAAGGGCCATTCCCCTTGTTATTGACAGGAAAGACGTGGAGCAGGCAGTGGGAGTGGCCAAAAGTGCTGGTGGAGTATTCTGCGTAAAGGAATTTGCGAAGCCTGAAACAGGCCTTGTTGTGACAGGCAGCGAGGTGTACTCGGGCAGGATTGAGGACAAGTTTGTCCCGATCATCAGGAAGAAACTCAAATACTTTGAATGCCCTTTAAAGGAAGTGGTGTTTTGCCCTGACGACAAGGATAAGATAGAGAGAGAAATTAGAAAATTTGTAGAAATAGGGCTGGGAATGATATTAGTTGCAGGGGGCATGAGTGTTGATCCTGATGACCTGAGCAGATCCGCCATTGTTGATGCCGGCGCCCAGGATGTGGTATACGGGAGCCCTGTACTGCCCGGGGCAATGTTCTTGTATGCTCACTTCGGAGACACCCCGGTTATGGGACTTCCGGCCTGTTTGCTCTATTACAGGGCAACTGTATTTGACCTTATGCTGCCAAGGGTTCTGGCCGGTGAGAAGATAACGAGACGTGATCTTGCCCTGATGGGGCACGGTGGGCTTTGCCTGAACTGCGAAAAGTGTCATTACCCGGTTTGCCCGTTCGGCAAATAAGGACCGGGAATGGAGAAGGTTCTGATAGGAGGGAGAGTACGGAGCGTGATGCCCCGGAACTGATTTCTTGAGAAATGAAGACACGGGCAGGGACAGAACAAGTGCTTCTGGGGGCTCTTATGAGCGGGGCCAAGCACGGCTATGATATCGCGGAGTACCTTGAAGGTGTGCTTGGCTCCACGTGGTCAATTGGGACAAGCCAGCTCTACAGTTTACTGAAAAGACTTGAGAGAGAGGGGCTTGTTCGCTCTACGGTAATGCCTCAGAAGAGTCGGCCTTCAAAACGCGTTTTTTTTATAACAAGGCGGGGCAGGGAAGCGTTTAAAGCCTGGCTTCACAGGCCAACAGAGCATGTCAGGGACATGCGCGTTGAGTTTCTGGCCAAGCTTTTTTTCATAAGCAAGTTTTCTCCAGGGAGCGGTAAGGAACTGGTGGATGTGCAGGTTCAGGTGCTGGAAGAGACAAAGCGCAGGATAGCTAGCGCACGCAGGAAAGAAGAGGATCCGTATGCTAAACTTGTATGCGGATTTAAGCTTGCAACGGTCAATGCATGGCTGAAGTGGCTTGCGCATCAGGCTAGGGCTTTTGTTGAAAAGAGCGGGGATTAGGGGGGCTTGGCGGTAATTTTTTGCACGTGAAGTGTTGCGTCATTTCCTTTGAGGTCTTCTTTCAGTATCCTTCCTTCATTATGCTCAACAACTTTCCTGATTTTAGAAAGTTTCTCTTTTTCCACAATGAACTCAAATGATGCTCCGGGCGGCATTAAGCGAAGACATAAACTTACGTCCAGGTAAGCCCTTCAGCAATCTCCGCGGTAATCGACTATCTTGCCCGCTATGTTTTCGTTATCTTTCATGAGATGTCTCCAGCAAAAACTCAACCATTACCCTGCAAAGGGGAGAGGCATGTCTCCTTTTATCCCGCACCAGGTAGAATTTCCTGATCAGGGGCAATTTCTTTATTCTCAGTGCCTTTAATGTGCCTGCTTCTAGCTCTGTTTCAAGTGCCCTTGAAGAGATCACGGAAACGCCCAGGCCCGCTTTTACCGCTTCTTTTACGGCAGTAGACGAGCCGAGTCTTGCGACAATCTGGAAATCCTCAAGTCCTTCCTGGAGAAGCCCCCGGATGTGTTCTTGCAAAATCTTGAGCGTGCCTGATCCGGCTTGCCTTATAATAAGAGCCTGTCCTTTTAGTTCTTCAATAGAGACCGATTTTCTCTTGGACCATGCATGATCGGAAGCCACTGCCACTACGAGCTCGTCCTTCCAGAGCTCGTTATTTGCGGCTGCCTTGTTGGTACTCTTGGACCCTATGATGCCCAGCTCCAGCTCTCCTTCAAACACCCTGGCCTCAATTTGCGCGCTGGGAGCAATATCCAAGGTAATGGCTATGTCAGGGTATTTGTCCCGAAATCGGCCTATGACTTTTGGAAGAATGTACTCGCCGGGTATTGTGCTGCCGCCGATATGGATTTCCCCTCGCTTAAGGCCAAGAAAGTCCTCAAGCTCCAGGCAGGCATTTTTCTTCATACTCAGCAAGGCAAGGCTGTGCCTGTAAAGAAGGTTCCCGGCCCGGGTGGGCACAACAGTTCTGCCCAGGCGGTCGAGAAGCTTTGTTCCAACATTGTTTTCAAGCGTTGCTATTCTTTCGCTAACAGATGCCTGGGCAAGATAGACAGCCTTTGCTGCCTTTGAGAAGCTTCCAAGCTCAACAACCTTCTGGAAGATCTCCAGCGAACGCAGATCAAAATCAACCCTGGGTTGTTTTTGAAACTGAAGTTTGATCCTAGCCAAGAGCGCTTGCCCCCATTAAAAAGAGTGGTTGTTTTGGCATCAAAAAATGCGCGGTACCGGGAGGCGAAGTGGCAGCGCGCTTTTGATTTAGACTGACTCAGGTTCCCGGACAACTCACAAATATGGAAACCAGAGCCTTTCAATTGTATCAAAATTAGCCCTCACGTAATCTCTTCCTGAGACAATGTCACCATGCCCAGGAAGCAGGTATTCGGCATCAAGAAGGGACAGCCTCTTGATGCTTTGCTTCAGCTCTTCGCCGCTTCCTCCGGGCAGATCCGTTCTGCCGATACCCTGGTTGAAAATGACGTCCCCGGAGATAAGTACTTTTGTATCCGGGAGATAAAGGCAGATCGAGCCTGGAGAATGGCCCGGTGTGTGAAGCACATTAATAAGTGTTCCATCCGCGTTTAATTCCCCTTCTTGCAACAGGATCTGGGGATCAAAATCCGAAAGTCCCATTTCAGCCCCATAGTGGGGGGCCACCCTCCGTATAAATTCAAGCTCAATTTGGCTAAAGGCAATCAAAGTTGAAAAGGGGAGGAAGATGCGGATAGCCTCCATGTGATCCGGATGCGCGTGGGTTATGATAACCAGGTCTATATCTTCCGGGCTAAGGGAAAGGCGGGAGAGATCGTCCCTTACGTGCCCGAAAGCGTGATAGTGGCCGGGATCAACAAGAATTTTCTTCTCAGCATCAATAAAGTAAGTGTTTGCATTGTTTGTCATAGGATCCATCCACAAAAAAGCATGGATATTCTTTGTTACATTCATTTGTATTTCGGTCTCCTTTTGTATGTTTTGATGGTCTTTTAAAGTGTCTACCCTGGGAGTCACTATGAGCTCAGCCGCGGCGCAGGCCTTTATCAGCGTCCACAACGTCTTGAAGTGTGGTCTGCGTGAAAATGGTTCTCATAGCTTCAAGAGCCTTGCCCCAAACAGGGCGGATAATGCAATTTCGTGAGTTCTTACAAGCCATTTCGTCAACCACGCAGTCTACAAAAGTGAGCTTGGATTCAAGAAGCAAAAGAATCTCCCACAAGCTGATCTTGTCTGGAGGCTTGGAAAGCATGTGACCACCCTTGGGCCCTCTCATGCTGGTAATCAGCTTGGCTTTTTTGAGCGGGATGATCAGTTGCTCGAGGTACTTGACAGGGATGTTTTGATTTTTTGAAATCTTGGAGGTCGTTATCGGACCTTTTCCATAATTTCTTGTCAGCTCAAGCATGAGCCTGGTTCCGTACCGGCCGCGTGTGGATAATTTCATGATAAACTGATCCCCTGGTTTTGGTTCTTATCTGGTTCTCCGACATGCTCCTAGCAAGCCGTTTGCTGAGAATGGCAGAATCGCCCTAAGTCCTGGAAAATGAAGAGTATCCGGGGGCAGCGTGAATGTCAAGGATTTTGAGATGCTTGCAATTCAGGTAGCTGGTCGAGTATCATGAAAAAAACTGGGTAGTGACGCGTGTGTGCCATGGAGAAAAAAAGTAGTGAAATAGAAAAGTGCTGCGCAAGGCTTGAAGTTCCTACCGATGAAGAGTTGGCTGCACTCAACGCGCTTCGAAAAATCAAGGAACGGGTAAGGGAGCTCAAGAAGAGCATAAGGCACTTTCTTCTGGGAAAGGGGAACAAGAAAAAGAGAAAGTGAAAGTTCTTGAGAGCGAGCTTTTCGAATTACGCGCTCAATGGGATGAATGGGAGAAAAAGAGAAAAGAGGCTGCCAGGCGGAGAATGATGATGCTCGGACACGAAAAGCCCCGTTAGAGTCGCGCTCTCTCGCTATCTGTAGATGGCATCAGAATTTGACTTTAATCTTGTAACCAAGCCCTCCAGGGTTGCTAATTCGACTGTTTCAGACATTGTTGATTTATTAAGATTGACTTGTTTTTCGGCGTATTTTATTGAATAGAAAACTTTTTGCTCAGCATGGAGGGATCCAAGATGAGAGTCAAACTGTCGATTTCCCGCTTCTCGCTTGCAGCGTTTGTTGTTGTTTTCCTTGCTCCTTGTTTCGCACTCGGTGCAGGGGCCAAAGAGATATACACACTGGATGACAGCATAGCGGAAGCAATGGCCAATAGCTGGGAGATACGCGCCAAAGAAGAAAGAGTTAACGAAGCCAATTATGCCAAGAAGCAGGCCAGGGCCGAGTTCTTGCCAAAGCTTGGAATGAGCTATGGTTACACAAAGGAGAGCGAGGCCAAAACCTTAAAACTGGGCACCCCTAGGCCGATAGGCTCGAAAGACAATTACCAGTGGAAGGGCATAATAACGCAACCCGTGTTTACTGGATTTCGCCTTCTAAGTAGCTATGAACTGGCAAAACTAGGCATAGATCAAGCCAAGCTTGATCTTGAACTGAGTAAGCTTGATCTTGCACTTCGAGTCAAGGAGGCTTACTTCAACATTCTTGTTTCAGACAAGGCAGTCGAGGTGGCGAAAAAAGATGTTGAGGCAAGGGAGTCAAGCTACAAGGTTGCCAGTAATTACTACAGGGTCGGCATGATTCCGGTTAACGATCTTCTGCAAGCCCAGGTTGAACTCGCTAACGCGAAGCAAAACCTTGTAAAGGCTGAAAACGCGTCGAAAAATGCAAGAGCGGCCTTCAACACGGTTCTCTCCCGCCCGATAAATGAGCCTGTTGAGGTGGAGGACATACTAACTTTCAAACCCATTGTCGGTAAGTATGATGATTACGTAGAGCAGGCAATGGAAAAGCGGCCGGAGATAAAGGCCATTAATGTCCGAATCCAGCAAACCGAGCAGCAGATAAGGCTTGCCAAGAGTGGAAATTACCCCGAAATTGGCATCACCTATCAGTACATCAAGGAAGGAGATAGCCCCGATGTTTCAGGCAGCCCTTACCATGATGCAAGCAGATGGGAGGCAATGGCTGTTGCCTCATGGACCTTTTGGGAATGGGGTAAGACTTACTATTCTTCAAAAGAAAAAGAAAGTGCCAAGAGAGAGCTGATTAAAACAAGAAAGTCCCTGGAGGATAAGATCAGCCTGGAAGTGAAGCAGGCGCTCCTGGATCTTGAAGAAGCAAGGAAAAACATACCAACCACAAAAATGGCCGTGAGACAGGCTGAAGAAAATGTCAGGGTGAGTGCCGAGAGATACAAGGCGCAGGTAACAACCATAACCGAGGTGCTTGATGCGCAAACGCGCTTGAGCCAGACAAGACTGAACTACTACCAGGCACTCTACGGCCACAATCTGGCTAGGGCAAGGCTGGAGCGAGCCATTGGAATTTACTAGGAGGCTGTCGGAAAACGCCCATCTGCCATTCGACAGGCTCATGGCCCTGAGCATAGCCGAAGGGCTGCCTTATCCTTACCCTTCGTCATTGCGGCGTACCTCTAAGTACGTATCATTCCGCAGTGTTTCGCCCCGCTGAGAACAGCGGGATGAGCATTTTCCCGCAGCCTCCGATGGGCCCAGTTTTCCAACGAGCTCCAAGTAGCGTGTTGGAGAAGTGAATTAGCCTCGTGGCAAAGCCGGATTTAGACTTTGTACTTCGCACACTTCGGCATGGAGCAAAAAACTACGGGGCAAGGAAAGGGAAAAACCAGAAGACAACTTAATGATTCAGCTTTTTCACGTCACCAAGAGGTTTGGCGCTAACATAGCTCTTCAGGACATTAGCTTGAGGATTCGCAGAGGTGAGTTTGTCTTCATTAGCGGGCCGAGCGGAGCTGGCAAAACCACCTTGCTCAGGCTTATGTTCGGTGCCGAACGACCATCCGAGGGACAGATTCTTATCGACGGGATTAACTTAAACCGCATAAGAAGAGTCAAGCTTGACATGCTAAGGCGAAGAATAGGATTTGTGTTCCAGGACTTCAAGTTGCTCAACCGAAAAACGGTGTTCCAGAATGTTGCCCTTGCCTCCGAGGTGCTTGGAGAACGGCGGTCAATAACAAGGAAAAAAGCCCATCAGATCCTAAGAGCGGTCGGGCTTTCTTCCAAGGAGCAAGCATATCCACTTCAGCTATCGGGCGGAGAGCAGCAAAGGGTGGCAATAGCGCGGGCCATGATAAACAACCCTCTTATCCTTTTTGCTGATGAACCCACCGGAAACCTGGACCCTGAGATCACCAAAGAGATAATGATTCTGTTTCGAAGCATCAACCTGAGGGGAACTACCGTCGTTATAGCAACACACAGCAGAGACTTGCTTGAGAACACCGACCAGAGAATCGTTACCCTCAACAGAGGGCAAATAGTTTCATGAGCGAGGGTTTACTGCCATGAGGTTATGGGTGCGCTATTTTCGTTACGCATTTGCGAATATTTCAAACAACAGGCTGGTGCACGTAGTGAGCACCGGCACGATAACAATAACGCTGCTGCTGTTTAGTGCGTTTGTTCTGTTTTTTGCAAATATTGACAACTGGGTGCTTGAATGGGGCCAGTCGCTGTCCATGTCTGTTTATCTTAAACAGGGAGTTGATGAAAAGGCAAAACAGAAAATCAAGTCCGTACTTGTCGGGATACCAGGCGCCAAACTGGAGAGGTTCGTATCAAAGGAACAGGCCATGGAGGAGCTGAAGGAAACGTTGGGCTCTCAGGCTGGGCTCCTGGATGGGCTTAACACAAACCCCCTGCCGGCATCTTTTGAAGTGGCCTTTGGCGCACCTGAGCGGGCAGGTATTGACATCGAGAAAATAAAGAAAAAGCTTGAAAACATGCCTGGTGTGGATGAAGTGCAATACAGCGAGCAGTGGCTCAAAAGATTTGAAGGGCTGGTTTCCATGCTCAGGATTGCAGGCCTTGTAGTGGGGGGGCTCCTGTGTGTGGCTGTACTATTTATCATAACAAACACGATAAGGCTGGCCATTTATTCCAGGCGTGATGAAATAGAGATCTTTAAGCTGGTGGGTGCGACCGATTGGTTCGTCAAAGTGCCTTTTCTTATAGAGGGATCGCTCCAGGGGGTTTTGGGTGCAGTAATCGCCCTGGGAGTTTTGTTTTCAACATATTCTTTGCTTTCTTCAAAAACAATTCAGGTCTTTGGCTTGCCCCTGCTGCATCTGGTTTTTCTGCCCAAGGGGCACGTGATATTCATCATCTCCCTTGGCTTGGTTTTAGGGCTCATGGCCAGCTTTATTGCCATTGGGCGCTTTTTTAAACTTTTTTATTACTAGCGATGCAGGTGAAGATCATTGTGGCATAAAAGTCCACGCGCCAGAATAAAATCCCTCCCTTTTATGCTTTTCCTGTTTGCGCTCCTCTCAGCTTTCTTGTTTCTTGGTCCAGGACTTGGGGGGCCTGAATACGGGTTATTGGCTTCGACACCTTCAGCTTCAAAAGATCAGATTGAAAAAATTGAAAAGGAGCTTTTAAAGGAAAAACAAAAATTCTTGAAGGTGGGGGAAAAAGAGAAGAATCTGCTGGCGCAGCTTTCAGAACTTGAGAGGCACATTGAGCTAAGGAAAAAAGCGCTGAGAAAACTGAGGAAGGAGATCCAACAGGGAAAAAAGGAACTGGAGGAGCGTCATAAAAGGATAAAAAAGCTCGAGCAATCTTCAAGTACAGTTGAAAAAAGAATAGGTCAGAGACTTGACGCGTTTTACCGTTACGCTAGGAGGGCTTACCTCAAACTTCTCGTCTCTTCTGCTGATATTGAACAGCTAAGAAGGCGCTTCAAGTATCTTAGATTGATTATGGAAGGTGACAGGCGTCTAATTGAGAAAGTGTCTTCAATCAAGCAGAAAGAACAGGAGGAAATTTCACTGGTTAGAAGAAAAATTGCGGCTATTGAAAAGATGGAAAAGGCAGAATCGGCACAAGCTCTGGCCCTTAAGCAAGATATGGACAAAAGGGTGATGCTGCTAATGAAGATCCACCAGGAGAAAGAATTTTACAGAACTGCTGTCAAGGAGCTGGAGCAGGGCGCAGAGAACATGAAAAGAACCCTTCTCAATCTGGAAGGGAAGAAAAAACAGAGGGGTGAGCTTCCATCCGGGTTTTCCAGTTCAAAAGGGAGGATTCCGTTACCAATACATGGTAAAATTATAAGGGCAAAGGATGCTTACGGGGTTCCTGTTCCGGCTCATAAGGGCATATTTATAGAAGGACCATCAGGAGCAGAGGTAAAGGCTGTCTATGATGGTCGGGTGGATTTCTCCGGATGGCTGAAGGGATACGGGCAAGTAATAATCATAAATCATGGCTCCCGATATTTCAGCGTTTGTGCTTTGTTGGCAGAGAGAAAAAAGTTTGAAGGAGATATGGTAAAAAGAGGAGAAACAATAGGCTTGCTCGCATATTCAGGGCCCTCGTCGCGCTCTAGACTTTATTTCGAAGTAAGGAAGGGGGCATCAAGGCTGGATCCGGCAAAGTGGCTAAAACTTCATTGACCTTTTTGAAAGGGTAGGTGTATTTTTATTTACAGGGAGCAAGAGCCGGTCCCAGTTGTTAGTTGAACTATCGTGCCCTGCTATCAAAGATACCTGGGGCAGAGAAGGAGCAGTACAATGCACTTAGGAAAAAGAAAACTTATTGTGAATATTGTCCTGATATCTGCCGTGATCGCCGGGATCCTTTTGTTTAATGGGAGTGATCGGAGGGTAAAGGCTGGGACAGGAGATATTTATAAGAATATTGAGATATTTTCAGAAGTACTTCGTCAAATTGAGAAAAACTACGTGGAACCAGTGGATTCCCAGAAACTCATCTATGGTGCGATAAAGGGGATGGTGCGCACCTTGGACCCACATTCTTCGTTTATGGCAAAGGACGAATACCAGGAGTTAATGATCGAAACCAAGGGAACTTTTTCCGGGGTGGGAATTGAAATAACGATACGAGATAATGTGCTAACAGTGGTTTCACCAATAGAAGGGACACCCGCTCAAAAAGCCGGAATTCAGGCTGGGGACAAGATTATTAAGATAGACGGCAAATCGACGAGAGATATGACACTGACGGATGCCGTCAAGCATATCAGAGGGAAGAAAGGCACAAAGGTCAAGTTGACAATTATGCGTGGAGAGGAAAACAGGCCCCTTGATTTTGTTCTCATCCGTGATGTGATCCCTATAAGGAGCGTGAAGAGCTACTTACTGAAACCAACGATAGGTTATGTTCGGATCTCCAACTTTCAGAGCAAAACCGGTAAGGAATTGACTTCGGCTCTCGACAAACTGGAAAAGGGAAGAAATTTGAAGGGATTGATTCTGGACCTCAGGAACAACCCGGGCGGCCTCTTGTCCCAGGCTATTGAAGTTGCAGACCAGTTTCTTGATTCAGGGCTAATAGTGAGCACCCGGGGAAGAAATTCCAGCCAAAATATGCGGGTATTTGCCCACAAGCTAGCAAAGGAGAGGGACTACCCTATTATTGTGCTTGTTAATGGCGGAAGCGCGAGTGCTGCGGAGATTGTTGCAGGCGCCCTGCAGGACAACAAAAGGGCTCTTATCCTGGGAACCAGGACCTTTGGAAAGGGCTCGGTGCAGACGATTGTGCCACTCTCAGATGGTTCAGGGCTGAGACTGACAACGGCCAAATACTACACACCAAGTGGACGCTCCATACAGCTTAGCGGGATCAGTCCAGATATTGAGCTTGCATATCTACCTCCCTCCAAGGAGAAAAAGAAGCGGGAGTCAAGTTTCATTCGGGAAGAAGACTTGGAAAGGCACATGCCCGAAGAAAAACCTCAAAAACAGGGCGAGGAGAAAGAGGGTGAAATTAAAGTTGACAAGCAAGTAAAAATGCTTATTGAAAAAGATAACCAGGTTCGCCAGGCCCTTCAGCTTCTTCAAAGTTGGGACATTTTCACTCGGATAAGGGCGCATACCAAGGCTGCAAATTGATATATCCATGGAGAGAAGAAAAGTAAGTTTTTGCCCACCAGGAAGGGCAAGAGAGGAAATTTTGTGACAGTTTTTACTTTTGGCACTTGAAAACTGTGCAATCAATAATTATATTGGTTTTAGTTCTTTTGCATATCTGGAAAAAACAACCATAACAAGCTATTAAGCTTTTCGGCGACAGCGTGAACTCTGAAGCGGCATGACTTAGTGGAAAGGCAGCATTAGGGTTAGCGGTTTATCTCTCTGGAATAACACGCCATTTTTCTACCTGTTATTCAAGACTTTTGAGCTAAAAAAAGAAAAATTTTTACTTGACTTGTGTAGAAAATGCTGTTTAACTTGAAAGTCTAGCTCGAATGAAAACATTTTAGATTCGAGTTAAGCAAGAGGGTCAGTTTGCTCTTTGAAAACTAAATAGTGACGTGCTGTGCAGGCTCATAGAAAAAGAGGGACAAAAGTCCCACCAGTTTAATTGGAGAGTTTGATCCTGGCTCAGAATGAACGCTGGCGGCGTGCCTAACACATGCAAGTCGAACGAGAAATCAGGCACTCAGGCAACTGAGTGCCGGAGAGTAAAGTGGCGCACGGGTGAGTAACGCGTGGGTAACCTGCCCTTGAAACCGGGATAACATCGCGAAAGCGTTGCTAATACCGGATACTGTCCCAAGAACTATGGTTCCTGGGATGAAAGGTGACCTCTCCGTGGAAGTTGCCGTTCAAGGAGGGGCCCGCGTACCATTAGCTTGTTGGTAGGGTAATGGCCTACCAAGGCGACGATGGTTAGCTGGTCTGAGAGGATGATCAGCCACACTGGAACTGAAACACGGTCCAGACTCCTACGGGAGGCAGCAGTGAGGAATTTTGCGCAATGGGGGAAACCCTGACGCAGCAACGCCGCGTGAGTGAAGAAGGCCTTCGGGTCGTAAAGCTCTGTCAAGGGGGAAAAAAGTCCTGCAGTGAATAGTTGTAGGATCTGATGGTACCTCTAGAGGAAGCACCGGCTAACTCCGTGCCAGCAGCCGCGGTAATACGGAGGGTGCGAGCGTTGTTCGGAATTACTGGGCGTAAAGAGCGTGTAGGCGGTTTGGCAAGTCAGATGTGAAAGCCTTCCGCTCAACGGAAGAAGTGCATTTGAAACTGCCATTCTAGAGTATGGGAGAGGAGAGTGGAATTCCCGGTGTAGAGGTGAAATTCGTAGATATCGGGAGGAACACCTGTGGCGAAGGCGACTCTCTGGACCAATACTGACGCTGAGACGCGAAAGCGTGGGGAGCAAACAGGATTAGATACCCTGGTAGTCCACGCCGTAAACGATGAGCACTAGGTGTAGCGGGTATTGACCCCTGCTGTGCCGTAGCTAACGCATTAAGTGCTCCGCCTGGGGAGTACGGCCGCAAGGCTAAAACTCAAAGGAATTGACGGGGGCCCGCACAAGCGGTGGAGCATGTGGTTTAATTCGACGCAACGCGAAGAACCTTACCTGGGCTTGACATCCTCTGACAGCCCCGGAAACGGGGTCTTTCCTGCTTGCAGGAACAGAGTGACAGGTGCTGCATGGCTGTCGTCAGCTCGTGTCGTGAGATGTTGGGTTAAGTCCCGCAACGAGCGCAACCCCTGTGTTTAGTTGCCAGTATTGAGTTAGGCACTCTAAACAGACTGCCTCGGTTAACGAGGAGGAAGGTGGGGATGACGTCAAGTCCTCATGGCCTTTATGCCCAGGGCTACACACGTGCTACAATGGGCTGTACAAAGGGTTGCTACTCCGCGAGGAGGCGCTAATCTCAAAAAGCAGCTCTCAGTTCGGATTGGAGTCTGCAACTCGACTCCATGAAGTCGGAATCGCTAGTAATCGTGGATCAGCATGCCACGGTGAATACGTTCCCGGGCCTTGTACACACCGCCCGTCACACCACGAAAGCTGGCTGTACCAGAAGTTGCTGGGCTAACCCCGCACCTACTTTGCCAATAACTTGATTAGAGGTATTATCTCGAGGGGTCGTTGGTAAAGTAGGTGCGGGGAGGCAGGTACCTAAGGTACGGTTGGTAATTGGGGTGAAGTCGTAACAAGGTAGCCGTAGGGGAACCTGCGGCTGGATCACCTCCTTTCTAAGGAGTTCTCCCCCGATCATAAATCGGGGGAAACATCCTAGGTCAATCCTGTTACAGGCGTCACTATTTAGTCTTGAGGGTGCAAGCAGAGACTGGAAACGCGGGCCTATAGCTCAGTTTCGGTTAGAGCGCACGCCTGATAAGCGTGAGGTCGTTGGTTCAATTCCAACTAGGCCCACCAGGCTAGATACTAGAAAGTGGAAACTAGAGACTAGAGGAGGGCAGTGGAGGTTGGAAGGCAAGTAACAAGGTTGAGCTTGATGTATCACCTTTTCTAGTTTCCAGTGTCTAGTATCTGGTATCTAGTTTGGGGGTGTAGCTCAGTTGGGAGAGCACCTGCTTTGCACGCAGGAGGTCATCGGTTCGATCCCGTTCACCTCCACCAGGAAATAGCTTAAGGTTGAAAGCTCAAGGTTGAAGGAGTCAGTAATATTTAGGTTTTTTGACCTTGAGCTCAGGTGCGAAAGCATCAAATGCTCTTTGAAAATTGAATATGGGTAAGTACAATTTCCCGAGAGCGCGTTATAGTAGGTATGGCGAGATTTATGGCCAAGCTACTAAGAGCGGACGGTGGATGCCTTGGCGCTGGATGGCGATGAAAGACGTGGTTAGCTGCGATAAGCTTCGGCGAGCCGCTAAACAGGCATTGAGCCGGAGATCTCTGAATGGGGAAACCCATCCCGGGTAATTCCGGGATATCTATTACTGAATCCATAGGTAATAGAGGCGAACGGGGGGAACTGAAACATCTAAGTACCCCCAGGAAAAGAAAGCAACAGCGATTCCCAAAGTAGCGGCGAGCGAAATGGGAAAAGCCTAAACCTAATATATGTTAAAGCCTGCAAGCGTTGTATATTAGGGGTAGTGGGGCCTTACCGGAGGCGGTTGCAGACGCTTCGGCAAGTCAAAAATTCAACGGATAGCTGAAGCCGCTGGAAAGCGGGGCCATAGAAGGTGATAGCCCTGTAAGCGAAATCCGTTGAACTTGCTTGGTAAGGTACCCGAGTACCGTGGGACACGTGGAACCCTGCGGGAATCCGGGAGGACCATCTCCTAAGGCTAAATACAAGCCAGCGACCGATAGTGAACCAGTACCGTGAGGGAAAGGTGAAAAGAACCCCGGTGAGGGGAGTGAAATAGTACCTGAAACCGTCCGTTTACAAGCAGTGGAAGAACTTTTGGGATTTTAGAGGCTTCGGCCTCTTGATCTCATGTTCAACCGCGTGCCTTTTGCATAATGAGTCAGCGAGTTACTCTGTGTTGCAAGGTTAAGCCGTCAGGTGGAGCCGTAGCGAAAGCGAGTCTTAACAGGGCGTTTTAGTAGCACGGAGTAGACCCGAAGCCAGGTGATCTATCCATGGACAGGGTGAAGGTCGAGTAACATCGGCTGGAGGCCCGAACCGCAGAAGGTTGAAAACTTCCCGGATGAGCTGTGGATAGGAGTGAAAGGCTAATCAAACCTGGAGATAGCTGGTTCTCCCCGAAATATATTTAGGTATAGCCTCACAAATTAAGTAACGGGGGTAGAGCACTGGATGGGCTAGGGGTCCTACCAGATTACCAAACCCAACCAAACTTCGAATACCGTTAACTTTTATTGTGGGAGTCAGACAGCGGGAGATAAGTTCCGTTGTCGAGAGGGAAAGAGCCCAGACCGCCAGCTAAGGTCCCTAAATATGTGCTAAGTGGAAAAGGATGTGGAAACGCAGAGACAGCCAGGAGGTTGGCTTAGAAGCAGCCACCCTTTAAAGAAAGCGTAACAGCTCACTGGTCAAGTGATTCTGCGCCGAAAATTTAACGGGGCTTAAGCACATTACCGAAGCTGCGGATCTAGAGACTGGATACTAGAGACTAGAAACTGGAGAAAGAGATGCCGTATCATAGATTGGATGTATTCAAAAAGGCGTATGAACTGGCTTTGGAAATGCATAGAGTAAGTTCAAGATTTCCTAAGTCAGAGCAATACGAATTAGCGCAACAGCTGAGAAAGTCGAGCAAGTCGATCCCTGCAAATATTGCAGAAGGGATGGGTAAGCAGGAAAGCGATGCAGATGTTCGGCGCTTTATTCGGATCGCAATAGGGTCTTGTGACGAAAGCCGCGTATGGCTTGAGTTTGCAAGAGACCTTGGATACATTTCCGGAGCGGAGCAGCTGGAATATGACCGAAAGTATCAAGAGGTCGGTCGGATGCTGCAAGGAATAATCAAACGGTACGGCGGTTCCAGAATCTAGTATCTAGTTTCCAGTATCCAGTCTCTAGGTGGTAGGGGAGCATTCCATCCCGGGTTGAAGCTGGACCGTGAGGACCAGTGGACTGGATGGAAGAGATTATGCTGACATGAGTAGCGATAAAGCGGGTGAGAAACCCGCTCGCCGTAAGCCTAAGGTTTCCTGAGTAAAGTTAATCTTCTCAGGGTTAGTCGGCCCCTAAGCCGAGGCCGAAAGGCGTAGGTGATGGGAAACAGGTTAATATTCCTGTACCACCAGTCTGGCGTTTGAGTGATGGGGGGACGCAGAAGGGTAGGCCATTCCGGTGATGGATGTCCGGATTCAAGCTGGTAGGTGGAGAGAGTAGGCAAATCCGCTCTCTCATTCAACACCGAGAAGCGATGAGGAGGGATTTATCCCACAAACTGGCTGATCCCATGCTGCCAAGAAAAGCCTCTAGCGAGTCGGTCTGGTGACCGTACCGCAAACCGACACAGGTAGGCGGGGTGAGTATCCTAAGGCGCTCGAGAGAACTCTGGTCAAGGAACTCGGCAAATTGACACCGTAACTTCGGGAGAAGGTGTGCCTCCGGTAGGTGAAGAAACTCGCTTTTGGAGCCGAAGGAGGTTGCAGAGAAATGGGGGTGGCGACTGTTTACTAAAAACACAGGACTCTGCCAAGTCGCAAGACGATGTATAGGGTCTGATGCCTGCCCGGTGCTGGAAGGTTAAGGGGATTTGTTATCCCGCACCTATTTAGCTAATCAGGAGCTGTTTTATGTTCTATGTGTATGTCCTCCAGAGCGTTGATGAGAAAAGGGATAAATATATTGGGTTTACTTCTGATTTAAGAAAAAGAGACTTAATGAGGACAATTCATCAGGAAACAGAGGGTATACACGCGGACGACAATGGCGGTTGATATATTATGAAGCTTATTTATCGGAGAAAGACTGTAGGCGAAGAGAAAAACGGCTGAAAGATGACGGTAGAGCTAGACGTCAGCTAACGAGTCGTCTTAAAGAAAGCTTGTCTGGTTAGTTAAATAGGTGCGGGAGAAGCTTTGAACCGAAGCCCCAGTAAACGGCGGCCGTAACTATAACGGTCCTAAGGTAGCGAAATTCCTTGTCGGGTAAGTTCCGACCTGCACGAATGGCATAACGACTTCCCCACTGTCTCGACCAGGGACTCGGCGAAATTGAATTCGCGGTGCAGATGCCGCGTACCCGCGAAAAGACGGAAAGACCCCGTGAACCTTTACTACAGCTTGACATTGGACTTTGGGCCAGTATGTGTAGGATAGGTGGGAGACTGCGAAGTCTCGACGCCAGTCGGGATGGAGTCGCCCTTGAAATACCACCCTTATTGGTTTAGGGTTCTAACCTTGACCCGTTATCCGGGCCGGGGACAGTGTCTGGTGGGTAGTTTGGCTGGGGCGGTCGCCTCCTAAAGAGTAACGGAGGCGCGCGAAGGTTCCCTCAGGCTGATTGGAAACCAGCCGCAGAGTGTAAAGGCATAAGGGAGCTTGACTGTGAGAGAGACATCTCGAACAGGTACGAAAGTAGGTCTTAGTGATCCGGCGGTTCCGTATGGAAGGGCCGTCGCTCAACGGATAAAAGGTACTCCGGGGATAACAGGCTTATCGCGCCCAAGAGTTCATATCGACGGCGCGGTTTGGCACCTCGATGTCGGCTCATCGCATCCTGGGGCTGGAGCAGGTCCCAAGGGTTTGGCTGTTCGCCAATTAAAGCGGTACGTGAGCTGGGTTTAGAACGTCGTGAGACAGTTCGGTCCCTATCTTTCGTGGGCGCAGGATACTTGAGAGGATCTTTCCCCAGTACGAGAGGACCGGGATGGACGGACCTCTGGTGTTCCAGTTGTCGCGCCAGCGGCACAGCTGGGTAGCTATGTCCGGAATGGATAACCGCTGAAAGCATCTAAGCGGGAAGCCAACCTCAAGATTAGGTATCCCTTCCCGCACCTATCTTTTATTATCTTATTTTTGATTAATTAGCGCCCTGTTATATTAAGGGGGAATGTTAATTATATACGTAAGGTAGTAAGAGATAGGTGCGGGACTAAAGACCCCTTGGAGACTACGAGGTTGATAGGCCAGGTGTGTAAGTGTGGTAACACATTTAGCTAACTGGTACTAATAGGTCGTGAGGCTTGGCCATAATTTTGCCATTCTACTTGTGCTCTTTGTGCTTCCCGTATTCTATTTTATGATTGCTTTGAGCCTTCATATTTTAAACTCAAAGCAGCAAGGTTTTCGGCGGCAATAGCGAGGAGGAAACACCCGTTCCCATTCCGAACACGGAAGTTAAGCTCCTCAGCGCCGATGGTACTGCACGGGGGACCGTGTGGGAGAGTAGGACGCCGCCGAATTTATCTTAAAAAGCCCTTCAAAGAGGAAGGGCTTTTTTATTACCTCAGGGCTTATGAGAAGCCAGGCAGGCGAAATAAAGGAAAAACTTGAAAAACATGGACTGTCTCTGGTACGGGAATGGGAGCATGAGTGCATCTGGTATACTCTGCTTGCACAAAGCAAATCATGATGCATGATGGCTGTGGAAAAGAGCTGGAATGTTAGAAAAGGAATTATTGAATCATGAAAGAAAAGATAGACCTGCCAAAGCTTGAGGGACATCACTGTTTTGCCTGCGGTAGTGAAAACCCAAAAGGTTTGAACCTTTATTTTTACCGAGACCATGACAAAATCTATACTGACATTACCCTGGGTAGAGATTACGAGGGCTGGGAAAACCTGGTGCATGGGGGCATCCTCTCTACCTTACTTGATGAAACCATGTCATGGACAATTATTTTTTTTAAAAGGGTATTCTTCGTAACTCGGAAAATGGATGTTAAATACATCAGGCCTGTGGAAATAGGAAAGAAACTGACTGTCAGGGGCAGGATTTCAGATGATTCTGCCCCTCCAAAGATTTTCGCGAAAGCTGACATTGTGGATGAAAATAGAAATCTTCTGGTAAGGGGTACAGGAGAATTCATCACAATCCCTGAGCAGAAGCTTGCCATGGTACCGGAAGGTTTAAGAAGAGATATGAATTCTTTATTTGAGAGTTTGCCCGAACCCTAAAGCTTGCTTTTTTTCTAGATCCTAGAAAGGGGGGAGGATATGGCCGAAGAAAACGTGTTCTTTGTTTCAGGTGGATTGAAAATAGAGGGTCTTCTTGACAAAGTTGAAGGAGACAAAGGAGTTGTCGTAACCCATCCCCATCCCCTTTACGGTGGCAGCATGCACAATAATGTTGTAGAGGCGATTGTTCAGGCATACACAAATGCCGGGTATAGTGCCCTTAGATTCAATTTTAGAGGCGTTGGAAACAGCGAAGGTAGTTATGAAAATGGAATCGGGGAACAGGACGATGTAAAGGCCGCCCTGGTTTACTTGGCAAGCCTGGGGAAGAAAGAGATTGATCTGGCTGGTTATTCTTTTGGGGCTTGGGTCAATGCTCTGGGCCTGGATAGGTTCGAGGAAGCGAAACGTCTGATTATGGTTTCGCCCCCCGTTAATTTCATTGATTTTGATTTTTTGAAGTACAGTTCTAAGATTAAACTCGTAATCTCGGGTAGTGCGGATGAAATAGGGGGCTACAGGAAAATTGCCGAAATGTTGCCCAAGTGGAACCCTGAAGCCATGTTCCGTGTTATCGGGGGTGCTGATCATTTTTATGGAGGGAAGACCAAAGAAATACAAGCCATTATTGAGGAGTTCCTGGACAATAACTAATGAGGAAGGTGATGAACGGGATGCATTTGTGGAGAAAATATTTAAGTAATAAGCTTGTTGTGCTTCTCTGCCTTTTCCTTGCTCTGCACCTTGGTATAGCTCACGCCTCATTACGGCGAAGCCCGGTTGTTATTGCTGTTGAAAAATCCAGACCTGCCGTGGTGAACATTAGCACAACAGTTCGCGAGCGCATAAGCCCTTTTCTTCCTTTTTCAGGAGATGATTTTTTTAAAGACTTTTTCCCGGATCTTTTCTCCAGGGAATATACACGCTCGAGTCTTGGATCCGGTGTAATTATTGATGGAACAAAAGGCTATATCCTTACTAACCAGCATGTTATTGCCAGGGCCTCGGAGATAAAGGTAATTACCTCCGAAAAACAGGAATATCAAGCGAAACTTATTGGTGCGGATCCGCGCTCTGATCTGGCTGTGCTCCAGATTAGTGCAAGGAACAAACTCCCCGAGATCAAGATGGGAAACTCAGATGACCTGATGATTGGGGAAACTGTCATAGCCATAGGAAACCCATTTGGTCTCTCTCATACGGTAACAACCGGAGTGGTGAGTGCAGTGGAGAGATCAGTGCGGAGCGAGGAGCGGATTTACCGGCATCTCATACAAACAGATGCCTCCATCAACCCGGGGAACAGCGGCGGCCCCTTACTCAACATTGATGGAGAACTTATAGGGATCAACACTGCGATCTATCAGAAAGCACAGGGGATAGGTTTTGCAATCCCCATCAACAAGGCAAAGCGCATTGTTAAAGAGTTGCTACGCGCAGGCAAGGTGAGGCCCATTTGGCTTGGGATTGAAATTCAAGAGCTGACCGATGCTTTAAGATCTCATTTTGGGCTTCCGTCTGGCCGCGGAGGTGTTCTTGTAAATGACGTGATGAGCGGAAGCCCGGGAGCCAAGGCCGGGCTGAAGAGAGGAGACATTATCGTGAGCGTGGGAGGGATCCCTGTCAAGGGTCCTGGTGATTATCGAGACGCACTCGCTGAGTTCACGCCTGAGGATCGGCTGGAGATGAAAGTGTTCCGGGGCGGCAAATTCAATGGCGTAGTGCTGCAACCCTCAACCTTCCCGCCAAGTTTGGCTCTTAACCTCGTTTACAGGCGTCTAGGGATCAAAGTGGGCAAGCTAAGTAAAAGAACCGGCGGAGGCTATGGGTCAAAGAGCAAGGTCGTTGTAAAGGAGGTAAGACGGGGGTCGGAAGCAGGCAAGATCGGAGTTAAACCAGGTGACCTGATTCTCAAGGTCAATAATATGCTTGTTTCCAATCTCGATGAATTCAAGAAGGCTATCAGCGAGTATTTCAATCTCCCTTCAATCAACCTTGTTATTCAGCGGGGCCCCTATGCCTATTCCCTGACACTCCCCTTCTAGGAGGCTGTCTGAAAACGTCCATCTGCCATTCGACAGGCTCATGGCCCTGAGCATAGCCGAAGGGCTGCGTTATCCTTACCCTTCTTCGTTGCGGTGTACTTCTAAGTACACCCCACTCCTCAGGATTTCGTCCCGCTGCGAACAGCTGGATATGCATTTTCCAATAGCCTCCGATGAATCCAGTTTTCTGACATGCTCCTACGGTTTTAAGTTAATTGGGTGGATCCAGATTGAACTTTTCCCTAACATATTCGACCGCATTTCTGAAAATCTTTATTCCTTCCCCTTCCTTTTTTTCAATTTTCTTTCCGCGATGAGCGAGCTCCTCCCTTTTCCTGACCCAGTCGGGATGATTGGTGAAATGGTGGAAAGCTTCCGGGTGAGGCATAAGGCCGAAGATCCGACCGGTTGAATCACAAATACCGGCAATATCGCCGAGAGAGCCATTAGGATTGGCAGGCCATTTGCCACCAGCTTCATTTCCATTCTCATCTGCGTACTGAAGTACAACCTGGTTGCTGTCAAACAGGCGCTCCAGGTCTTTGGCTGGGGCATAGAATTTCCCCTCTCCGTGCCTTACTGGAAGTTCAATGCACGAAACACCGCGGGTGAAAATGCAGGGGGATTTGGGATTTACTCTGAGATTTACCCATGTATCAATAAAATTTCCCGAGTCATTGGGAACAAGCGCAACCCGGCGATCAGTATGGTTTCCCTCAAACCCAGGAAGAAGCCCCATATTAACGAGTGCCTGAAATCCATTGCAAATCCCGATAACAAGCTTTCCTTGCTGGATGAACCTTTCAACCTCTTTCCCTATATTGAACTTTATCTTAGATGCGAATATAACTCCTGCGCCATGGTCATCGGCCCAGCTGAAACCGCCCCCAAAAACCAGGATGTGGTAATGATCAAGGCTTTCAGCAGAGCGGGACCCTGTGCCTTTAATGAGTTCATTAATGTGAACCCTACGCGATTCGGCACCAGCCAGTCGCAGGGAGTAATCTGTTTCATAATCGCAATTCAAGCCAAATCCGGTAAGAACGATAGCTCTAACAGGGCTCACAGAAACCCTCCTGAATATCCCATGTCAGGGTAAATACCAGCCGGTATGGTTTTTCCAATCGTGCAAACATGGGCCTTTGGCCTTCCCCTAAACCAGGTTTCCAAAAGGCTTTTTCCAGTACTCCTTAAGTGCAAATATGCTCTCTTCTATAATAGGAGAGCTATCATGGTTTGAGATCCGGAAAGTAGGCCGGGCAGTGGTTTTTCCCACCATAGCCACGGGCAAGTGCGCGAAGATTGTCTCAAAAGCCTCTTTGTTTTTGGGGTTCACAGTAACCACGATTCTACCACCGGATTCCGAATACAGAAGCCGGGCCGGGGAAAGGAGTTTAGCTCCCGGCACCTTTTCAAGATCAATATCCATTCCCAGCTCTCCGCCCATAGCCACCATGGCAAGATGAACGCCAAGTCCACCTCTTCCTACAGCATGGGCTGAGGCTACCAGCCCCTCTTTAATTGCCTCATGCAGTGCAAGATAAAGGGGCCAGAGTTTTTCAACCTCGATCCTGGGAACATTTAGGCCCACTTCTCCCATCATTTGGTAGCATTCGCTACCTCCCAGTTCATTTCTTGTCTTACCTATTACGTAGACAAGATCACCGGGAAATTTTGCATCCATGGTTACACACTTCTCCGTGTCCTCCACCACGCTGGACACAGTAAAAAGAAATGTCGGCAATCCTGAGACCTTTCGCCTCTCGCCAAAAGGGCCTTCAAGGTTTCCATCAACGTACATGCTGTCTTTGCCGGAGAGAAGCGGGATACCGTATGCAAGGCAGTAGTCTTTGAGAGCCCAATTTGATCTTACAAGCTGTGCAGCCTTATACCTACCGTCAGGATTATCCACAGGATCGAACTTGATGGTGGGCCAGCAAAAATTATCTACGCCTCCCAGATGATGTGGATCGCCTCCCACAACCAGGATTTTTCGGACTGCTTCGTCAATTGTTATTGCGGTCATGTGATAGGTGTCTATCTTAGAGTAAAAAGGATTTAATGCCTGGGTCACTGCTATTCCCCTGCTTGAGTCAAGAACAGGCCTAAGCACAACAGCATCACTTGGCATATCCCTCCCCTTGCCGACAAGGGGCTTAATAACACTCCCCCCCTGAACCTCGTGATCATATTGCCTTGGGATCCAGTTCTTGGAGCAAAGATTCGGTCTGGAAAGCATGGCCTTGAGGAGCTTACCATGATCTCTTGGCTCGGATAATACCGGCTCTTTCAGACCCCTCATCTCGGGGGGTACCCACTCTGCATCAAATTCCCACTGGGGGAAATCCGATTGCAGGAAATCCATTGTAACGAGAGCACATGTCTTTCCGTTATAGTCCAACCTGAGATAACCCGAATCGTTGTACTCGCCGATAACAGTGCTTTCCACGCCGTGTTTTTCGGAGAGTTCCATAAACCGGCCCAGGTGCTCGGGTTTTACTGCAATAGTCATTCTTTCCTGGGACTCGGAAATCCAGATTTCCCATTGATCGAGCCCCTCATATTTTAGCGGCACCTTGTCCAGATCTACCTTACACCCATTGCTAAAACGGGCTGATTCTCCAACAGAGGAGGAGAGACCTCCTCCGCCATTGTCGGTAATGAACGCGATTAAGCCTTCATCCCTGGCTTCCAAAAGGAAATCGTGCATCTTTTTTTGCGTGTAAGGGTCTCCTATTTGAACGTGGCCGGCAGGAGTGTGTTCACTGAAGGTCTCGGATGCTGCTGTAACGCCGTGGATACCGTCTTTGCCAACCCTTCCCCCGGACATCACAATAACATCACCAGGGGTTGTGGTTTTAATATGCGAAGATTGGCCTTGGACTTGAGAGGGCATTATTCCCACTGCGGTTACAAAAACGAGGCATTTCCCCAGATAGCTTTCATCAAAGAGAACCTGGCCGAAAGGCGTTGGAACTCCGCTTTTGTTCCCCCCGTCTTTGACTCCTTCTATCACTCCGTCCAGGAGCCGCCTGGGGTGGAGATGCGGTTTCAATTCACCGGCATAGTTGCGGGGCCCAACGCAGTAGCAGTACATTCCCAGAATCAGTTTTGATCCTTTCCCGGTGCCCATGGGATCCCTGTAAATGCCGACAATTCCGGTAAGCGCGCCACCGTAAGCTTCCATATTTGAAGGGCTGTTGTGAGTTTCCCCGGTGATAGTGTAATAGTTATTGGCATCGAACCTGGCTACGCCGGCATTGTCCCAGAGAACCGAAACAACCCAGTTTTTTCTTTCTTTGATTTGCAGTGTGGGTTCTTCTATGCAGGACTTGAAAAGATTGTTCACCACTTCTTCCCGGCCGGTTGAAAGATCGCGGTACCGAAACAGGCCCTTAAACGTATTATGGTTGCAATGATCACTGCGGGCCTGCGAAATATATTCCAGTTCTACATCTGTGGGAAGGTCAAGACCATACTTGCGCCTCTCTTTGCGGATATCTTCTCTTAAGAAATATTCCCGGATGATTGGGATGTCGGTTTCCTGGAGTGCCAGGTTGCGTTCAGCAGAAATTTCTTTGAGTTCTTCGTCACTGCTTATAGCTATAGTCGTGACCTTCGGCTCATGGTTCAACACGACCTTGGGCACAATGTAGCCTATGCCGACCCCGGGGTCCCATTCGGCCTTTGAAAACACTTTCCATTGCTGGATAATATCGTTGGCAAGAATTTCCCTTGATATGGTGAGGGCGTCTTGTCTGGAAAGATCGCCTTTAATGGCGAAGATTTTTGAAGTGTAGATGCTTTCCCCTGCAGAGAATTTTTTCTTGAGAAGATCCTCTATAGCTTCTACTGCAGTGCTTCCTGCCGTATCCCTAACACCTGGTCTGTATCCAACCCAGATGAGCCAGTCAAAATCCCTTGCCAGGGTGCCAAATGCCGATTCTTCAGTTACAGGGTTGGTGAAAATTTTCACTCTGGCAGCCTCCAGCTCCTCCTTGCTCAAATCAGCGTCTATGGTCAGCACTCGTACCACGCGCACATCTTCTACGCTGAGGCCAAAATACTCCCGTGCCTTTTTCCTAACATTTGCACCTTCTGCGTCCGCCAAGCCTTTCTTGATACCTATCTCCAGCCGTTGGACCATCCTTTACTCCTTGTTTTTCCAAGAGATCTGGTCTCTTGCGGACTAACCTTAATCGAAATAGATCGGTGAGTCAACTCGGAACACCGATTGCGCCAGCCTTGAAATAAAGGCAATGAATGCGTATATTGAAGTGGAAACAATTGAACAAATCCATTAGAATAATGAAAAACCTTTAATCGGGCCAGGCCTTTGAAAAATGTCGCAGTCTTGTTCAAGATCAAGGAATTTGACTTTAAAGTAATGACTGGGCAAAGGAGCGCATTTTGCAAAGGTCTTGAGATATTACTCTAGTGAGGTTTAACAATGCGAACTGATGACACTCATGATAATGAGGGGAGTGAAAAGCTCCCAAACCAGAAAGAACTGGAAAAAGAACTGAGCGAATACCTGTCAAAAAAATACGGGAACAGGATCAAGATCATTTCACCCTTTTTGTTCCCGAGGGAAAAGGAGCTACCAAAGGATGAAGCAAAGGCAGGAAAAGAAAAGGGGAATCTCCCATCTTTTGACATGCTGCCTGAAGAACTTGAAGCATACCTGGATAGCTTTATCGTGAAACAGGACCAGGCAAAGGCTGTACTCGCAACAAAAATATGCACCCACTTTAACAGAGCTAAGTATTTCAAAGAGCATGACCAAGCCAAGAAGTCGGCTGGCGTGGGTATGATAAAAAACAATGTTCTTATGATAGGTCCAACCGGGGTTGGCAAGACCTATATAGTAAAATTGATCGCCCAGAAGCTTGGCGTGCCCTTTGTAAAGGGAGATGCGACAAAGTTCAGTGAAACAGGTTATGTTGGCGGAGATGTGGAAGACCTGGTGAGGGACCTGGTTTATGAAGCAAAAGACGACATAAGCTTAGCGGAAAACGGCATTATTTACATTGACGAGATTGACAAGATTGCGTCATCGGAAAACTTCATAGGCCACGACGTATCCAGAACCGGAGTGCAGAGGGCTTTGCTCAAGCCCATGGAGGAAACGGAGGTGGACCTCAAAGTTCCTCACGATGCCGTCTCCCAGATTCAGGCAATTGAGCATTTCCGGCGCACTGGAAAGAAAGAAAAAAGGGTTGTTAACACCAAGAACATTCTCTTCATTGTGAGCGGAGCTTTTGGTAACCTTGCTGAAATCATCAAAAAACGCCTTCAGAGGCAGGGGATAGGATTCGAGGCTGACGTTAAGTCAAAAGAGGTCCCCTGGGAGATTTTGAAAGAGGTTACGGCGCAGGATTTGATCGAGTTCGGATTTGAATCCGAATTCGTCGGCAGACTTCCTGTGGTGGTCGTTTTTGATGAGTTAACGGAAGAGGACCTGGTTGAAATCCTGCGAAACCCCAACAACCCGGTTATCCTGAGCAAAAGGAGGGACTTTAGAGCATACGGGATAGATATCAGGTTCGAGGATGAAGCGCTGAGAAAAATAGCGGCAATGGCGGTGAAGGAAAAAACAGGGGCGAGAGGGCTGGTGAGCGCCATAGAGAAAGTCCTCATCCCTTTTGAGAAGCATCTTCCTTCCACCAATATTAAGATTCTGGTTGTGACACCTGAGCTCGTTGAAAATCCGGAAGCCGAGCTGAAAGCGCTTCAGGAGAGCTATGATGATCCTGAACGCATTGAGAGGTTTGAAGCGGCTGTAAAGCAGGAGGTGGAAAACGTCAAAAAGTTCATTTCCAGGAAGTCGAACGATTTTCACCAAATATCCGGACTTGAAATTTCCGATAGCAGAACCGAACTGATAGCGGAACTTTATTTTAAGATGAACTCCGATATTAACACGGCGCTCGATGACTTTGTGGAAATGTACAGAAAAATAAAGACAGAAGAAGAATCGCTGCTTAATGAGCTTGACTTGAATTTGCATTTTGATGATGAGGCAATAGATGAGCTGATTCGGAAATCGATTGAGACTGGCTACGATGCAGGTTTTCTTGTATCCCAACTGGCCAAAAAGCTTGAATATGGCTTAAAGCTTGTAAAGGACCGTTCAGGGGTGGATCATTTCACTATCGGCAAAGAGGCTGTTACAGATATGGAGCAGTATATCAACGGGCTTGTGAAGAAGTTTTACCGCAGGGAATATGACCCGTATGTTTCGGAAGAAAGCCAAGCTAATAAGAGAGCAGATGATTTCCCAGGCGGGTGGAAAGAGCAAGGATGATCGGTATATCTAAACTTTATTGCGGAAGCATTGAAGCTTCCGATCCTCTTCGCTACGGCAGGCTCTCAAAGAAACTTCCCTCCCACCTGCTTCAATTCTCTTCAGACAAAAGACCGGTGGTAGTGTGGAACGTGACTCAGGCCTGCAATCTGAGGTGTGCCCACTGTTATGCTCAAGCAGTCAAGGAAGTTGGAAAGGGAGAGTTGAGCAGAAAGGAAGCCCTTTCACTGATAGACGACCTTGGCAGGTTTGGCGTGCCGGTAATCCTTTTTTCCGGTGGTGAACCACTGATGCGGAAGGATCTCGTAGATCTTGCTGCCTATGCGGTGGACCAGGGCATCAGAGCCGTCATTTCGACAAACGGTACATTGATAACAAAGGAAAAAGCCAGGGAGCTCAGCGAGGTTGGCCTCTCCTACGTCGGGGTCAGCCTTGACGGCATGGAGCGGGTGCACGATAAGTTCCGGGGCAGCAAGGGCGCATTCAGGGAGGCTCTTGCCGGCATTAGAAACTGCCAGGAGGCGGGGCTGAAGGTGGGGCTTCGCTTTACAATTAATCGCATGAACGCGGCAGAAGTGCCCGCAATTTTTAATCTCATTGAGGATCTGCGCATCCCTAGGGTATGCTTTTACCATTTGGTTTACACGGGTCGTGGATCAGAGATGATAAAGCAGGATCTCGATCACAGAGAGACCAGGGGGGTTGTTGATTTTATAATAGACAGGACAAAAGAACTCCACGATGCCGGAAAGCCGGTTGAGGTTTTGACAGTTGATAACCATGCCGATGGCCCCTACCTTTATCTCAGAATGGTTAGGGAGAAGAACAGCAGGGCGCCGGAGGTTCTGGAGCTTCTTCGCATGAATGGAGGTAATAACTCAGGCAGAGGCATTGGGTGTGTTAGCTGGGATGGGTCTGTGTATGCAGACCAGTTCTGGCGGCACCGTAGCTTTGGCAACGTCCGC
>Ga0190359_1000398_pt1 | contig 30041 bp, 31 predicted proteins | sample 48721823_MG_FD_161269 | JGI IMG/M metagenome (GOLD analysis project Ga0190359, IMG submission 161269) | Hydrothermal vent microbial mat bacterial communities from Southern Trench, Guaymas Basin, Mexico - 4872-18-2-3_MG | ecosystem: Environmental > Aquatic > Marine > Hydrothermal vents >... | reverse complement strand
GTTAAGACCCTCAGGCCATAGAGGATCGATCTTGTATTTGCTCATCATGTCTCCGTTTTTTCCATAATAATACAGGTGAAAAAATACTTCAATGAAAGAATAAGATGAAAATCAGTTCAGGCCTGTGCTCCCTTCCGACTTTCATCAGGCAAGCTGGTTCTTCAGCCCGCTGATTTTTCCCAGCGAGTAAAATCAGCTTATTCCTCGGCTCGCTCTCCTCTGCGAGGAACCATGCCCGCTCGCCTGCGGATGACTTTAGAACCAGCCAGCCTGCCTGAAAGTCCGGATGAAGCTTGAGGGAATTTATCTAGCTGTAATAGAGTAATTCCTTGTGAAAATCAGGTGTGGCTGAAGCGACATTGAAGATTTAGCCTTCGAATGAGGCTTTTCGAGGGTACCCGGCAAAGCCGGGCGACGAGTATGTCTGACCCACGGACGGGGGGAGTTACGCAGGAGCCGAGAAAAACGAAGAAGAATGGCGTTAAAAATCTGAAGGGAGCACAAGCCACATCTGATTTTCACATCGGCTCGCCTGTAAGGTAAAAGCTGCCGATAATAAAATAAAAATATAAGCATCAAGAAATGTAACAATCTTATATGGTTTCTTAGAGAACTATAAAAATGTAGATAACGCCTTAACTGTGAATAAGTTATCGGCAGCTTTTATGAATAATTCAGGTTAGGTGATGTCTTTAAGTTCCTGCCCAGGTTTGAATTTTATTCTCTTCCCGCCCTGGATCCTGATCTGCTTGTTTCTCCGGATATCTCTTCCATAACCTGTCTTCTTTGGAACCACCTTAAGGCTGGCGAATCCCCTTATCTCTATCTTTTCCCCTTTTTTCAGGGATTCCTTTATATGGTTCAGAATAGAGTCAACAATGACCAAGGAATCGCCTCTGCTAAATCCTCCATTTTCTTCAATTTTCTGAACGATATCCTTTTTAATCATTATGACTCTCTACGTCTCCTTTTTACTAAATAATTAAATATTGCATATAAAAAGTCAAGACAAATTATTGACTTGCTCAAAATACCTTTTTATAATGAAAAAACAGTGAAAAAACTCCTCTTTACACTTATAAGTATCACCCTATTAGCCCGTCTTTCCTATCCTTCTATTTTGAGGATCACTGTAGACGCTCCGATCCACCCCATAACCTCCGAATACATAATCAAATCAATTCAAAAAGCTGAAACAGACAACGCCAGCCTTTTGATTATGAAACTCAACACCCCGGGCGGACTGGATACTTCTATGCGGGAAATCATCGAAAAAATCCTTGGTTCGAAAGTCCCTGTGGTGACCTATGTCAGCCCGAGTGGTTCCAGAGCCGCTTCCGCAGGCTTTTTCATCGGAATCGCAAGCGATGTCTTTGTTATGGCCCCCGGAACAAATACAGGGGCCGCACATCCGGTGGGAATTTCTATAACCGGACAAGCAATGGATGAAACCATGGCAGAAAAGGTTACTCACGACGCGGCGTCCTATATCAAAAGTATTGCTGAAAAAAGAGGGAGAAATGTCTCCATGGCTGAGGATGCGGTTCGCAAGAGCTTATCATACACCGAAGAAGAAGCATTCAAGGGAAATCTCATCGATTTCATTGCCAAAGATGAAACAGAGCTCATTGATAACCTTAACGGGAAAAAGATAAAAAGATTTGATGGAACTGAAAAAAGCTTATCTCTGGATGAAGAAATAATTATAGACCTGCCCTTGTCTCCCAGGCAAAAATTCTTGCTGACCATCTCAAATCCGAATCTTGCCTATATTCTGCTCATGCTCGGACTTCTGGGCCTTTACTTTGAATTTTCAAACCCCGGTGCGATTCTCCCTGGAGTCCTAGGAGGGATCTGTTTGCTATTAGCTATATTTTCCTTCCAAATACTCCCAATAAATTATGTAGGACTGCTTTTAATCTTATTAGCCATAGGACTGTTTATTTTAGAGATAAAAGTCCAGAGTTATGGTATCCTATCTGTGGGAGGTATCATAGCCATGCTCGTAGGTTCTATTATGCTCATCCAGGCCCCTATTCCCGAACTACGGCCCAGTCTGAACTTCATAATCCCAGTGGCCGTAGGTCTTTCTCTCATCTTTATCTTTCTGATATTCATTGCTGTCCGAGCCCATTCAAAAAAAGTTTTCACCGGAAAAGAAGGACTAGTCGGAGAAATAGGTACGGCTTCCACCAGGATAAATCCTGAAGGGAAAGTTTTTGTGCTGGGGGAAATATGGAATGCGGAGTCTGAGGAAGACATTCCAAAAGGCTCAAAAGTCGAGATTATCGAAGTATTTAAAAATCTAAAAATTAAGGTCAAAAAAACAGATCACAAGGGAGGGTAAAAATGTTAACAGTTCCTATGATAATCGGAGGGATCATCATCCTCTACATATTGAATGCCATAAAAATACTCAAGGAATATGAACGAGGTGTTATTTTTCGGTTAGGCCGTGTTCTATCTAAGCCCAAAGGACCGGGATTGATTCTGGTGTTCCCGCCTATCGACAAAATGGTGAGAGTCAGCCTGCGTATCGTGACTATGGACATACCGGCACAGGATATCGTCACAAAAGACAATGTTTCCATCAAAGTGAACGCAGTGGTGTATTTCCGGGTAATGGATCCTCAAAAAGCGATTCTTGCTGTTCAGGATTATCTTTATGCAACCTCTCAGCTCGCCCAAACAACGCTTCGCAGTGTTCTTGGAGAAAGCGAGCTTGATGAAATCCTTTCCGAAAGAGAACAGCTGAACAACCAGCTTCAAGAGATCATTGACAAGCACACCGATCCATGGGGTATTAAAGTCCAACTGGTTGAGACAAAACATGTAGACCTGCCTGAAAATATGATAAGAGCCATAGCGAGACAGGCTGAGGCAGAACGCGAAAGAAGAGCTAAAATCATTCATGCGAAGGGAGAATACCAGGCTGCGGCTAACCTCATCAAAGCAGCGAATGTCATCTCTAAGAATCCGCAGGCCCTCCAGCTCCGATTTCTCAGCACACTTGCAGAGATAGCCACTGAGAAAAACTCGACTATTGTGTTCCCTCTTCCGCTGGATCTAATCAAAGCATTTGTGACTGCTAAAGAAAACGAAAAGAAATAGAGTACTATGAGAAATAATGATTACCGCGAACTTCAGATCTCCAGTTCTATGCTGGTTTTTGTTTTCATAGCTATAATCATTCTAGGAATAGTCATTTTTCTTCTGGGAGTTTCCGTAGGGAAAAAACAGGCGGTTATTACAAAGGAAACTCAGTTCTCTGCTGTCCCCATTGAAGAGGTCAGGAAAGAAAAACCTGCAGCGCCTGAACAAGATAAAATAAACCAGGAAATCGCTTCTCACGCTGAAAACAAGCATAAAAAGGAAGAACCTGTAGAAAAAGCAGAGACCACACCCCCTAAAAGTCAAAACCTCTACTATATTCAGGTCGGGGCTTATAGTGATAGAACCTCCGCTCTAAAAATAGCTGAAAAATACAGCGGAATGGGGATTAAATCCCGGATTATAGACCCTTACCCGACGGACCGCAGAACCATATATCGAGTGAGAATCGGAGGTTATGAGACCAGAGAAGAAGCCGAAGAAGTCAAAAAGAACCTTATGGAAAAAGAAAACAAAAAAAGCAGTGACTACTTCATCATCAAAGGTTCAATCTGACAGGAAGAATTATCGGCTGAATAGAGAGATATAGATTGAGAATCCGGGTTCCGGATATTCTTCTTGCTGCATCATGCGGCGTGATGACAGGGCTGGCTTTCCCTAAAACAGAACTCTTTTACCTTGGATGGATTTCTCTTGTCCCCTTGATCTATCTTCTGCTTAGAATGAATCCGGCTCAAAGTTTTGTTTTGGGCCTTATCGCAGGATCTTTGTTTTATGCTGTGCTTCTTTACTGGATTCCAGCTGTCCCAATGCACTACGGAGGACTTTCTCCGGGTCTGAGCCTACTCATTTATATCCTTTTAGTGCTACTGCTGGCTCTATTCTGGGGATTTTTTGCCCTTGCCGCCTCTTTCTGTTCACGGTCTATGCGGAAACTGATGATTCTCGTTATCCCTTTGCTTTGGATCTCCATGGAATTCATAATGACCTATCTTTTCACAGGTTTCCCTTGGGGACTTCTGGGGGCAAGCCAGTATAAAAACATTTGTTTCATACAGTTTTCCTCAATAACAGGAGTGTACGGGCTTTCCTTTATCATGGTCCTGTTTCAGAGCCTGATCGTTTTTGCAACAAAAACAAAGAAAAAGTTTGTTTACATCTCTCTGTCATTACTCATGATTCTGGCTTTTCATTTTGGTGGTTTTTTATCTTTAAAAGAACCTGTTCCGTCTGAAGACACCTTTACCGCTGCTCTAATACAGGGAAACACTCCATCCAGCACCGATTTTTCCACCCAGCCTTTTGAAAAGACCTATGAAATGTTCCAAAAACACCTGAATCTCAGTCACCTGGCCTATGAAAACGGTGCTGAGTTGATTATCTGGCCGGAGCTCTCTGTCCCTCTCTGTTTTTCCTGTCAATTCCAGCCTTTTATTGATTTTTCCGAACAGCTTTCGCGATTTTCACAACAGACTGGCTGCACTTTGCTGCTTGGAACAAGCGAGACAGCGTACGCTCTTGAAGGCCCTTTATTCTATAACGCAGCGATCTGCTTGAGTCCAGACCGTCCTTTTTCTCATTATTATAAACAGCATCTTGTCCCCTTCGGAGAATACACTCCGTACAAAAAAATCTTCTCCTTTATATCCAAATTCACCCACGCCATAGGGGAACTGACCCCAGGAAAAAATTACTCTTTGCATGAATTTAAAGGCATTCCTTTTGGGTCTCCTATATGCTATGAGATCATTTTCCCTCCTCTTGTGAGAAAATTCCCAAAAATGGGAGCTGAATTCCTTGTGACCATCACGAATGACGGCTGGTACGGAACAAGCGCTGCCCCGTATCAACACTTTTCCTTAGCTGTTTTTAGAGCTGTTGAAAACAGAAGGTACTTATTAAGAGCAGCCACGACCGGAATAAGCGGAGTTGTTGATCCTTACGGCAGAATCATCGCCAAATCAGAACTGCATACACAAACATTCATAAATACAGAGATCACTCCCAACCGGTCTCTCACTTTCTATTCAAAATACGGAGATATTCTGCCCTGTACCGGGTTGACTTTATCAGCCGCATTCCTTATCCTTTCCTTTATAAGAAGGAAAAATGAAAGAAAAAGAAGACCTGAAGCCAAAAAAAACCGTAGCTGACCTTAAGTCTAACGCCAAAAAACTGACCAGAAAATTTGAAGATCTCAGAGGGTATCTTTGACCCAGACCACAAAATAAGCCGAATCAAAACCCTTGAAAAAGAACTTTCCTCCCCTGACGTTTGGAAAAACCAATCAAAACTCAAATCACTTCAAAAAGAGAAAAAAAGAATAGAAGACAGCATTGCCTCATATAAAAAAATAAAGGAAATCAAAGAAGAAATCGATGTCCTTCTGGAATTGAGTTCGGAAGGAGAAGATATATTATCCGACCTCAGTAAAGCCGTCAGCGACTTTCAAATCCTCATTAATAATGCAGAATTGGAGATCCTGTTTTTCGAAAAGGACGACCCGAGAAATGCCATCCTTACCATCCACCCGGGCGCGGGCGGTACAGAATCTCAGGACTGGGCTGAAATGCTGCTGCGTATGTATCTCAGATACGCAGAAAGAAAAAATTTCACATCAAAAATACTGGACCTTCAGCAGGGGGATGAAGCTGGTTTGAAAAGCGCCACCATTCAGATCGACGGAGATTATGCTTACGGTATTTTCAGACAGGAATCAGGAGTGCACAGGCTTGTGAGGATCTCGCCCTTTGATGCCAACAAAAGGCGCCATACATCCTTTGCTGCTGTTTTTGCTTACCCGGAAATCGATGAAGACATAGAAATCGATATTTCACCGGATGAAATAAGAGTGGACACGTACAGATCTTCCGGACGGGGAGGCCAGCATGTCAATGTCACTGATTCCGCAGTAAGGATCACTCATATCGAAACAGGAATCGTGGTTCAATGCCAGAACGAAAGGTCTCAACATAAGAACAAAGCTTCTGCTTTAAAAGTCCTTAAATCAAGGCTGTATGAACTGGAAAAAAGGAAAAAAAACGAAAAGCTCGAGAAGCTGGAAGATGCCAAATCTGATATAGCATGGGGGAATCAAATCCGTTCCTACGTGCTCCATCCTTACCAGATGATCAAGGACCTCCGGACAAATGTTGAAACAGGGGATACAGAAGGCGTACTTGACGGGGATCTGGATGAGTTTATTAAAGCAAGCTTGATCCAAAGAAAAGAAAATCAAAAAGATTAGAAAGTTAAGTTTGATTTTTTCTTTTGGCCTGGTCCCACAACGCTTCCATCTCATCAAGAGACGCCTTCTCTATATCAACTCCCTTTTCTTTCAGTTTTCTTTCAATATAATTGAATCTCTCAATAAATTTTTGATTGGTCCTTTTCAAGGCCACTTCAGGATTCACTTTCAAATGACGTGAAATATTGGAAACAGCGAACAGAATATCCCCCATTTCTTCAAACACACTGTGTTTATCCCCTGATGCAACAGCTTTTTCTATTTCCTGGATTTCTTCCTTGAGTTTTTCTACGACATCTTCGGGTTTTTTCCAGTCGAAGCCAAAGCCGGAAGCCTTTTTCCCTATTAAAAACGATTCCAGCAAAGCCGGAGAATGTTTGCCTCCTCTTTGAAGCGCAAAAGCCTGTTTTTTTTCCGCACTTTTCTGCCTGTTCCATTCCTTCCTGACCTGGTCGGGTGTCTCCACATCCTTGTTTCCGAATACATGAGGATGCCTTCGAATCATCTTATCATTGACGCTGTCAAGGATATCCAAAATACTGAACAGACCTTTTTCCTTATAGATCCTTGCCAAGAAAACGACTTCCATGATCACATCTCCGAGCTCTTCTTTTAAAGCGCTTTCATCACCGGAATACAACGCTTCTATGGCTTCATACACTTCTTCCAAGAAATAATCAGCTATGGATACTTCATCCTGCTGTCTATCCCAGGGGCACCCCTGATCTCCCCTTAATACATCAAGAATGTTCACAAGTTTTGAAAATCTTTCCCCGGCTTTTTCTTGTTTAGGCATTCATATCTCCTTGAATATATTCAGTCGTTATTGTAATATCTTTTCTTGGTTTTCAAAGAAACCGAGGTTATATTTAACACTAAAAAAAACAATTTATTCAACAAAATGGACGAAAAAAAACAAAATAAAGAACCCATGCCCTTGCTTGATTTCAGTTCCCTCATGCTTCCTTTTTATACTCAAGCTCTTATAAAGCTGGGACAGATCACTGATCCGATCACAAAAAAGCAAAGTGTGAATCTTGAATTAGCAAAAAGACTCATCGACCTTCTTGATCTGCTGAAAACAAAAACTCAGGGAAATCTTAATCCGAACGAAGAAGAACTTCTCAATCAAAGTCTGTATCAGTTAAAAAGCATTTATCTGGGAAAAAGCAAAGACAGCACGGCTTAATCATATGCAAATCTTCACAAATCTTTCTGAACTCACTGATTTAAAAAAAAAGACGGCTGTTGCCATTGGAAATTTTGACGGTGTTCATCTGGGGCATAAGAAAATACTGGAATATTTGAAAAAGACAGCTGAAGAGAACGACCTCAAATCAGTTGTGCTTACTTTCTCGCCTCACCCGGAGAAATTTTTCAAAAAAGATAAATTTCTGCTTATTCAGCCTTATAAAGAAAAACTGAATATGATAAGCCGGTTCCAGGTGGAAACAGCCGTGGTTCTTTGTTTTGATAAAAAAGTGTCACTGCTTTCCCCGGAACAATTTATAGAAAAAACACTCATTGACCCCCTCCGCTGCAAATCCATAGTGGTCGGGAGTAATTTCAAGTTCGGAAAAAACCGCAAAGGGGACGTCAACCAGCTCCGGAAAATTGCTAAAAAGAATCACATTAAACTGCACTCCATCCCTCAGGTTTCTTTACAAGGGGAAACCATAAGCAGCAGTAAAATCCGTACGTTACTCCTTAATGGGAATATCGAAAAGGCGAACAGGTTTTTGGGCCACTCTTATAAGTTATCAGGAAGGGTCATAAAAGGCTCATCTAGAGGACGCCGCATCGGATTTCCCACAGCTAATCTAAGGCCGGATAATGACATAATCCCCCCAGGAGTCTTTATCACAGAATCCATAATCGGAAGCAAAACCTATCCTTCTGTGACAAACATCGGGTGCTGTCCTACATTCAATAAAGACCGAACTCATATAGAATCCTATATCATGGGCCTTCAGACTGACCTGTATGACAAACGAATGGCACTCCTTATTCTAAAAAAAATCAGAGATGAGAAAACATTTGACTCTCCTGAACAGCTTCAAAGGCAGATTGAAAAAGACATTCGCATCACCGAACAATACTTTACAAAACAGAAAAAACACTGAAGAGACAGGAACGAATATCCTTGACTTTTTTCGTCAGTTATTGCATCTTCTTAAGAAAATAACTAGAGATTTGAAACCTAAGCCTCACCTAAACAGACTGACAGCAGAAAAAGATGTTTTCACCTAAAAAGGAGTTAAAATGAAAGAAAAAATCAAAGCCAGAGTCATGGATTCCAAAAAAATAAAAAGAGCTTTTAACAGGATGGCCACCGAGATCACGGAAAGAAACCGAGACCTGAACAATCTTGTCATAATAGGCATTAGAACGAGAGGAGTCCATATTGCCAAACGAATTTCAAAGCTGATTAAAGAATATGACAATGTTGAAGTCCCTGTAGGAATACTTGATATAACCTTATACAGAGACGACTTTTCCGAGCTCGAAGACAAGCATATTGTAAAAAAAACAGAAATAAATTTTTCCATTGAAAACAAGGATGTGCTTTTAGTAGATGATGTGCTGTTCACTGGCCGGACCATACGGGCTGCCATGGACAGCCTGATCGATCTCGGACGCCCCAAGACCATTCAGCTCCTTGTTTTTATCGACAGGGGGCACAAAGAACTTCCCATACGGCCTGATTACACGGGAAAATCACTCCCCACATCCAGAAGAGAACAGGTTAAGGTCAAATTGAAGGAGATCGACAAAAAAGACGAAGTCCTTATTACAGAACCGGGAGGAATAGGATAGGAGAAAAGAGTGAGCTTTAATAAAAAACATCTTTTAGGCATCCAGCATCTCACAAAACCTGAAATCCTCACAATTCTTGACACTGCGGAATCCCTCAAAGAGATCTCAAAACGTGAAGTAAAAAAGGTCCCTGCATTGAGAGGAAAAACCATTATCAACCTCTTTTTTGAGCCCAGCACAAGAACGAGAAGCTCGTTTGAGCTGGCAGCAAAAAGACTCAGTGCAGACATTTCCAGCTTCTCAAAAGCATCCAGCAGCACTGTCAAAGGGGAAACGCTAAAAGACACGGTCCTTAACCTGGAAGCAATGCAGACTGATGCTCTGATCATTCGGCACTCTGCTTCCGGAACCCCCCATTTTCTGAGCACATTCTGCCGTTCACACATAATAAATGCAGGAGACGGGACCCATGAACATCCCACTCAAGCACTGCTGGACGCCTTCACTATAAGGGAGGAAAAAGGGAAATTAAAGGGCCTTAAAGTGATAATAGTCGGAGATATTCTTCACAGCCGTGTGGCCCGGTCGAATATCTTTCTTCTAAATAAAATGGGCGCAAAAGTAGTCCTTGTGGGCCCACCTGCTCTGGTTCCGCCACAAATGGCCCGATTGGGGGCACAAGTCGACTACAATATGGATAGAGCCGTAAAAGATGCAGATGTCATCATGATGCTGAGGATCCAACTGGAAAGACAGCAGAAAAATTTCTTTCCGTCCGTCCGGGAATACAGGAGTCTGTTCAGTCTCACTCCAAAAAGATTTGAAACCGCCCGTAAAAATGCCATAATCATGCACCCCGGGCCTATAAACAGGGATGTTGAGATCTCGACACAATTAGCTGATTCTTTAAAGTCAGTCATACTTAAACAGGTTGAAAACGGAATTGCCATAAGGATGGCGGTCCTTTACCTTTTGCTAGGAGGAAAAGAACGTGATGTTACTGATTAAAAACGGACATATCATAGATCCTTACTCCAGGTTAGATAAAAAATCCGACATTTTGATAAAAAACAAAAAAATCGCTGACATAAAAGAAAATATAAGTTCCGTCGATAAAAAAACAATTGACGCCTCTGATAAGATAGTTGCTCCGGGTTTTATAGACATGCATGTTCATTTAAGAGATCCGGGTCAAGAACACAAAGAAACCATAGAGACAGGTTCCAAGGCAGCAGCTAAAGGAGGTTTCACTTCCATTGCCTGCATGCCCAATACAGTCCCTGTTAATGACAACTCAGGCACCACAGAATACATAGTATCCAAAGCAAAAAAAAGAGCATCTGTCAATGTATTTCCCATAGCTGCTGTGAGTATGGGGCAAAAAGGCGAACTTCTCACTGAAATGGCAGATCTGATCAAATCAGGGGCTATCGCCTTTTCTGATGACGGATATCCTGTTTCTAACAGCCAGTTAATGCGCCGGTGTTTGGAATACGCCAGAGAACTGAACACACTCATCATCGAACACTGTGAAGACCTTGATTTAAGCTCTGGGGGAGTCATGAACGAGGGCTACCAGTCCTATCTGCTTGGCTTGCGGGGAATCCCGGATTACTCTGAAACAGTCATGGTCGCCCGGAACATAATCCTGGCGGAAAAAACAAATTCCAGGCTCCATCTGGCACATTTGAGCACTACGGGCTCTGTCGAACTGATCAAAGCCGCTAAAAACAAAAGGCTGAAAATAACATCTGAAGTCACGCCTCACCACCTTTTTCTGGACGACTCCCTTCTTGCCGGTTACGACACCAATCTGAAAGTCAACCCTCCCATCAGAACCAAACAGGACAATAAAAGCCTCATAGAAGCAGTCAGACGAGGAATAATCGATGTTTTTGCAACGGATCATGCACCTCATTCCCCTGATGAAAAAGAAGTTGAATTCAGTGAAGCCCCGTTTGGAATAAACGGACTGGAAACCGCTGTCTCCCTTATCCTTGACAAGCTCGTGAATAAAAATATCATTTCCTTGAACAGGCTTGTTGAAATGTATTCCTGCAACCCAGCAAAAATTCTGGGATTGGAAAACAAGGGCAAAATTGAAATCGGCGCTGATGCTGACCTTACCATTATTGATACTGAAAAGGAAATCACTGTGGATGTCAACGCGTTTCAATCCAAAAGCAGAAACAATCCTTTCCACAATTGGAAGCTGAAGGGTTCTCCGGTCATGACCATTGTGGGAGGAAAAATCGTGTTCTCTTCCCTAAAACAGAATCCCTCCGCAGAATAATAAAATATCATGGATTTAAAATTAGACAGGCTGGAAAAAAAAATTGGCTATACGTTTATAAATAAAGATCTCCTCGCCCAGTCTCTCACTCACAGCTCTTATGCCTATGAACACCAAAAAGAGATAAAGGACAATGAAATTCTTGAATTCCTGGGAGACTCTGTATTAGGCTTTATCCTGTGTGACTTTCTCTATAAAAACTTTCAGGGGCTTTCAGAAGGAGAGTTATCAAAACTCAAATCCGCAGCAGCCAGCACCAATACCTTATCCCTTTTTGCAAGGGAAATAAAATTGGATAAGAAAATGATGCTGGGCAGAGGAGAGAAAAAGAGCGGTGGAAGAAATAAAAAGACCATTTTGGCCGGGATGTTCGAAGCGCTTGTGGCCGCGCTCTATCTTGACGGAGGAATCAATGCGGCTAAAGGACTGCTTGAAAAACAATTTTTGGATTTTTTTAAAAAAATCGATATGGACCATTTTTTAATAAACAACTATAAATCAGCGCTCCAGGAACATCTCCAGAAAGAAAACCTTCCCCCACCCACATATAAAACAGTAAGAACCAAAGGTCCTGAACACAATAAAAGATTTACAATCGAAGTATTCTCCAACAAACAACGTCTGGGGAAAGCCACAGGCTTATCAAAAAAAGAAGCAGAGCAAAAAGCAGCACAAAAAGCGATAAAAACCCTTCTGAACAGGAAATTCAAATCACTGACCTCTGACACCTTTATTATAGAAAAAAAGGATGATTGATTCATACACATTCGGCCGAATGGTCATAGAAGGAAAATCCTACACAAAAGACCTGATTATTTATCCTGACATGGTCAAATCTCCCTGGTGGAGAAAAACCGGCCATTTATTGACTCTCAGCGATATCGACGATGTCCTTTCTAAAAATCCGGACACACTCATCGTTGGAACCGGTTATATGGGTCTAATGAAAGTGGATGAGGAAGTCAAAAAATACGCCGAAGACAATGGAATCAATCTTATTATCCAGAAAAGCAAACAAGCTGTCCAGACCTTCAATCAAAGGCATTCAAAAACAGGCGTTTTTGCGGCCTTCCATCTCACCTGCTGATTCTGGTTATTCATAAAAGCTGCCGATAACATATCCATAATCTTGCCTGTTCTCTACATTTTTTTTGTTCTATTAGAAACCCTGAAGTACTATTTCATCTCTTGATACTTATGCTCTCATCTCATTATCAGCAGCTTTTACCCTTCAGGCGAGCCGATCTGAAAATCAGATATGGCTGATCGCTCACTAAAGATTTTTAACGCCATTCTTCATGCTGTATTCTCGGCTTTTGCGCAACTCCCCCCGTCCGTGGGTCAGACATACTCAAAGCTCAGCTTCGCTGAGTTCCCTCAAACACAGCTCTCCGAAGGCTAAATCTTCAATATCGCTTCAGCCAAACCTGATTTTTATAAGGGGTCCGCTTTTCCAGTAAGATAAATAACCTCACATCTCATCTCAACTTTCAGGCAGGCTGGCTGGTTCTGAAGTCATCCGGAGGCGAGCGGGCATGGTTCCTCGCAGAGGGGAGCGAGCCGAGGAATAAGCTGATTTTACTCGCCGGGGAAAATCAGCGGGCTGAAGAACCAGCCTGCCTGATGAAAGTCTCCCTTTAATCTTTGCTCATGAAAGCAGCCACAAACTGCATACCGGGGATATTGCTGAAAGTGATCTTGATAATGGCGGTGATCGGCACAGCCAGGATCATACCGGGCAATCCCCACAGCCAGCCCCAGAAGAAAAGAACGAAAAGAACAACCAGAGGACTGAGCCCCAACCCATGCCCCATGAGTCTCGGCTCAACAAGATTAGCCATTATGATCTGGATAGTCGTGAGGATAACCAATATCCAAAAAGCAGGCCATAGAGTTTCGAACTGGAATATGGCGATGGTAACAGGAAAAACTGTAGCAATAAAAGAACCTATATTCGGAATATAATTAAGAAGAAATGTCAAAAATCCGAAGATTATGGCAAAATCCACCCCAAAAAGAACGAGCGCTACGAACGCAAACACTCCCGTGAAAAAACTGACAATTGTTTTTATGACAAGATACTTCTGCACCTGTTTGTCAACATTGTTGATGATAATATTGGCTTTTTGTGCTCTTTCTTTATCAAGATATTTCTTGACTTTCTTTTTGAGTCTTCCTCTTCCGGCTAAAATGAAAACCAGAAATATCAGCACCAGAAAAAGGTTTGACACAAAAGAGAAAAACGGTCCCAGAGTAGAGCTGAGAATTTTCCCTATCCTGTTCAGATCGAACTCTCCCAGCCAATCAATGGTACTGATTTTTAGTTGAGGGAGATCGAGTTTTGTGAAAATCGATGTCAGTATACTGTTCATCTTTTCCCCGTATTCAGAAAATCCTGCTGCAAATGTTCTGCCTGTTGAATAAAAAAGAGACCCTAGTAAATAGAGAATAAAAAAGGTGAAAAGAAGAATAAAAATAATGGCGATAGTTCTCGGTATCTTGATCCTGGTAAGAAAATCCAGTGCAGGATAAAGTATAAAGGACAGGAAGATGGCAAGGAAAAAAGGAAAAAGGACAGGCTTTGCAAGCCTCAAGACAACACCGATTAAAAAAGCAACAATGATAACCAGTGATACGGTGGCAACTTTATTATCTTCCATTAGTACCCCGATGAACACAGCCATTATAGTAAAATCCGGCATCTTAATCCAGTCTTTCTTTCATTCTGTTTGAATCATCTGGCCCGGCTGGATTATGGCGCTGTGCCCAAATATCACCTTAAAAGATTATTGACATTGTGTCTCAATAAAAACTAAAATTAAAAAAAAATGAAAATTCTCATCGCTGAAGACGATGTCATATCAAGCAGAGCCCTTGAAGGCTGCTTGAATAATTGGGGATATAAATCTACGGTCACACATAACGGCGATCAGGCTTGGGAAGCCTTTCAATCCAATATGCGTACTGTTCACAGTGATGAAAACAAGCCTTTCCGCATTGCTATACTTGACTGGGAAATGCCGGGTATGGACGGAATCGAACTCTGCAAAAAAATACGCCGCCTGTCAAAGGAAGAAAAAGAAATATATGTCTACATAATAATACTGACAGGAAAAGACCGCCAGGAAGAAATCATAAAGGGCTTATCAGCAGGAGCTGATGATTATATCACCAAGCCTTTTGATTTCATGGAACTGAAGGTCAGGCTAAAAAATGCGGAAAGAATCATCCTTGCTCAGGAAAAAGAACGCCAGCGCGCGACAACTGACAGTTTGACCCAGCTGTGGAGCCGAAACAAAATCATTGAATTTTTAAGTGAAGAGACAGAAAGAGAAGGAAGGTACGGGGAAGCAACAGGCCTGATCATGGTGGACATCGATTTTTTCAAAAAAACAAACGATACTTACGGACATCTTGTCGGTGACCAGGTCCTGAAATCAGTAGCAGACAGACTCAAAAATTCAATGCGGAGATATGACAAAATAGGGCGCTTTGGAGGAGATGAATTCATTGCTGTTTTTCCAAGATGCGGAAACAAACAGATAAAAGGCGTAGCCGAAAGACTGAGAATATCTGTTTGCCGAAAAAAAATAAATACTGATGCAGGCCCTTTGAAAATAACCGTCAGCATTGGAGCCACCTGTTCAGAAAATCTTCCATCCATATCCTGCGAAAAACTTATCAAAAGCAGCGACGACGCTCTTCTCAAAGCAAAAAACAAAGGCCGGAATACTTCAGTCATTACCCCCATAGAAACAAAACAGCCCCGGGCAGATCAAGACAAAGGATCAGGCAGGCTATGATTATTCTTTCACATTCTCTATCATCTCGGATAAGTACTGTTGTCCTGTATCCTCGAAAGAGTCATTGATTTCCAATACGCCAAAAATATATTTTCCTTTCCGGGCTAAAAGAATGTTCTCATAATAACGGTCTTTTATATGAAAGCCATAGGAAGTCTCTTCGATTTCCTGGTCCTTTTTGGCATCTACATATTTCTCTAGCATCTGTTTGGCTTCCAACTCATCCTTCCCGGCCATAAGAAAGCAGCTGAACTCATTGCCGGCCAAGCGATAATCAGCGGTAAATCCAGAATGGAGAAAGTCATATCCTAAAAAATTACTCAAAATAAACCGTTCCGAATTTTTGACCAATCCCTGTTTTGGAAAGAGTTCTATCTCTGAAGGGAATTGATGTTCTCCCGGGACCTTTTCTGATATCTTTTCCGAAAAATTCTTTAAATAACCACCTGCCTCATCACCGCATTCGAATGACATGAGCTTTGCATAGTATCTTCCTGCCAAAAAAATCAATGTTCCCTGTTCTAAGTATCCCTGCGTTCCAATGGAAATAAAATGGCTGTCAGGATACCTTTCCAAACTGTAGATTCCAAAACCATTTTTGTCATCTCCCATATCATAGATTTCTAAAACCACATCACAGTCGTTGTCTCTGACCTTATACTCAGCGACAATAAGTTCCTTGAATCCATACGAGATGTAACTTTCCGCAGCTCCGTTTATATACTCGAAAAGATTCTCCGGGTGGTAAACTTGCGGAGAATCCACAAGAGTCCAGGATTCTAATTCGGGAAGCAGACTTTCAACGGAACTTTCCTGCTCCATATAGGCCGGTCTTATACAAAGAAAAAATATCAAAAAGGATTCCATTAACAAACAAAAAGGATGGTTTCTCTTTAAATCCATGCTGTCCTCTCATCAGCTATTATTTATCCCTAATATAAGCACAAACAGCCTTTTGAGTCAATTGACATAAAGCCACATTCGTTGTAGTTTTAAAGAAAGAGAATGTCCAAAGTCATCATTGTTAGGACCAAAAATATATCCAAATCAAACAAGGAGATAAACTCCGAAAAACTCAATAATTTATATAAGAGAGGATTCCATCTGCTGACCGGATTCAAGGACAGCAAAAACAGTATAAAAACACTTTTGAGCACAGATAAGAAAACAGGAATAAAGATAAACACCATTGGCGGAAGAAGCCTTTCCACCCGGCCTAAAGTGTCCCTCTTTCTCGCGGATCACCTTATCAAAGGAGGTTTTCAGGAAAAAGACATATTAATATGGGACAGAACAAACCGTGAACTCAGAAGCGCTGGCTACAGGCTGAATATGAACCAGGGAGGAATAAAGATTTTCGGAACGGATTCAAACACCATAGGTTACGATAAAGACCTTACTGTTCACCGGAGCATAGGCAGCCGGTTCTCCTCCATCCAATCTGACATTATCTCACAATCAATAAGCCTGGCCATCCTTAAAGACCACGGATTAGCCGGCATTACCGCTGGTATGAAAAACTACTTTGGCTCCATCCACAATCCAAATAAATATCACGATTATAATTGCAATCCTTTTGTGGCTGACCTGTTTGACACAGCTGCAATAAGGGGAAAACACAAACTCACTGTCATTGATGCCTTGACAGTACAGTTCCATAAAGGGCCGGCCTACCATTCCCTCTGGACAGAAAATTACGGAGGCTTGATTATGAGCACAGATCCTGTTGCTGCTGACTACATCGGCTGGCAGGTCATTGAAGAACTGAGAAAAAAACACGGTCTCCCCTCTTTAAAGGAAGAGAACAGAGAGCCTCTTTACATTAAAACTGCAGAGGAGTTAGGTCTGGGCTCAGCAGATCCGGCAAATATCAGTATAATAAAAGAGGAAATCTGATGAAAAGACGGAATTTTCTGAAGTTCTCAGCTGCCGCAGGGATAACTCCCAAAAGATGCCTTCTCCCTTTTGCATCCGATCTTTTTTCTTTCTCCAATGAATCAAACCTATCAAAAGTTGAAGCCAGATATTACAAAAAACTCCCTGACAGAGAGATTGAATGCCAACTCTGCCCTCGGTTCTGCAAACTGGGGGATAAAGAGAGGGGCTACTGCGGAGTCAGGGAAAATATGGGAGGAACATACTACACGCTGGTTTATGGAAAAGCCTGCGCTGTTCATGTGGACCCCATTGAAAAAAAGCCGCTTTTCCATTTTCTGCCAAAAACCACTGCCCTTTCCATAGCCACCGCAGGATGTAATGTGAACTGCAAATTCTGTCAGAACTGGGAGATCTCTCAAGTAAGACCTGAACAGATCACCCATATTGACCTTCCTCCCGAATCAGTCGTCAAAACAGCGCAAAAAAACAACTGCCCCAGCATAGCGTACACTTATTCCGAGCCTGTCATATTTTTTGAATACATGTACGACACTTCCCTGGAAGCCAGAAAAAAAGGAATTAAAAACGTTGTGATAACCGGAGCTCATGTCAATCCTGAACCTTTCAAGGACCTTCTGGAAGTGGTGGACGGAGTCAAGATAGACCTTAAAGCGTTTAACCAAGACTTCTATACCAAATATGTCAGAGGCAAGCTCCAGCCTGTTCTGGATGCCGTTGTGATTGCCTCTAAAAGTCAGGTGTGGCTGGAAATCGTCTATCTTGTCATCCCCACTTTAAATGACACCCCTTCGGAAATACGTCAGATGTGCCGCTGGATAAAAAACGAAATAGGTCCTGATGTTCCCCTTCACTTTTCCCGCTTTTATCCTAACTATCTCATGAAAAATCTTCCTCCCACTCCTATATCGACTCTGGAAATCCTCAGAAACACAGCTCTGGAGGAAGGCCTGAATTATGTGTATATTGGCAATATCCCGGCCCATGAAGCGGAAAACACTTACTGCCCTCACTGCGGTAAAATCATTGTAAACCGAACAGGCTATCTTATAGGTAAAATAAATATTGAAAACGGGCGGTGCGTATTCTGCGGCCAAGAAATTCCCGGTTTCTGGTCCTAAATTGAACGAATGATCCATTCCCGGGTGAAGAGGAATCAAGGCATGAAAAAGTCAATTTTCCATCATCAAATACATTTTTTACTCCCCTCTTTTATCCTCGGGTTTATGGCTCTTTCTTTTCAAGTGCTTATCCTTCGGGAATTTTCCGTTCAATTCGCAGGCAGTGAAATAACATTCGGCATTATGCTGGGAGCATGGCTTTTCTGGACGGGAATAGGGAGCCTTTCAGGTTCCCTTTTTAAGTTCTCCATGACTAAATTTTCAGGACTTTACTATCTGGTCATACTTGTTTTTCCCCTCTGCTTTATAGGGCTCAGAATGATTCGATTTATATTCAAAGAGAGCCCGGGTGAACTTATGGGGCTCTTTCCTATGCTCATCTCAGCTCTCTTCATTTCTCTCTTTATGTGCTTTCCTTTGGGAGTTCTTTTTGTTTTCAATACAAATTTTCTAAGCGGAAAGGTCTCCAAAGTCTATCTTTTTGAATCTATTGGTGCAGCTTCAGGGGGAATTATCGTTTATTTCTTTCTTGTTCCCCATCTCTCTAACTGGAAAGCCGCAAGTTTGATAGGAATGGTCTGTGCTGCCGTCATCTATCTTGTCTTCCCAAACAAGAAACAAGCCCTATTTCTTCCTGTTGCTGTCCTAGCTCTGGCTGCTTTCTGGATCCTTGACCTTCCCATGCAGGAACTCTACTGGAAACCTTTCTCCCTTGCGGCAAGTCAAGACTCTCCCTATGGAAAACTCCAAATCGTAAAAATCCAAGAACAAATCACTCTCTATAACAACCACTCCAAAGGTTACACTTATCCTGATCTGTCATCAGCCGAAGAAGCGGTGCATTTCGCAATGCTTCAAAAGTCCGGGACAGGAAATGTTTTACTCATAGGAGGAGGGCTGTCCGGAAGCCTCAGCCAGCTCCTCAAATATCCCGATACAAATATTGATTATGTAGAGCTGGACCCTGAAGTCATCCGAATATCTTCCCGTTTTCTCCCTGAATTTGAGAACCATATCCGTAATCATCCCCGGATCAGTGTCCATTACGAAGACGGAAGGGTTTTTATATCAAAGACAAAAAAAACATACCATGTCATCATTTTAAACCTTCCCCCTCCTGAAACAGCACAGCTTAACCGGTTTTACACTCAGGAATTTTTTCAAATCGTCAAAAAAAAACTCCACCCTGAGGGCGTTTTTTCATTTCAGGTTCCCTCGGCTGAAAACTATATCAGTCCCCAGCTTCAAGATTTTTTAAGCTGCCTTTATTTCACTCTCCGTTCTGTATTCAATGAAGTGAAAATCGTGCCGGGAGCCTCAAATATCTTTCTTGCTTCCTCGCATCTCAATGACCTCGACCCGGATAAACTCAGCCAAAAAATAAAGGACCTTGGCCTCCACAACACATATGTCTCTCCTTATCTTCTGCAAGCCCGCTTATCTCCTCAGCGGGTTCAGTCTCTCAGAGAAAAAATCGTGTCCGGGAAAAAACAGGTGAACAAAGACCTTTTCCCTATCAGTTATTTTTACAATTCAGTACTCAGAAGCACCCATTTTAAAGGGGTAGAGATCCAGCTCCTTTCATTCCTCTCCGAGAAAGGTCGTTTCTGGATCCTGGATTTTCCTCTGATTGTGTTTTCCGCTGTCTTGATCACCATAGGGCTCAAAAAGAAAGAATCCTCTTTTTACCTGACCCCATTGATCCTTATAGGACTTACGTCCATCGCTGTGGAAATCATAGTCATCATCGCTTTCCAGACTCTTTACGGGTATATCTATCATACCGTATCTCTTCTCTTTGCCTCTTTCATGGCAGGGATGGCTCTGGGAGCCTATCTAGGCACCAAGATAAAGAATGTTGATCTCAAGCATTTGATTGTTGTTCAATTCCAATCCCTGATCCTTTTGCTTCTCTTATTCCTTTTTCTTAAACAAACCCCTCCTCCTCTTTTCTTTCCCGTGTATCTCATTTTTCTTGGATCCATAGGCGGAGAGATGTTTATCATATCAAACCAGCTTTACCTTAAAAAAGGTCTGCACTACGGATTGGGCTACGGACTTGACTTGATAGGTTCTTTTCTAGGGGCTATTGCCGTCTCATCCATTCTCATTCCTTTAGTTGGGCTTCCCCTTGTTCTTCAGTACTTATTTCTGGCCGGTTCATTCTGTCTTCTGCTTCTCATTTGGGGAAAAGTGAAGCTGGAATTCAAGTCATAATATTTTTTTGATAAATTCTTGACACAATCTTTCAATTATGCTTCACTGTAGAGTCTTATTTTATTAAAATATTTTTCATAAAATGAGCACTTTTTTAATGGAAGGAAGAAGGAAGATCGAATGAAAACCATCATTTCCCGCCAAAAAATCAGAAGTCCTTTTGTTGCCAAAGTGGAAGAATTAAGCGGTCAAAATCTGCTTGCCTGCTATCAATGCGGCAAATGCTCTGCAGGCTGTCCAGCCATTTCTCAGATGGATCTTCCGCCTAATCAAGTCATCCGTTATGCCCAATTGGGCCTTAAAGACGAGCTGATAAATTCCAATACCATGTGGATTTGTGCATCCTGCTTAACCTGCAATGTCCGCTGTCCTAAAGGGATTAATATCGCTGAAGTCATGGAAGCCTTAAGACAGGTATTGCTTCGCCAGCGGAAAGATCATGTGGATATCAACAAGCTCTCCACCAAAGAAAAGTCAGAACTTCCTCCCATTGCTTTAGTGGGCAATTTTAGAAAAACGACCTCGTAAATATCTATGAGATCACAAAATTATCTACAAAGGAATCATAGAGATGAAACTGTCTTATTACCCTGGATGCACACTCAAGAATCACGCCAAAAATTTCGAAGATTCAGCTTTATGTTCTTTAAAAAAGCTTGATGTGGGGGTTGAAGAGCTGCCCCGATGGAACTGCTGCGGTACGGTTTTCTCCCTATCCACTGACGACCTTATCCATCATGTGGCCCCTATCCGAAATCTCATTCGTGTCAAAGAACAAAACAATAACAAAGTCATGACTCTCTGTGCCATGTGTTACAACACCTTGAAAAGAGCCAATCAACGAGTCAAAGACAATCCCGAAGACCTACAAAAAATCAATGATTTCATGTATCGGGAAAAAATCAAATATGAGGGAGATGTAGAAGTGCTCCATCTTCTGGAAATTCTCCAGAACGACATCAAGCTCGAGAACATAGCCAAAAAAGTAAAAAAGCCACTTAAAGGATTAAAAGTAGCCAGTTATTATGGCTGCATGTTGGTCCGACCCAAAAATATTGGCTTTGATGACATGGAAAATCCAAATTCCATGGATAACCTCATGTCTGCACTGGAAGCTCAGCCGGTTGAATTTCCATATAAAACAGAATGCTGCGGCGCTTACCAAACTGTAGACAATCAAGAATTGGTGGCAGAACGAACCTTTCAAATTCTTTCTTCAGCTCAATCTCAAGGAGCGGATGTGGTTGTAGCGAGCTGTCCTCTTTGTGTGTTCAACCTTGATCAGCGTCAGAAAAAGACCCGTCAAATTTATCCAGAATTCAAAAATATCCCTGTTCTCTACTTCACACAGCTTTTAGCCATCGCTCTCGGCTGTGCCAATAAAAGTTTGAGGTTAGATCTTCATTACATAGATCCCAACCCTATTTTAAAGGAAAAAGGATTAATTTGAGGTACAAATGACTTATTTTGGAGATTTAAAACCAATAAAGGGTGAAATCCACATCGAAAAAGAACGATGTAAAGGATGCGGATTTTGCGTGGAATATTGTCCACGGGAAGTGCTTGAATTATCTGATGAATTCAATAAAAAAGGATATCACCCCCCTTATATTAAAAACGAAGATAATTGTTGCTACTGCCAGCTTTGTGAGACAATATGTCCGGAATTTGCTATTTTTGTAACCATAAAGAAAGAGGAGGATGAAGGTGAAAAAGTCCAAAGCAGATCCTAAAGGAGTCTTAACGGGTTCCCACTTTATGGATGGAGACTACGCTTTAGCTGAGGGAGCCCTTGCAGCAGGATGCCGCTTTTTCGGAGGTTATCCCATAACCCCCTCCACAGAAACAGCTGAAAGATTTTCTGAAAGAATTCCTGTAGTTGGGGGAGTCTTTATTCAGATGGAAGACGAACTGGGCTCAATCGCATCTTTAATAGGAGCAGCTTGGGGAGGACTCAAAGCCATGACCGTGACTTCCGGTCCTGGATTTTCTCTGATGCAGGAAAACATTGGTTTGGCCTGCATGTTAGAAACTCCTCTAGTCATAGCCAACGTCCAGAGAGGAGGGCCTTCAACCGGCCTACCCACCCTGACCAGTCAGCAGGATATGATGCAGGCGAGATGGGGTTCTCATGGGGATTATGAAATCATTGCCCTTTCCCCAGATTCCCCGCAGGAATGTTTTGATATGACCATCAAAGCATTTAATCTATCAGAATTATTCCGTGTTCCGGTTTTTGTAATGACAGACGAGTGTGTGGGGCATATGCATGAAAAGGTGGTTATACCTCCAGCCGAAGAAATAGAGATTGTAGAGAGAAAGTGGTATAAGGGCCCTAAAGATAAATACCTGCCCTACAAATGCGATTCTGACGGAGTCCCTTTCATGGTCAAAACAGGACAGGGATACCGTTTTCATACTACCGGACTGACACACGATGAAAGAGGATATCCCCTCCTTAATGCAGAATGCCAGAAAATAAATGTGCAGCATCTCATAGACAAAATCAAAAATAATGCGGACAAAATCATAGAAATGGAAGAGGAACAAATTGATGGTGCTGAAGTCATAGTCCTTTCCTATGGTATTACATCCAGAGTAGCGTTCAGAGCCGTCCAGCAGGCCCGAAAAGAAGGGATCAAAACAGGGACTATCCGCTTAATCACTGTATGGCCTTTCCCGGAAAAGAAAATCGAGGAACTGGCAAAAAAAGTCAAAGCTATCGTGGTTCCTGAAATAAATGCCGGCCAGGTCTTTTTAGAAGTGGACAGATGCTCCAGAAATAAGTGCAAAGTGGTGAGTGTTCCCCATTTAGGAGGATGGGTCCATAACCCAGATGACATCTTTAAAGCAATCAAGGAGGCCGTAAAATGACAGAAAAGAAGCAGCCGCAAAGAAATCCGGTAGAAAGAATACTGCGAATGGACAGGATGCCTCATATTTGGTGCCCAGGCTGCGGCATCGGGACCGTGGTCACCTCCTTTGCAGAGGCTTTGAGGAAAGAAGAGACTGATTTGGATAATATAGTTGTGGTCTCAGGAATCGGCTGTACAGGCAGAGTGGCCGGATACATGAAATTAGATTCTTTCCACACCACTCACGGAAGAGCTATCCCGTTTGCTACAGGACTTAAACTGGCAAATCCAAAAACTAAAATCGTCGTATTCAGCGGAGACGGCGATATAGCTGGGATAGGAGGAAATCATCTCATCCATGCAGCCAGACGAAACATGGATATGCTGGTCATACTGGTTAATAATTTTAATTATGCCATGACCGGAGGCCAGGTGGCCGCCACTACTCCAATAGATGCCAATGCATCCACAGCTCCGTTCGGGAATTTTGAATATCCTTTTAATCTTCCCCACCTTGTGGCATCAGCCGGAGGGACTTATATTGCCCGATGGACTGCGCTTCATCTAAGAAGAGTCACAAAATCCATTCAAGAAGCTTTGCACCGAAGAGGTTTTTCTTTTATTGAAGTCATCACTCCCTGCACGACTCTTTATGCACGGAGAAACCGTCTCGGGGATGGCCTGAACTTACTTAAGTATTACTATGACAATTCTGAAATCCAGCATAACGCTGATACCAAAGACCTTGATATCACATATCAAGGAAAGCTTATCGTTGGCAAATTTGTAGACAAAGAAAAACCCACTTTCCTGGATGCCATGAATCAGCATCTTTCTAAAGTTCTGGGTGACAAATACACACCTTATGGAGAAGTAAAATGACTGAGATAAGATTTTCTGGTTATGGAGGCCAAGGAATCATAAGATGCGCTCTGATAGGAGGGAAAGCTCTTTCCATTTATGGGGGTAAGTTTTCTACCATGAACCAGAGCTTTGGACCGGAAGCCCGTGGGGGCGCCTGCAGTTCTCAACTCATTGTTTCTGATGAAAGAGTCCTCTATCCTTACATCACAAGACCCGATATATTGGTATCTATGTCTCAGGAAGCCTATGAAAAATATCAGAATGAACTCAAGGACAATGGTCTCCTCATCACTGATACTGATTTGGTTAAGCCTAAAACAGAAAGAAAAAACATTACACATTATTCTGTACCTGCCACCAGATTTGCTGAAGAGCTGGGAAACCGCATCATTGCTAACCTGGTCATGATGGGCTTTTTCACAGCTGTCACCAAGATCACCACACCGGATGTCATGAAAAAAGCCCTCCCTGGTCTTGTACCTGACAGATTTCTTGACCTGAATAAAAAAGCCTTTGATAAAGGATATGAATACGGTTTAGAAGTTCTTAAAGAAAAAACTCAGTAGCAATACAGTCATGAAAAAAGATAGAAAGGTTCTAGCATATATTTACAAAATAATCATTAAAACAAATGACTACTAATAAGGTAATGCAATGAAAAAACGGACAGGAGTTTTCGTATGCCATTGCGGCATAAACATAGCAGGTACAGTAGACGTTAAAGACGTCGCTAAAGAACTATCTAAGTATGAAGGCGTGGTCCATGCCGAAGACTATGTGTATATGTGTTCGGATCCGGGGCAAAAACTGATTGAAAATGCCATAAAAGAACACAAACTTGACAGTGTTGTGGTAGCCTGCTGCTCCCCGAGCCTGCATGAAAAAACATTCAGAAATGTAACCCAATCCGCAGGCCTTAATCCTTACCAATGTGAAATCGCAAATATAAGAGAGCAGTGCAGCTGGGTTCATAAAGACAAAGAAAAAGCCACATCCAAAGCCAAAAAAATCGTTAAAAGTATTGTACAAAAAGTCCTGAGAAATGAATCCCTGGAACCCATATCTGTCCCCGTCACTAAACGAGCTCTGGTCATAGGCGGAGGCATCTCAGGCATTCAGGCCGCCCTAGATATCGCAGACGGAGGACATGAGGTGATCCTGGTGGAAAGGTCTCCTTCCATCGGCGGACATATGATCCAATTATCCGAAACCTTTCCTACTCTTGACTGCTCTCAATGCATCATGACCCCAAAAATGGTGGAAGTGGCAAATCACCCAAAAATAAAACTCATGACCTATAGTGAGATTCAAGAAGTTACTGGATATGTAGGTAATTTTAAAGTGAAGATACTAAAAAAACCCACCTATGTCGATCCTGACGTCTGCACTTTATGCGATGAATGCACCAAAGTATGTCCGGTGGTGGTTCCCAATGAATTCGATGAAGGATTGACCGGAAGAAAAGCCATCTATATTCCATTCCCCCAGGCCATACCAGCCACATACACTTTGGATATTGAAAACTGTCCGGGCGTGCTGCCTATTGCCTGCGGCAAATGCGCTGATGTATGTGAGCCCAATGCCATTGATTTTGACATGAAACCCGAAATCGTGGAAGAAGAAGTCGGCGCCATTGTGGTGACAACCGGATATGATCTCTACAGCAAAAAAAACATGGCTGAATACGGCCGGGGAAAATATCCTGATGTATTGGACGGTCTTCAGTTTGAAAGACTGCTGTCTGCTTCAGGGCCGACTGCTGGAGAAATATTAAGGCCTTCTGACCATAAAGTGCCTAAAGAAGTGGTCTTTATCCAATGCTGCGGCTCCAGAGACCCTGAGCTGCACAAACCTTACTGCTCAAAAATTTGCTGTATGTACACAGCCAAGCATGCCCTGCTGTACAAAGAACATGTCCCTGACGGCCAAGCCTATGTTTTTTACATAGACATAAGATCAGGAGGCAAAAATTACGAAGAATTTGTTCAGAGAGCTGTGGAGGAAGAAGGAGTTGTATATTTAAGAGGAAAAGTATCCAAGGTTTTCCAAAACAACGGAAAAGTCACTGTTTGGGGAGTGGATACTTTGACCGGAAAAGATATCGAGATCAATGCAGATATGGTGGTTCTGGCTATGGCCATGGAACCTTCTCATCAAACAGATGAACTGGCCAAACAATTAAAAATTGCTTTAGATAAAGATGGTTTCCTTGCTGAGGCTCATCCAAAATTAAGGCCTGTAGAAAGTGTCACCGGAGGACTTTTTGTAGCTGGCGCCGGACAAGCCCCCAAAGATATTCCCGAAGCTGTGGCTCAAGCAAGCGGGGCAGCCAGCAAAGTCCAAGCCATGTTTTCCGGAGATGTGCTTCACCAGGAACCCATTGTGGCGGCTGTGGACGAAGAACTGTGCAGCGGATGTAAACTCTGTATTCCGATCTGTCCCTATGATGCCAGAGTTTTTGATGAAGAAAAAGGCATCGTTTCTGTCAACGAAGTTCTCTGCGAAGGCTGCGGTTCGTGCATTGCTGCCTGTCCATCCGGTGCAGCTCAACAAAAGAACTTTACTGATGACCAGATTTATTCTATGGTTAATACAATTCTGGAAGGAGATTAACCCAAAAAAATGGAGGATTATATGAACAAGAAAATGAATATAATGGACAGAATCGCTGACTCAGCTAAATCCGTAACCACAGGTGTTGATGCTAAAGATATTGAGCATTGGGTGACCATTTATGTAATGGGGAGAGCCTATGAAGTCCCGGCTGATCTCACCATCCTAACGGCCATGGAATTTGCCGGATACAAATTTGTGAGAGGAGTGGGATGCAGACAGGGCTTTTGTGGAGCTTGCTCTACAATATATAGAAAAAAAGGTGACTATAAACTGCAGACAGGTATGGCCTGTCAAACAAGAGTTGAGGATGGGATGTATCTGGTCCAGATACCTTTTGTCCCTGCAGAAAAAGCTATTTATGATATTTCAAAAGAAAGCTATGATGTCAATGCTATTCTTAAACACTATCCAGAAATTGCCCGTTGTGTCTCCTGTAATACCTGTACTAAGGCATGTCCTCAAGATCTGGAAGTCATGGATTATGTTCAGGCCGCCCTAAAAGGAGACTTTAAAAAAGCGGCTGAAGAATCTTTTGACTGCATCCAGTGCGGACTCTGTGCAGCAAGATGTCCTTCAGAGTTAGTCCAATATCACATCGCCCAGTTGGCAAGAAGAATGTACGGGCGATATGAATTTCCAGAGCCCGATTATCTCAAAAAAAGAGTCAAAGAAATAGACATGGGCAAATTCAATAAAGAGATGGAAAAAATTATGAAAGCTAGCAAAAAAGAACTCGTAAAGCTATATGCTGAAAGAGAAAGGGAATCAGACTAGCAATAAGGAGAAAAAAATGGCTGAAATGAAACTTATCGGTGGGTACCCGGAATATATGCGTAAGTCTATAAAAAAGGTCGAAGAAACCAGGATGAAGAGAAAAGACTACACTCCCCCAGCATTCACTCCGGAAGAACAAAAGGAAGTACTCCAACTTCATCCGGACTTTGCTCCAGGTGGAAAAAGAAAATTATCCATTGGGCCCAATAAAGGAGACGTCGGCCCTATTGAGGTATTGGATTTGCTTGAAGCCTATCCTCTTATCGAAGAAAAAGATGTTAATCTTTCCAACATCGATTTCAGCACTGAAATCCTTATAATCGGCGGAGGACTCGCAGGAACCACTGCTGCAATTTGGGCTAATGAAAGCGGTGTTAAAACCAAAGATATCCTTCTCACCAATAAATTAAGACACGGTGATGCCAATTCAATCATGGCTGAGGGAGGAACTCAAGCCGCGGATAGACCTAATGATTCTCTGTTCCGCCATTATCTAGACACCATTGGCGGAGGGCATTATGCTAACAAGCCAGATGTTCTCAATGCCTTGGTCAATGATGCCCCTTTTATCATTCAGTGGCTTTTAAAACTGGGAGCTATTATCGACCGCGAAGAAAACGGAGATTTTGTTGAGAAATGGGGAGGAGGAACTTCCGTAAGAAGACTTCATTCCTGCAGAGACTACACTGGGCTTGAGGAGTTTAGAGTCATAAGAGACGAATTTCGAAACAGAGAAATCCCCTGTATCGAACATTATCCTACGGTTGAGCTGCTCACAAATGGCAAAGGAAGAGTCACGGGCGCTGTTCTCTGGAATATTGAAACAGGAGAATATAAAATAGTCAAATCCAAAGCCACCATTTTGGCCACAGGCGGCTTTGGAAGACTTCATATCAGAGGTTTTCCCACAACCAATCATTATGGCGCCACCTGTGATGGAGTTGTTCTGGCATACCACGTCGGCGCTAAGCTGAGAGACATAGATACAGTCCAGTATCACCCCACCGGTGCTGCCTATCCTATACAAATCGTTGGCTATCTTCTCACAGAAAAGCTCAGGAGTTCAGGGGCTCAGCCCGTTAACAAAGACGGAGAAGCTTTTGTATTTCCTCTTGAACCGCGAGATGTTGAGGCTTCTTCATTCATTAAAGAATGTTATGTTAAAGAGAAAGGAATCACCACTCCTACAGGACTAAGGGGTATCTGGCTGGACACTCCCCTTATCGAAATTAAAAACGGAGACGGATACATAGATAAGGCTTTCCCTGGAATGAGAAGAATGTACAACAGGTTTGACATCGACATTAGAAAAGACCCTGTTCTGGTCTTTCCTACTCTCCATTACCAGAACGGAGGAGTCGAGACAGATCCATGGGGCAAAACAAGTGTTGAAGGCCTCTGGGTAGCCGGTGAAGTCTCCGGAGGCGTGCACGGCAAAAACAGACTCATGGGGAATTCAACCCTTGACACCATGGTCTTTGGACGAAGAGCGGGGATATCTACGGCAGAATATGTTAAAAACAACAATACCACTCTAAAGCTAACTCTGGAACACACCAAAAAATACATAAAACAGCTCAAGGATGCTGGAATAAAAACTGATAGAAGAGCTCCAATCCTTCTTCCTGATTATAGAGGAAAAGCTGTCTTAGCCCGAATGATTGATGTTTTCCAATAAAAGGTTAGCTTTATAAACACCCAATTCAAAGTGAAATCATATTTAAGAGAGGCTGCTTAGAGTTTCTTTTTTCTGTTTACTGACTTATCCGTCTACTTCAAAATCCCCGCCTCGGCGGGAATCCTCAGAGTCTTCTTCTTGAGCGAACTTCTGCTCCAAAGCAATTATTTTAACCAGGCTTCCAGGATAGTTCTGCTTCTTTTTTTCACCATAGGGATTAAACTGAACTCCGGTTTGATATTTATAGCTTTTGCCCGGATTGGCTGCAGACCATCTGACTTTACCCAGGATCTCTAAAGGAATTCTCTCTCCTGGAACAGATACTTTCATTTTTATTTTTGCATTTATATCAAGCTTATTCTGGCATAAAAACCGGAGCCCTCCCCTGCTGATATCAAGTATAGGGCAGAACTCCTCGTCATACGTTCTTTTTAATTTTGGAGAAAAACGGAAGACTTTATAGTTAACTGTAGCGCCTGGTATTTCAAATCGAATGCAGGCTCTTCTTTCTATTCCCTTTTTTTCCATAAGAGACTCCTTTTCGAATTCCCTTTAATCATCTTCTTGCCAATCTTCCTAAATTTATAACATATCCTCTGTAAAAGTCAATCCTTTATAAATTATCCATATCCACGATTTGGTTGATCGGCATTTTTTATAAATTATCCATATCCACGATTTGGTTGATCGGCATTTTTTATAAATTATCCATATCCACGACTACTTGGGAATAGTCCGCAACCCTTGAAAACAGCTGGCTGACAGCCCGAAGAAGCGCAAGCCTGTTTTTTCTTATCTTCGGATCATCT